>Ga0209668_10000327_pt1 | contig 19644 bp, 15 predicted proteins | sample FrelakmetPLP11PL_FD_187150 | JGI IMG/M metagenome (GOLD analysis project Ga0209668, IMG submission 187150) | Freshwater lake sediment microbial communities from the University of Notre Dame, USA, for methane emissions studies - PLP11 PL (SPAdes)... | ecosystem: Environmental > Aquatic >... | reverse complement strand
CTAGGTCTTCCACCCGGACGTCCACCTGAACGTTCTCTAGAGTAACTACCACTGTCGCGTCTAGGGGCACGGTTTCCGTAACTGCCACCACGTCCACCTCGGTCACCACCATCTCCGCCGCTCGGTCGTCTTTCTCCTCCTGTCCCTCCTCCGCTACCAGCCGCTTCAGCAATCTTCTTAACAAATTCATCGTTACCTTCGACGCCTTTCATCGTCATAGACAACTTGCCCATATCATCAATTGCTTTCGCCTTGGCAAAAACCTTCTCGCCAGGCTGCACAATCGAGGTTAGATCAGGTACATATACGTCCGCAATTTCGCTGACATGCACCAGCCCATGAATCGCGTCCGTTACCTTGACAAAAACCCCGTAAGGCTCTACACGATCGATCTCACCCTCGTAAACCTTGCCGATTTCAGCCTCATCGATCAAGCCATGCACCATAGCTTCGGCCTTTTTGCGACTTTCATCGTCAATCGCCGCAATACATACAGTTCCGTCCTGCTCAATATCAACTTCAGCGCCCGTAGCTTCGGTAATGCTCTTGATAATCTTGCCACCAGGACCAATCAAATCACCGATTTTTTTAGGATCGATCTTAATCGTCGTTATTTTTGGCGCATATTTTGACAATTCAGGGCGAGCTTCAGAAATTCCTTCTGCCATCTTTTTTAAGATACCAACACGAATTTCACGCGACTTGTGCACCGCTTCAGCCAAAACAGCAACAGGCACACCGCCCATCTTGTTATCTAGCTGAACCGCGTTAATACCATGCTCAGTACCTGCAATCTTGAAGTCCATATCACCTGCATGATCCTCAACTCCCTGAATATCTGCCAAAAGCTTATAATTTTTCGCATCTTCAAACACAAGTCCGACAGAAATACCCGCTACTGGCGCTAGAAGTTTCACACCCGCGTCCATCAATGCCATGCTAGAAGCACAAGTCGCAGCCATCGAGGTCGAACCGTTCGAAGACAAAATCTCCGAAACAACACGTATCGTGTACGGAAAGTCCTCTTGGGGTGGCAAAACCGCTTTTAGCGCGTTTTCGCCAATCTGACCATGCCCAATAGATCGACGCGACGGAAAATACAACTTCCGATCGATCTCTCCACCTGAAAAACCCGACATATTGTAGTGATGCATATAACGTTTCGAGCCCTCGCCTCCAATTCCTTGCAGCATCTGCTCGAGCCTGGACGACCCAAGCGTTACAACCGACATACACTGTGTCAAGCCTCGGTTGAAAACCGCAGAACCGTGTGTGCGAGGAAGTACGCTGACTTCAGTAGTTATCTCTCTTACTTCGTCTAATGAACGGCCATCTGGTCGTTTACCATCTCCCAAAATCATCTGCCGACCAATCTTTTTAATCACATATTCCATCGAAGCCTTGATTACATCAAGCGTTGCCTTACCTTCGTACTCGACTGCAAGTTTTCGCTCAATCTCGTCAAGGTTCTGGAACATTTCAATTTTTTCATGCCCGAATACCTTGGCCAACAGCTCGTCTTTGATCTTGGGATAAAGTTCGTCCGCGAGCTTTTTCAAGCTAGTGTTTGGGACATATGCAAACGGCTTTGCACCCGCTTTCTTGACAAACTCTTCCTGGAGCGCAATTAGTGGCTGACATTTCTCAAAACCTTCTTTCATTAATTCAACGAACTGATCCTCCGGTAGTTGTTTGCTCTCAGACTCAAGTGAAACGATACCTGATTTACTAGCAGAAAGATGCAGAATGCCGTTGCTTTCTTCGTCTTTGTCATCAGGCAAGTTAAACACAGGTTTCCCATCAATCAGTCCAATTTTAATACTTCCAAGCATTGTACTAATCGGCATGCCCGCCAGACCCAGTGCGGCTGATGTCCCAATAATAGCTGCAGTTCCAGGATCGTTTTTCTCGTCATATGAGACCACAAAGCTCACAACCTGAAGCTCGTTAAAAAAGTCCTCTTTGAATAGCGATCTGACCGCATGGTCTATCATTCGCGCCTTCAGCGTCTCTGCGTCACTCGGTCTGAGCTCGCGCTTGATAAAGCGCGACCCGGAAATACGCCCACCCGCATACATTTTTTCCATGTACTCCACCTGGAGGGGTAAAAACGTCGGCGCAGGTAGGGGGTCTCCCACTACAACAACCGTTAAAACCACCGTCTCGCCAAGCGTTGTTTTGACTGAAGCTAGAGCCTGTCTCGCCAAATATCCGGTCTCGAAACTCAGGGGTGTACCCTCTAGTTCGCCTTTTACTACTACTTTTTCCATTTTTTCTCTTTCTTAATTAATTACTTTCTATATTTTGTATTGTTTCTATTCTATCAGTTTATACCTGCCCCCGCCAGAACACTTTATTGGTGCCAAGTCGGGAATTGCGACTTAGGAGTGCTCTGCGTGCTGTCCTCACCGGAGCCAGTGCTGTGATTGCCCCGAAATCAACACAAGTCACGCATAGAGGCAGAAATGGGAGATTTCGCCGTCATCTCCGGATCGCAACCCCGGCTCAGGCACAACGAATTCTCAACCATCAACGGCAGTTCCGATCGTCTTTAAGCGCCACTGCAATAGAGACAGGATTTGTATTTGTTTACGCCTTAAGGCCAACCCGTTCCATAAGCACCTTATATCGTTTTTCGTCCTTTCGTTTCAAATACTGAAGAAGCCGTCGGCGTTTTCCAACCATTTGAAGAAGCCCTCGACGGGAATGATTATCCTTTTTGTGATCCTTCAGATGTTCGGAAAGCTGTAAAACCCGACTGGTTAATATCGCAATCTGAACTTCAGGTGAACCAGTATCGCCCTCATGTGTAGCAAAATCCTTAACAATCAAATCCTTTTTCATGTTCACCAGGTCAACCTCACCTTTCTTTTTCGAAACCTTTACTGCTGCTGTACGCTTTGTAGCAACTTTTTTCTTTTTTGCTAGAGCCTTTTTAATCCTTGAGGTAGTACCTTTTGCTTTCTTGTCAGCCATAATATTCAGAATTGAACAATTTCATAAGTATGGTTATAATGCAATACTAGCATAACAACTACTTAAATGCAAGAACAACAAATAATCAGCCCAGAAACAAAGATAGAACCTGAGAAACCAGTACAATACGCGATAGACGTACCTCCGCATATGGTACCCTATATTGGCGGACAGGACTTTATACCAAGAGTTCTATTGTCGAATGCTATTTCCAGATTGTTATATGAAGCTACGACAGGCCCTTATTATACCAAGGCGGTAAAACTAGTCGCTGCAGGTAGTTCTGCTACCGCAGAGAGTGTTACAAGATATTATAATGAACTAGGCGATGATCCCAACGTTAGAGAAAGCCTCGCCATTCAAGTACGCGATAATATCGAAGCCCAACAAACTTCCGATTTGAACGCTTTTCTATATGCAACCGATGCTACCTTTCCCGAGGGCTACCTGAAGAAAGACCAAGGTATTCGATATACTGATGGAAGCTTGAAGAGTTTTTTAAATATCCTAGTAACAAACGCACAAAGAGTATCTACTGCTACGAACCTACCCAAAACAGAGGCTAAGCCCTCACGAGCTCATCAAAGAAGAGACTTGCTAGATATTGTGAATATTGCTGCGGTTATCAGATGCCTCGAACTCAGCGAACACGACAAAAAAGAAGATAAAGACAGTATAATAATGCGCTCCGTTTCACAGCAAGCTGCTGAAGCACGTAGATTAATTAGTCCCAGCGGCGCCTATCTTGCTACCTTACGTGACCTCGCTCCGGCATTTAGAATAGCCTTACCTACTCTAATTACACAACTAGATACGCTTTTTACCCCTGAAGTGGTGACTGCCCTTGGGGAAACTCAGGTTACTAATGAACATATAGAAGCTGCTCTACCTAATACACCGAAAAAAGAGTTACAGCGGCGGCTAGAAATGGAGTTAAGATTTACAGATGATCCACTAGCACCCGCAAGGCAAGACATATTTTCGGATTTTAACGAAAGTAAACAGCTATTAACTGCTGATCAACTAAGAAGAATACGCAAGAATACACTACATAGTTTATTAAACATATACCCAAACGGCCTTCCTTTATCAGGAACACCAGGCGACAAGAGCCTAGCTTTGTGCCGGATACTTAATATTCTTGCTATTGATCGGTGCCTTGCAGAGCACGCTAATGAGTTACCAAACAGTATTCAACAATGATTACTGACACTAGGCCTTGGTTACAAGCACATAGTAAACGCCACGCCCATGCCCATTAACCATAAGTAGCTTTTTCTCCACCATGTCTGTTAGATCTCGGTATCCTGTCATAGTAGACACTCTGAAAAGCGACATATATTCGCGCCGCGTGATCTTGATATGCGTTTGCAGGTGCCTGAGGGTTGACAGTTGCCGATGGTTTAAGTTCAAGAACTTCGCACGACCTTTGATCTCTTCGTTATAGCTCATCTTCACCGCCTCTCGCCTTACACCCTCGACCGCACGATGCCAACCTACGACGATTAGCTCAAGTAGCGCATCGATCGCCTTGCCAGTACTGATAATGTCCTTGTAATACGCAAAAAAGGCGTTCGTATCTTCAGCTACACTGCTCCAAATCGGCACTAAACCGTCTCCACCCACGTCTTTGACATTCAAAAACAGCTCAAAACTTGCAAATACTGTAGCCGCGTTCAAATAAGTGAATGGGTAGAGCTGAATCAGATCCGATAAAAGTACCACCCCGCGGATCAACGGATGCACATTGACATTCTTATCCAGATAAAACAAGAGCTCCGGAATCGTCTTGCTAACCAAAAGAGCATCGATCTTCTTCGGCGGAAACGGCTCATATGTCTCGTTTATACTATCGCCAGGCGTTCGAATCCGCCCAAGATCCCATTCATCACCCACACCAGCGCCCAAAAGCTTGTTTAGATGCATGATTTCGGCGTAATTGAACTCGCCAATGCCTGTATTACACACATTTCGGATATATTCCATAGCGCTTCGATAGTTGGCCACCACCTTGTACTCCTTACCAACCGGGATCTTCCCGACCGAAATTCGCTTGGCTTCTCCCCGCGTGATCGGCATATTTATCACCTGGGAGAAGTAGTGCAGGTTCTCGACCAGCGCCACATCGATTAGCTTCCCCTTGGAAACCGTGGACAAATCGGCATGTCTTATATCGCTAAGCATCTTTTCACCCTCGACGATCAGGTTCAGAAGCTTATCGGTGATCTGATATTTTGGTGGCACGTACTTTGGGTTATCCACAACTACTAATATCTAATCCTAAAACTCTACTTTCTAAACGGTTTTTGTACTGTTTAGCTAGTTATTTATAGCAAAGCGTACCGCCATACGCAACATCACACCCATGTATCGCCATTAGAGTATAATTTCGAAACTTTCACACATTTTTTACTACTTACGCGTTTCATCCAATTGGCATCATTCCCCGCCAGCTGCCAACACTACAGCGAAAGACTTGACAATAAAACTTTATACAGGTAATTTCAGGAACATGAAGAAGATTAACTATACAAAAATACTTAAGGGAACCCAGGGCGCCTGGGGTAAAGCTTCACCAAAAGAGAAGAAGGCCGAAAAGAAAAGGAGAAAACTGGAACTCGAGGCCACTGCAAGAATGAAGAAGGCGTGGTAGCACGTTGAAGTAAGCACTCCTTCTGTGATAAACTCACATTAGAACCTTAATAACCTGGGACTGTGGTGTAGTGGTCTAACATGTCCCGCTCAGCGGGAAGATCGAGGGTTATACACTCAGACCCATTCGCACAAGTACAATCGAATAGTTTGGGACTGTGGTGTAGTGGTCTAACATGTCCCGCTCAGCGGGAAGATCGAGGGTTATACACTCAGACCCATTCGCACAAGTACAATCGAATAGTTTGGGACTGTGGTGTAGTGGTCTAACATGCTTCCCTGTCACGGAAGAGATCGAGGGTTCGAATCCCTTCAGTCCCGCAAGAAAATAACCTCCAAGTAAAAAGGATATGCAAGTAGCTACAGAAAAAAAAGAGGCGATAGGCAGAACAAACATAATTGTCGCGCCATAACAACATTTGAATGAAGTTCGAACTGTGACCTAGTTCCAGTCTTCACAAACATAAAACCAGTGGTCTTCAATTTTTGTGACAACCAGCAAATTGCTATCCTCATCTAAATCCTCATTTCCACCCCAGTATACAATTCCACACTGACCCCAGTCTCCAGAGGTGAACCAAACATCCTGCCCCGGCGAGTTATAGTAATCCTTTGTCAGGAACATAATATAATACTTCTTCATGAACTCCACATAGTCGTTGGAGCTGTCCAGTTTTATACCACCATCGTATATACTTCCCCTGTTCGTAGCCGCATATGCCTCACAATCATAAGCACTTTTGTAATCGCAAGTTGTTTGGTTGTGATTCTTCTGAAGCTGAATTCGCCAGTATTCATCCTGATTAAGGAAGTCGGTAGCAATCTTTTCGAGCTCTTCGGAGTTTTCATTATACAACGATACCCACTGTTCTTCATTTTTAAGTCGTGGATAGATAGCACTAGTGTCCCCTTCATTATTCCCTCGGAAAACAAAATACCACAGGATAAAACCTGCCAGTATAACTAGAACGCAGGTGATAATTATCGCAATTGTTAATTTTTTACCTTTGAAAATTTCTTTCCTATCCATTACACCCAATTATACCTATTCACGTAGAATTTATCCATTAAAACACCATTTCCACCAGTAAACCACTCTCGAGCATCATTCACTATGATCCGCAACCCAGTAATACCAATACAACAGTTATATAGAATTGTTGTATTGAAGTGCAACAATTTAGTATAATTCGCCATCATGATAATTCCAAGAATACTAACCCAAAAGATCAAAAAATACCTGCAACCCAATAAAGTGGTTGTGATTTATGGACCTCGGCGCGTAGGTAAAACCACTCTTATCCAACAGTTTCTTAAGGACATAAAAGAAGATTACTTATTGTTGTCAGGAGAAGACCGAAAAGTTAGGACCTGGCTTGGCAGTCAGTCAATCGATGTATTAACACAAAATATCGGCAATAAAAGGCTTGTAGTTATCGACGAGGCACAGAAGATCGACCAGATTGGATTGAACCTCAAACTGATGGTCGACTCCATTGATGGGATCAAGATTATCGCAATAGGATCCTCCTCATTTGATCTAGCTAAACAAATAGGTGAGCCACTAGTGGGCAGAAAATGGCAACTCTTTTTATACCCAATCGCCCAGATGGAGCTAAGCAAAACAGAGAGTATATACGATTCCAAAGAGAATCTCCCTACGCGCCTGGTATATGGTTCATACCCTGAGGTAATAACACAAAGTACGCTATCACTTAAGCAACAACTCCTCAACTCTCTAGTCGACGGATACTTGTACAAGGATCTCTTAGAGCTTGAAGGTATTAAAAAGTCACAGAAAATACTAGACCTACTTAAACTGATCGCCTTTCAAATTGGTTATGAGGTATCATTAAATGAACTTGCCAATTCATTAGATTTAAATCAGCGCACCGTTGAGAAGTACCTTGATCTATTAGAAAAAGTCTTCGTTGTAAAGCGAGTATACGGCTTTTCTAGAAACCTAAGAAAAGAGGTGACAAAAAACTCTAGATTTTACTTTTGGGACAACGGTATTAGAAATGCAATTATCAACAACTTCAATGATATCAACACCAGAAACGATATTGGACAACTCTGGGAAAACTATCTCTTCACTGAAAGGGTCAAAAAACAGTCATACAAAAACACTTTAACCAATAATTACTTCTGGCGTACTTATGAAAAGAAAGAGATCGATCTGGTAGAGGATCGAGGTGGCCAATTATATGGATTCGAATTTAAATGGGGAAAGAAAAAGAGCAAAACTCCAAAAGACTGGATCGATAACTATACAAACGCTACTTTTGAAACAATAAACCAAGAGAATTACCTCAAGTTCATCACATAGCTACAAATTCAAACTAGCATCTGCCGCCGACGCCACCACACGTCCGGAGAAAGAAATAACGATAGGCTTCCCAACCGAGCAATGCGCAGACACCAATTACCACCGCGACAGCAAGAACAATAGCCATTATTAGTAGTATCTTTAACCAATTAATTTTGCTCGGCTGTACCGTTTGTGGCATGATTTAGTGAATCAACTGAACCCAGTCCTCGTTGTTCATCCCTCTATGACTCTCATCCACGTTCGGGTAGTTGCATAGATTGGCATCTCGGTACTCCTTGGTAACTTTCGTATTTTCAGGAGTCACCCCATACTTCGCAAATTCCGCTAGAACTTCAGGCGTCATATGATCAAATGCAGAACCAAGAACCTCTACATCTTCTGAACTTCTACCACCAGTTAGATCAATATCAAAATCGTTACCAGTTTCACCAAGTGCCGCGTATCCGAGCAATTCCCCAGCCACCACACTATCTCCCACTTCAAGCTCTCTTACAAAATAGATATGCCCAAATACAAATTGTACATTTTCATCTATAAAAGTGCCAAGCGCCAACCCATTACCCGGGTGTTCCCTGCCAGGCACTTCTTTATCAGCTTCCAACATTACCCATAAAACAGTACCATCAAATGGTGCAAACACTTTTACCTGGTCAAAAGTCCCTCGAAATTCAGGAACAGGGTAAAGGTAGTGTTTCATCGATCGATCGTATTCTTGAACTTGATCAAAATTGTAGCCATCACGTATATGGCCAGCGCAACTTCGGTATTTAGATATACTCTGGATTTGGGTTAGGTCAACCGGCACCGCAGTAATGTATTTAGCGTCAGAACTAGGCCAGCTAAACCCAGTGCCAAAGGCGTCCTCAGCTTTATCCTTTATTTCAGAACTCTGGCCAGACCGCACAATTATGTAGCCCACAACAGAGAGAATTAATACTAGACCGATTATCAATCCAATCCACCAAAATCGTTTAAGGAATAACTTTTTTTGTGTAATATTTACGTTTGTCTCTGGCATGATTCATTCTACCATTACACTAATACACACATGGATTAGGCATAGAGCTTGAGTTCTTCCAGCCACACCAGTCACCATCGTTTGCCCCACTACTCCAGTGGCCCTGGAATTGCGCTGAACTGTAGGGGTTCGAAATCTTGAAATACATGATCCCTGTATCTCCAGGAACCCATGTCCCATAAACCCACGAATAACCTGTAGTAAAGCCCATCTGGCCATTAACAATCGATCCATTACAGTAGGTACCAGAAACTTCCGCGTATGTATCGTAATGCGCTTTAACCGTAAGCGTCAAGGTATCGTCACCAGGGTTACATATCACAACTCCTTCTACCCACTCGTTCCAGTTACCGGCAAAATTACATCCACTAGCAAAATTCGAGTGGTTTTTCGCGCCACACCAACTACTGCTTCTTGGGTTACTACCGGTCAGTGTCGTTCCACCACCTGCCAGCGTTAACGTAAAGTCCTCTCTCGAGCCATTTCTGGTATACGAGCCATAAAGTGAATTTCCATTCACCGTCCCTGTAAACGCCAGGTCCTCGCCAGGATTAACCGCGCGAAGCTTGTATACGCCAGAAGCCTGGCTACCATTTTGAGTTATCTCGATATATCCGTCATTTAGAGACCATTGCCCAGCGAAGTTGCCAGGCGTCGGACATGTAACAGTCCATGTTACATTACTAGATGAGATACTGTTGGGTGATTTAACTACCAGTTTAACCCAGCCACTGCTGGTTGTGTTTATTCCAAGGATCAGAAAGTCGCTGAGGTCTTTCGTGGTAGCCGAAGTAAAGGTAAGCGTGCGGTCTTCGGTAACATAACCTCCGCTTGTTTGCCAGTAGTAAGTCACAGTTCCAGCCTTGTTCGTCCTGATATGACCAAAGTAGCTAAACCCGGCTGGACAGGTGTTCATACTCGAGGGCCCGTTGGTTTCAGCTGTTACCGTGATTACTGTAAACGGCGTGTCCGGATCAGGATCCTCCACCGTACCATCATCTGTACCATCATCAGTTCCATCATCTGTACCATCATTTGTGCCATCATTTGTGCCATCTGTATCTGCTTGATCATCGCCAGTATCATCACTTCCATCTTCTGAATCGTTTGCATCGTCCGTATCTTCGGAATCTGAACCATTTTCAGGTTGCCCACTACTATCCTTGACAAAGTTTGTGTAAATCAGGTAACCACCAAATAAAATCAGCAATAGCAACAAAACCCCGCAAACCACAAGCACGAGAGTCATGTTTTTGGAATAAAACTCTTTGAGCTTTGAAGCTGATTTTGTGGGTGAAGAAGTAGGCGTAGCCGAAGAAGTATTTTTAGCGGAAGATACCTCCACCGTTTCTTTTGGTTTTTCTGGAACAGTTTCTGGTGATTGCATTTATGGCAGTGTAGTTAGGTAGTTTTACTTACTCATTATCATTTGAAACAATAACAATGTCAATCTAGATCAATTATTGGTCTTCATGTTTTCCTCAACACCCAGATTTTCGTATGTATTTGAACCAAGTACATATTTAATCGTCGCACCGCTTTTCGCGTTTTCCGGAACATCCAGAATGAAATCCGCCGCCTCATGATGGAAAGTAGAACTTCCGGTTTCTACTGTACAGCCAAAAGTTACCTCATCGCCATATTCAATACTGAGCAAATTTAAAGGGTACGCCGCAATAATATAGTCATATCCGGGTCCTCCAAAAACCGAGCCAGTATTTCCGCTGGTCTCATATATTGTTTCCAGTGTTTCATCTACCCCTTGCGGTGTCATGTAATACGATGTTAACAACCGCCCCGTTGGCAAAGTCTCGTACTCTTCAGGCCGTTGCCCTTCCTTTTTGTCAACATATATCAAGGATACTGCAAGATTCGCAACATCTTCAACTCCGAATTTGTTAGTAAAAGTAAAACCCTCTATTTGCGCTCCTACTCCATGAATCATCTCACCTTCATAACTATACGCCTCTAGCGGAAACTCTCCCCAGTACTCAAACTTTACATATAAATTCTGTTCATCTGCGCCCAGCGCTAGACTTTTTAGATCGGTAAAAGGTATTGGGTAAGGATCAGGATTGTCTGGCCGTCCATCTCCCTGAACGCTCCCCACTGGAAACTGATAAAAATCGTTCTCCGGATCATCAATTTTTATTCCTTGTGATAACGCCGAGTGTGCCGCCTCAAGTTCAGTCCCAGACAGTTTTGTTGCCCAGGTATAAGCGCCTTCATCGTTTTCACCTTCGTTATCGTTGTTATCAGAAGGCTTTTCCTGTTTTTTACTAAAGGTTAATACAAACCCAATTATTAATGCTATCGCGACTATTATTAGTACCGCAATCCACCAAAAACGTTTTATTATACTCATTGCTTTATCGTTCAAATATATAGGGGTTATCAAATGTTTCTGCAGTTTTACACGAACCGGTTTGGCTTTCTATCCTCAAATGATGATCATCGATAAGCCCGGCGATTATCTTAATTCCTTGATCAGTATTGTAGCAATAGATCTGCCCAGTAATGGTTTCGCTGGTTTCACGGTCAATATTACCCGAATGTTTAGGTTCATATTCAATTCTCATCGTTTCGTCAGTTATTGTACCCGCTATTGAAATTATTCCCACGGTTGGATCGTAGTTCATATGGATAAAAGTGAGCGTTTTGCCAGCTTTTTCCATGCCATCGTTTTCGTTTTCCGGTTTATCGATAAACCAGTCGCCCTGAATAGTCCCAGAGATATTTTGTATCACTTCACCGCATAAAGGCTCAATCGTACGGGGAACAAACCCATCTGTGGTGCGATACATCCCAAATTTAGTGTAGTATTCGGCTTTCATATCCTCGGCGTACAGATCGGCAAAGCACATGATGTGCGAGCGGGTTGACGCATCGGCGTAATAACTCCAATCAACATCCTCTCGTGGAGCCAGGTTTTGGTTCGTAACCGTTATTTCAATTGATTCGTCTACATGGGTATAACCGATCAGATCACCAGCATGAAGCCAGATGTTTGGCCGCGTTGCCTCGTTTATCGAATAAATTGTACTTCCGGATGCATCCTCACTGTGCGCCTTTTCAGCTTGATCCCAGGCCATCTGTAATTCAGGAGAAAGTTCACCGACACCAGAAACCCAGATCCGAAGTCCGTTGCAAACATCAGCATAAAAATAATACTGGGCAGGCTTGTCAGGCATTCTCCCGCTTGAATCAAACAACTGATGGCTAGTTACGTCAGTGATATAAATATCAGCCGGTGCATAGATAGGAGCCCCCCCCGTCCCCCCATTTTCATACGAAATAAAATAGACATGATCGACAGGTAAAATATGATCTATACCATTCACATTTCCGAGCGGTTCAATCGCCCCTAGCGTATCAGGCTCAACTAGATAGTTGGTAAAAAGACCTTCAGTGGTATCAGGACATGCCGGCAAACTATTTTCACCGGTTTGAGGGTCATCTGTAATTCCATCTTCCGGCCCACTTTGTATATCATCTGTCGACTTCGTTTCTGACGAATCACCACGGCTGCGGACTACAATAAGTACAGTTGTTCCTGCCGCGACAGCCACAATTAGAAAAATCCACCAAAACTGTTTGAAAAACGGTTTTTTTTGAAACGCTGGCACTATTTGTGTACTATTCACCATCGACTTATATAAATCAATTAACGTTCAAAAACGACTGCATTTGTAGGCATAGTCCAAGGACCGCTGCCACAACTTATACCGCTTAGCTTACCAACCTCAAGCTTAGTATCGCTTGTTAACTGGAGTAGCAAAGTCAAAGAAGCTTTGTTTGTTCTATCCTCCCAAAAAGAATAAGGACTTAGCTCATAGCAATAGACACTGCCGTCGGCGGTTACACCCGAAAACTCGCGGTTTACAGTTCCGCTGGTACGCGGTGAAAATGTGTAAACGTTCACATCTACAGAAAGCGCTGAAAGTGTGCTTCGGCCGACAGAAAAGATCGGCACTGTAGGATCAACGTTATCGAACACTAATGCGAGGTCCATATCTTCAGGGATAGCACCGCTAACGCCGCTTGGGAACCAATCACCCTGTACTGTGCCGGTAATATCCAACATTATTTCGCCACAAACTGGCTCGACTGTACGTGGAAAACCACCACCACGGCCAAAGCGGGGAGTCATTTCTGCCTGAAGCGCGGTACTGTAGTGGTCTACCGGGCAAGCAACGTACAGTTGGTTACCCGTAAATCTTGAAGCGCTTGCATACGCTAGCTCAGGCTGGCGTGTATCGTACGCCCAAAGATCAAGGCAGTTTTGGCCTTCGCGCCCGCCCACCGTGCCAATCACTGTCCCAGCGCCCACCAGGATCGAGACTTCATACCGGCAGTTTCTATATTGCTTTCCGCCTGTTTCATACTCATTACATGCCTCGATAGGCTCGGTCAGCTGTGATTCGATTTCAGCTGTCAGCGTGGAAACGTGACCAAACATGCCCGACACCTCGGCGCAGGCCGAAAAACTGACACCATAGTCTGTAAATTGAGGCGTTTCGGAAAGGTGTGTACTTGTATTAACCATCGTTATGGTTATATCTCCAGGGGAGTACAGCGGCACTTCAGCTGGCGCGGCATTGCCGTTGTTGGGATCAGTACCAGCAGGCTTCCTGATCGTAAAGTAGATATGGTCGGTTGGCAACACATGCCCGCCCCATGGGTTTAAGTTCCCAAGCGGAACAATTGAGGTATAGTCGCTAGCCAAGACTGGCGAGACTGTGTAAAAAGTCTCTGTAGATCCGCAGCTTGGCAGTGAAGAGTCAGCAGTGTCGCTGTTTTGATCACCATTACCGTTGTTTTCGTTATCGTTAGTTTCAACAACAGGACCATCTAAATTCTCGCTGACTATGTCATTCTTGTTATTTCCACGCCAAAGTACCAGCCCAATCGATAATCCAATCAAGAAGATAATAATCAGTCCAATCCACCAGTATCGCCTGAAAAGAGAGCGCTTCGGTATTTCGTTTATTATAATAGACATGCTATTTATCTCTCATAAGTAAAAGGCGAAGCAAACTCTTCATTTACGCCACATACGCCAGCCTTCTTTTCAATCTGCAGGTGAGTCTCATCAACTAGGCGAATAAGATATTTCGGTGCGCTCTCGTCAACCGGGTTACCTTTTTTGTCTAACTGCGTGCCACTACCGCCAACAATTACATCTTGATAACAGTAAATTTGCTCACCAGGAGTCACCTCAGAAAACTCACGATTAATCGCGCCTATATGCATGGCGGTAAAATTGAAACTGATATTGCCGCCTAATTCAGTTTGCCCCTCCAATGAAATTTCGGGTATAGAATAATTCGTTATATTATGCACAAGCGCCATCATATATTCAGTAGAATTGCTGCCAATACCCGGATTTCCAGCAAACCAGTTACCTTGAAGCGTGCCCGAAATATCTTGCATCGTCTCTCCGCACAGCGGCTCACCGACACGCAATATCACTTCAGGCTGCCCACTAGATATATTGTGCTCTATGTACGCCAATTTGCCGTAATACTCTGTTCGCAACTCTTCAGTAAAAAGATCTAGGCCACACATCGCGTGCAAATTATAATCGGAATATCTGGAAGGATTCGCAAACGCCAGCGGCTCGGAATTGAAATTGTACGCTCCAAAGTCAATAGCTGTAGAAAGGGTAACAGTACCGCCCTCAAATGTCCCAATATACCCCATCAAATCGCCTGCCTTTAGACCCTTTTGAAAATAACTCTGGCAAGGACTGTAGTAAGTGCTCATATCCGTCCCAAAATGATACTGGCCTGCATCGCACTGCTTTTCCGAGGCAGCCCAAGCCGCCTCAATTTCAGGTGAAATCTCAGAAAAATGGTTCAGAGAGACAGACAACCCACGACAAAGCGCGATTTCAACAGAATAATCGTCATGCAAAAGCACATCAGTCTGCGCGTCATATGTCATTTTATCGTCCATAAACACTATTGTCACATCACCAGGCGCGTAAATTGGTATTCGTTTCTGCCCCATATGCGCCAAACACATATGATCGGTAGGAATCGTATGCCCGCCAGGCGCTAACATTCCAAGCGGCATCGAGTAGTCCAAATCATTCATGTCAAATATTTCATGTGTCAACATACCAGAAAGATCGGAAGGACAAGTAGACAAGGTCTCGTTTAGCACTCCCAGGTTATTATCAACTATCGTACCAGAATCATCTTTATCACTGTCTGAATTTTCCAATCGTTTATTGTTAAAATAGCTATACAAGGCTAAGCCACTCACAAGTAACACAAGAAGAACAATCACTCCAATCCACCAAAATCGTTTAATAAATGACTTTTTCGGTTCCATTGTTAGTTTTTAATTAACAGCTACGGCGACCCTCTAGTCCCGGTATAGCTGGCAGTGCAGTTAACAGATACGCTTGCGCCATAGTTTGAGCCTCCACCATTGAAAGTAAACTGGCCACTTACAGTCGCACCACTGCCAGTTTGGGAGAAAACCATCCGGTCAGTATATGTGCCATAAACTCCGCTTTCGCTAAATGAAAAAGAGATCGTTGCCACTCCGGACGAATCGATCGGAATAGAACCACCGTTTGGATTCGCGACAGCATTATTATTCACTTCTATCTGCGATGCGTATGGAGAAAAGGTTGATGCAGAGATGCCCGGGACATTACAACTACCGCCATTCACATTTACCGAATACACACCATCGTATGAACTGCTAGGCGTAAACCAGTTGTCACCACCATCAAAATCTATAGCATCAAGCATGTTGTCGAAGTTGTCTTCAATGTCGTTAAAAAATGTTGGTATTGCCGCAGGCGACTCAGGCACAAGCCCTTCCTCAGGACAGTTAACACCGGCATCACCACCTGAATAGTACCCGCCGGAATACGTCAAGAACGCCCAACAGTTACCATTGCTTTGAGGTTCCCAGCAAGTATAACCCGATTCAGTCGTAGGCAAACGCGTTTTAATACCACCGCTTCCGTTGAGAGTACCACCATCAGCGGTACAGCTATCCATAAAGGCTTGAACTGTGGGCGAATACTCTGCGCCAACCACTGGCTCACCAATTGTAATCCCAGCACCACCCAGAGGAGTAGCGTTTTCAGCATCGATCATGGGCGCGGCATCGTCCCAGGCTGTGTTCCAACGCTCAGGTGCGTCCGGCTCAGAAACCGTGTATCCATATGAAGAGCGCCACACATTTCCGATCATACCCTGCGCGTCGGTTAAGCAAAGCGCACCAACATTTATACACACCTCTCGGGTGTCTCCAACATCGTTTCCACTAAAAATCGTTGGCTCGTCCGCATTTACGTAACCTTCCATCAGGTAGCTCTCTGCCCACAGGTCTGCTTCAATATACTGCATTGTGGCAAAATCACCATCTACGATAGCGGTATCTCCAAACTCCTGGAGCGGTACTGTGCGATTTACTGAATTTTGAAGCGCTTCCTGAAGCTGCGCGTCACTAAGCGTTATGTCAAAGTTCTCGGGCGCGTCAGAGAGCTCAGTCCAGGTTTCAGTATATTCAGCGCTGTACGCTATCTCGATAACCCATTCTATCGAATACTCGTAATAGCTCGAAACAGTGGAGGAGTAAGTCACTTTTTGATAGTCAGCGTACAGCGCGTCAGCTTCAGTCATAACTTTGGCCATGGTCCAGTCACCAGGCACACTACGTCCGGCCTGGATTCGGTTACCCATCTCCTTGATATACATCCCACGCGCCAACAGATCCTGGCCCAGCTCCACATCGTCAATGGCTCGGTGAAACTGGCCAAGCCGGCTAAGCTGCCACCCGCCAAAGCTCACAAGAATAACACTGACAACTATTGGCCAGAAGATAATCGGCTTATTTTTCGCAAATGTTCCTACAGGTTTTGCCGCCGCTTTCAGAAGTGTAATCAATACTGCCAGCGTGCTGATAACAAATGTTATTGCGCTAATGATAAACAGTATAAACTTGGTATCTGCATCCAAACTGCTTTTTAGCAGAAGGTAGGCCGCAATACCCGAAGACAACATGACAATTATGCTCACGATAAACTGCTGAGTCTGGTTTACCGGCACCCTTGGCGGAACTGCAGCCTGGGCAATGACTGGCGCGGAAGGTGGCACAACTACCGGAACCTGAGCTCCTGTTTCCACTGCGCTGGAACTATTTGTGCTTGCAGCCACGTCAGAGGTATTAGTTTTCATGCCATCTCATTCTAGACCCATCAATCAATGGTGTCTACCTTCTTCGAAACTGTTACTTTCCAGGCGTTCCGCCGTTGATTATTGTATGGTTATTGAAGTACAAACAAACAAAAACAAAGACAAATCGCTATATCAACTAGCCACAGGGATTTCAATACTTCTAGTGCTGTTTTCTATAGTATTTGGAGGCTTTATACTCCTTGGTTAACTTCTTTTACCGCGCGTAGAGCCGGTAGCTGTAGGTGCGCATACGGTTACCAGCGTTGTCGTAGGCCATGAAGTAGATCCTATGGTAGCCATGCGTAACACCGCGAACACTCGCCAAAAACACCTCGCTTTTACTGCTAAACCGGCCATCAAGTGGTACAGCGTTCTTCCAACTACCATTATCAATTTTATATACCACGCTTGAAACGCCGCTCCGATTGTCTGTCGAATAGCCTTTGATATACCGGGTGTAACCTGCCCTTATTCGCGTTTGGCCAGAGTAGAGCCTGGCGATCGGCCTGGTAAGATCTACACCAAACGAACACTGCACATACGCTCCGGTTGTGTTCCCAGCCACATCTGATGCGCGATACCTTAAAACATAGTTTCCTTCCCCAAGTCCAGAGTACGAGATCGTAAACCGTTCACTTTGCGAGTTATAGCCACCGTCAAGCGAGGTGGCGCTTCGCCACGAGCTGTTATTTATCGATACCTGAACGTTCGCAACACTGCTTGTAGCTTCGGTCGCTGTCCCTAGAAAACTGGGATATCCAGTAGAATACCAGCCAAGGCACTGTGCCAGGCTAATTGCCGGCGCAACAGTATCAACGACAATCGTGTCCTGTGCCGTAGACGACTCGTTTCCTGCTCCGTCTCTATATTTAACATATATCGTCTTGGCTCCATCACCACCGGAAAGCCCAATACCGCGACTGGTTATGTAACTAACCCACGAGGCGCCGACGAAGTCGGCGCGCTCAGACAACAGCATTTGGCTAACTCCGCTTGTGTTGTCTACCGCGCGTAGCGCAAGAGAAACAGTTTGAAGGTTCGAATAGGCTGCTCCGCTCGCGATCAATACAGATGGGTTCGTAGGCGCTACAGTATCAACTGTAAAACCCCAGGCAGCATAACTGCCTAAAGTGGTTTTCACGCTTTGATTGTCAATTGCACGAGCATATAAAGTATGCGAACCTTCACCAAGCGGTTCGGAAACTGTACAGGTGTACTCTTCGGATGCGCTGTTAAACGTTCCATCGTTCGCAGCACATGCACTCCAGCCAGGATCTGAGTTTGAGTCAACTTTATACTCAACGCTTTGGACAGTACCATCGTCGGTGGCAGTGCCACCAACTACCGGCGTAGAATCAGACGTAGGCGTATCCGGAAGACCACTCAGAGAAACTGCCGGTCGCTCATTCACATCCAAAGTAAAGGTAGACTCAGCTGTCGTAGTTTGATAGAAGTCCGAGACCTCAAGCTTAAGCGTATAGTCCCCACCGCTAAATGCCGTCGTATTCCAGGACAAAAAGGTTTCATTATTTTTTTGCGTACGTGCATAACCGTCCAGGGTTGTCCAGTTTGCCTCGGTTGTCTTTTTATAATAAAGGTTATACCGGGTAAAGTTCGTATCGGTTGCAGAACCAGCGATAGCTATCACACCAGCCTCAACAGTGCTCCCGTCAGAGGGATAAGTGATCTGTGCAACTGATGCCGTGGTGTCTTCAAGCGGCGCTGGAATATCCAGCGCCGCTTTAGCGTTTATTCTACCCCAGCCATAGATTGAATCGTATCCTGGGTCACCAACGTCAGTAACCGACGACGCAACTGCCCAATAGATCTGATCTAGTGTCCAATCTGGATGATTTGCAATCAAGAGCGCAGCCAAGCCAGAGGTCATAGGCGCCGCAGCAGACGTTCCGCCTAATGTGGAGTATGGGTTACCCCAGTCAGCAACCTGTGCATAGCTCCATACACCACCGCTTTCAGCACCCTCGTAGATTCCACGTTTACGGCTCGTAGAGACCATAAACAACGATCCATCAAACTTCACCATATTGTTGGTAAATCCAAGCGAAGAGGGCGCACCCGTTAACAATGAAACCGTCCATTCGCTACCGGTATACGTTGCAAGATACAGATAACCTGCGGAAGTTCCTGCTAATATTTCCGGTTGCGAGCTGCCATTTATCACAATCGAGTTAGTTAGATACCCGATATTTCCATCGGTCATCACCGTTTGCACACTCCATGTAGCCCCATTGTAGCTTGCGTACTTTACGTCATAGCTGCCGAGATCCGTATATGCAATATGCGGATTTCCGCTAGAATCCAGCGTAATGTCCGAACATCCGCCCACGCTTCCAGACATATCCGGGTAGGTTATACTCCAAACACCGCCGCGCTTAACTGCATAACCCAAATCACTAGTGTTTGCTTTCCAAAACGAAAGGTGTGGATTGTCTGATGTGTCT
>Ga0209668_10000326_pt1 | contig 19652 bp, 11 predicted proteins | sample FrelakmetPLP11PL_FD_187150 | JGI IMG/M metagenome (GOLD analysis project Ga0209668, IMG submission 187150) | Freshwater lake sediment microbial communities from the University of Notre Dame, USA, for methane emissions studies - PLP11 PL (SPAdes)... | ecosystem: Environmental > Aquatic >... | reverse complement strand
GCCCAGCAGTTCGTGGAGGGGGGTGCCCTGCTGATTGGCGATCAGGATGAGGCAGGCGTTCTCGACGGTCGCCTTGGCCATGCCGTGGCCCCGCACACGGCGGAAGCGCCCTTCCAGTTCGCCCAGTGTGATCCCCGGCTCAACGAGCGGCAGCAGGAAGTCCTTGATGATGTGCCGGGCGGTCGTGTTGGTCTCGTAGGAGTAGAACGGGTCGGGATCGGAGACGCATTCGCTCCAGGCGGTGGCGCCGCCTGACTCCAGACGCATGAGCATCGCGTCCTTGTCGGTCCAGACGTGGACGCTGGTGCCGAAGGGGGCGACGAATGGAAGCTTCACCGTCACGAGGTCGACGTGGTCGATCCGGGGGAGGATGAGCGCCTCGACGGCGGCGGTGGGGGACGGGTGAACTGTCGACGTCATGCGGACCTCCATGGACAACGGACCGGCGAAGAGCAGCCGTGGCGTGCGTCACGCGGCCTAACATGATACGCCGCCGCCGCTGTCGCGTGGGTCGCCACGTGCTACGATTCGGCGTGGACACCTCGGCTCCCCGGCCTGACATGGCACGAACCGTCGTCTGCCTTGCCGCCGTCGTCGCGACGCTGCTGTTCGGCTCGCCGGTCTCGAACCCGGCCGGGCAAACGCGCCTCTCGCGCCGCCCGAACATCCTGCTCGTCACGATCGACACCCTGAGGGCCGACCGGGTCGGCGCGTACGGCGCCAAGTCGCCGGCAACGCCGGTCATGGACCGGCTCGCTGCGGATGGCTGCCTGTTCGAGGAAGCGATCGTGCAGGTGCCGCTGACGCGCGCCTCTCACGCGACCATCCTCACCGGGCTCTACCCGTTCCAGCACGGCATCCGCGACAACTTCGCCCCGCCGCTCGGGACTGCGCACAGGACGCTGGCCGAGATCCTCAAGGAACAGCAGTACGTGACCGGGGGATTCGTCGGGTCATTCATCGTGAACACACAGTCGGGGTTGAATCGCGGGTTCGACGAGTTCGACGACACGTTCGAAACGGGCGGGAAGGGGTCCGCCTTCTTCACCGAGTACCAACGGCGCGCGGCGCAGGTGGAAGAGCGCGCGGGTCCGTGGATCGAGCGCGCGGCCGCCGGGAGCCGGCCGTTCTTCGCCTGGGTCCACTTCTATGATCCGCACTCGCCGTACGCGCCGCCGCCGCCCTACAGAACCCGCTACGCGAAGAACCCGTACGACGGCGAGGTCGCGTACACCGACGAGATCCTCGGGCGGCTCCTGGCGCGGTTGGCCAAGCTCGGCGTTGCCGACCGCACGCTGGTGGTAGTCACCGCCGATCACGGCGAGGCGCTCGGCGAGCACAAGGAAGAGGAGCACGGGTTCTTCGTCTACGACGTCGCGCTGCGCGTCCCCCTCATTCTGCGGCTGCCCGGCCGGATCGCCAGGGGCGCGCGCGCGAAGACGGAGGCGAGGACCATCGACCTGGTGCCGACCATCCTCGACCTGGCGGGCCTCCGCGCGGCCACGCCGCCGGGACTGCCCGGCCATTCGCTCGTGGCGGCGATAGACGCGCCCCAGCGGGCGGACCCGCAAGTCATCTCTTATTCCGAGACGCTCTTCCCGCGCCTGCACTTCGGCTGGAGCGAGTTGCGATCGGTTCGCATGGGGGGCTGGAAGTACATCCAGGCGCCGCGGCCCGAACTGTACGACCTCGCCCGCGACCCTGGGGAACGGAACAACCTGTTCGCGGGCGAGGGCCGCCGCGCCGCGGCCATGCGGTCGCGGCTCCTCGACACGCTCGGCGGTAGCCCGGAGTCGGCCGTCGTCGGCGTGGTCACACCGGCGCTGGACCAGGAGACGATGGACCGCCTGGCCAGCCTGGGCTACGTCAGCGGGCCCGGCGCCGGCGCGGCGAGCAACGCGGACCCGAAGGACAAGATCGAGGAGTTCATGGCGTACGGCGGGGCCATCCGGAGCGCCCTCGAGGCGTTCGACAGCGGCAACCTCCAGGCGGCGATCAAGGGACTCGAGGCCATCGTGTCGGCAGGGCGGGGCGGGTTCGACGTGAGCTTCTACCTTGGCCGCGCCTACCTCCAACTCCGGAACTTCCAGGCTGCGGTCCCGCACCTGCGCGAAGCGATCTTCAAGGTCCCGACCTACACGCCAGCGTACCTCGAACTGGCGAAGGCGTTCGTGGCGCTCAAGCAGTACGATGAGGCCATGCGCGTCCTGCGAGACGGCCTCGCGCGGGACCCGGGCAACTTTCAGTTCCACTCGCACCTCGGCTTCATTGCCCGTGCGAGGCAGGACCTGCCCACGGCGCGGCGGCACTATGAGACTGCCCGGTCGCTCGAGCCCGGGGACTTCGACGTGCGCATGAACCTCAGCGCGATCTACCGGGACCTGGGCGAGCCACGACTCGCGCTCCAGGAGGTGGATGCCGCGCTGAAGATCCAGCCGTCCGCGAGCGAGGCGCACAATCAGCGGGGCATGCTGCTCGGAGGCCTGGGCGATTTGGCGGCGGCAGTGGGCGCCTTCGAGCGGGCCACGGCGCTGGACCCGAAGAGCGCGTTGATGTGGTTCAACCTGGGCCTGACGAGGCTGCGTTCGGGGGACAAAGCGGGCGCAGCCACCGCGCTGAAGAAGGCGCTCGATCTGAAGCCGGACTTCGACGACGCAAAGGCGCTGCTCGCAAAAACCGGCCGCTGATCGGCCGCCGCGCCTCTGGGCCGGTTCGGATTCTGAACGTTCCTGCGCCCCTCGGCACTCGTCCCTTCCCCTTGACAGTACGCTACGACGAACCTAGAGTAAGGCAACGGAAATTCTCTCTCGCACAGCATCTCGACCGTGATCGTGCTGTTCGTCAGGCGGTCCCTGGCTCCTGCGGGCGTCGCTGGATTGCCTACTGCCGGGCAATCGTTCTGTTTCACGAGAGGTTATTGCATGAGACACGCACTGTTTGGAGTCGTGGTTCTGGTGCTGGGCGGGCTCCTGCTCCTCCAGGCCCCGGCGAGCGCTCAGATTGTCACCGGCGCCCTTCGGGGTGTCGTATCCGACGCCAGTGGAGCCGTGCTACCCGGCGTGACGGTGGAGCTCTCTGGCCCGGCGCTGATCGGCGGCCCGAAGACCGCCGTGACGGACGAGCGGGGCCAGTACCGGTTTCCGAACCTGGCTCCGGGGCTCTATGTCGTCACCGCCTCCCTGTCCGGGTTCCAGACCATGCGCCGGGAGGGGATTCGTGTCGAGGTCGGGAGTCAGTTCGATATCGACTTCAAGATGAGCGTCGGCGGGATGTCCGAGACGGTCAACGTTCAAGGCGCCGCGTCGATGGTGGACACGTCCCGTTCGGCCATGACGACGACGGTCCCGACGGAGCTGCTCGAATCGACGCCCACCGCCCGGTTCTCGTTCTTCGACGTGGCCTACATGACCGCGGGCGTGTCGACGGCGCGGTTCGACAACAGCGCGTCGCGCGCGTCGGCGTTCGGCGCCAACGTCAACGAGAACCAGTACCAGCTCGACGGTGCGGACCTCACCGCCCCGCAGACGGGCGCGGCCTGGCCCTGGCCGAACACGGACATCATCCAGGAGGTCCAGGTGATCGGCCTTGGCGCGCCGGCCGAGTACGGCAACTACCAGGGTGCCGTGTTCAACGTCATCACCAAGTCGGGCAGCAACAAGTTTGCCGTGAACGCCAACTACTACTGGCAGCCGGAACCGCTGACCGGTACCAATGTGAAGCTGGAGAATCCCGATACCGGCGAAATGTTGGGATTCCATCGGGACCAGTACCGGGACTTCAGCCTCCAGGTCGGCGGCCCGGTCATGAAGGACAAGCTGTGGTACTTCGGCGGCGTGCAGTATCGCAACGACTTCTTCTCGGAACCCGGGACCGACCCGCAGTTTCCGAAGATGGAGAAGGACTGGCGCTACTTCGGCAAAGCGACATGGCAGATTAACAACAGCAACAAGATCAATGCCTTCCTGGAGTGGGACGGCTACGAGATCCCGCGGACCCTCTCGGTCACCGTGCCGTACGAAGCGGGGGGAGCGGAGGTCGGCAACAACCCGGTGCCCAACGTGTCGTGGACCTCGGTCATCAGCGACAAGACAGTCGTCGAAGTGAAGTACTCCGGTTACTACGGCGTGGACAAGTGGCGGCCGAATTCCGGCGATTTCACGACGCCGGGCCACTACGACAGCGCCACGGGCGTGTACTCGGTCAACAGCGCCAGCTGGTACGACGGCACCGTGTGGAAGTCGCAGGTGTCGGGCAAGGTGTCGCACTACATCGAAGACGCCGCCGGGAGCCACGACCTGCGGGCGGGCGTGCAGTTCATCCAGGGTGGCAGTGACTACAAGCAGGGCTACGCCGGCGGGATGACCTACTACGACTACAGGGGACAGTACGACGAGTTGAGGGTCCAGGACGCGTACCACCGCGACAGCGTGATGCGCAATCTCGGCTTCTTCATCGACGACACGTGGAGCGTCGCGAAACGCGTCAGCCTCACGCTCGGTCTCCGCTACGACCATTCGGTCGGATCCGTGCCCGATTATCCGAAGCTCGACGGGATCGGCAACGAGACCGGCACCACGATCACGAACCCCGGAGACGTCGTGTTCTGGAACAACTTCACGCCTCGCGTCGGCGCGAACTTCAGGTTCGACGAATCGGGCAAGACCGTCGGGCGCGTCCACTACGGCCGGTTCTACGGCCAGCTGCAGACGCGGATCTACCGCGACCTCAACCGCGCGGTGGCGCCGGCCACGACGTACGCGCTCGACCCGAAGACGGGCGCGAGGCTGTCGGTCATCAGCGTCACGGACCCCCTGATCGGGATTCCCGAAATCCAGGACAACCTGAAGGCACCGTACACCGATCAGGTGTCGGTCGGCCTCGATCGCGAGCTGGCCGCGAACTTCTCGATCGGCGGGTCGTTCATCTACAAGCATGGCGGCGACCTGGTTGGCCGCACGAGGCCGTACGCCACCTTTACGCCCATCAGCTGGACGTACCTGGACCGCAACCTGCAATCGCATACCGTGACGCTGCAGTCACAGAACAACACCGACGCCAAGGGGAACACGGTGCGCGTCATCAACCAGCCGCTGTTCCACCAGGAGTACAAGGGGTTCGTCATCCAGGCGAACAAGCGGATGGCGAACAAGTGGATGCTCCTCTCGTCGCTCACGGTGTCGAAGTCCTACGGCCTGAACGCCGGGAGCGGCTCGCGCGACCCGGGCTCGCAGCAGAACTCGAACACCGGCACCTTCGGCCGCGACCCGAACGACTTCGTCAACACCGACAACGGCGTGCTCACCGGCGACCGCCCGTACATGTTCAAGATGCAGGGGGCGTACGAACTTCCGTACGGGATCCAGCTCAGCGGCGACTGGCAGTGGCTCACGGGCCGGCCGATCTTCCCCGCGGTCCGGACGCCGAGCGGGCTCCTCAGGCAAGGACGGCTCTTTATCGACGATATCCCCCGCTCGGAGGAGGTCCTTCGCGCGCCCAGCCTGAATCTCGTCGGGCTCCGCGTGCAAAAGGTCTTCAGTCTCGGGGGCAGCCGGAAGCTGGACCTGTCGCTGGATTTCCTCAACCTGTTCAACGACGACTCGTACTATGAGGTGGCGAGCACATCCCTCCCGTCCGCCACGAAGGCGTACCAGCAGGGCGTCACGTTCGTTCCCCCGCGCCGGGTGAACATCGTGTTCAAGCTGTGGCTCTGATGTAGTTCTGAGGTAATCGGTGAGCGCGGGGCGCCAGCCCCGCGCTCACCGCTCTTGCGGCCCCTTCTCGACCTCCGCCAGCAGCGCCCGCGCCTCCGCGAAATCCGGCTTGACCGCCAGCGCCCGGCGCAGCGCTTCGGCGGAGGCCGTCCGGTCGCCTGCCCGGTACCGCGCCAGTCCCAGGTTGAACCAGAACTGCGCGTTCCCGGGCGCCAGTCTCGACGCTCGCTCGAACGCCGCGGCGGCGTCCCCGAAGCGGCCGGCCCCGCCGAGCAGCATGCCGCGCTGGTTATGCGCGTCGGCGTCGCCGGGGCGGAGAGCGAGTGCCGCGTCCACCTCGCCCAGCGCCCGTGCGGCCTCGCCCGCGTCACGGTACACGGACGACAGGTTCATCCGGACGTCAAAGTCGCCGGGCTCCAGCGCCCGGGCCCGCTCGTATTCCGCCCTCGCGACAACGGGATCGCGGCGTGCCCGCGCGATGAAACCCAGGTGCGAGTGGAACTGGAAGTTGTCCGGATCCCTCGAGAGGCCTTCCCGGAGGATCGCCGTCGCGGCGTCGTACTGGTTGAGCGCGAGATGCGCCCTCGCGAGGTCGATGTAGGACGGAGCGTAGGTCGGCAATTTCCGGATGGCCGCCCGCAGAGGCTCGATCGCCTGCGCCGGACGGCCCTGCTGCAGGTACGCGGCGCCAAGATAGTAGTACACGTCGAACGCCGCACGCCCCGTCGCGATGGCCGCCTGGAACCCGGCGACGGCAGCCGAAAGGTCGCCGCGATCGTACGCCTCGAAGGCCCCGCGGACCCTCCGCGTGTAGGCCTGGAAGTTTGCGACCTCGTCTTTCGGGTCGGCGCGTCCGCCGCCCCCGCTCCCGCTGACGTAGCCCAGGCTGGCGAGGCGCCGGAGCGTCTCCGGATCGAGCGCGGGATTCGCGACGCCGACCACGGCCGACTCGGGGCTGTCACCGAGCGTGTCGAAGAGCCGCGACCGCAGGCCCGCCACGCGGCGGCCCTCGGCCGCGAACAGGTTGTTCCGCTCTCCGGGATCGCGTGTGAGGTCGTACATCTCCGGCCGCGGCGCCTCGATGTACTTCCACCCGCCACGCCGGATCGACCGCAGGTCGGCGCAGTCGAAGTGGAGACGCGGAAAGAGGGTCTCGGCGTACGCGTTGCTCTCGATGTCCGGGCCGCCGGGCGTCCGGAGTGCCGGCGCCAGGGACCGGCCGGGCAGCGCGGCCGCGATGGCAGATCCGCCGGAGACGAGGTCGAGAATCGTCGGCAGGAGGTCGATGCTCCGCGCGCTGGTTCCGGTTCGCAGGCCAGCCGCGAGCGTCCCGGGCCACCGCACGATGAGCGGCACCCGCACGGTCGTGTCGTAGACAAAGAACCCGTGCTCGGCCTCGCCGTGTTCGCCCAGCCCTTCGCCGTGATCCGAAGTGACGACCACGAGGGTGCGCTCGCGAATCCCGAGCCGATCCAGCCGCGACAGCAGGAGACCGAGCACCGAGTCCGTATACGCCACTTCTCCATCGTAAGGACGGCCCGCATAGCGGGCGGCATAGGGTGGAGGCGGCGCGTAGGGGGAATGCGGGTCGTAGAAGTGCACCCAGGCGAAGAACGGCCGGGCGCCAGCGGCGGCGCGCTCGATCCACGGGCCCGCACGCTGCTCAACCTCGCCCGCGTTCCGCTGGTGTTCCGCCAGGAGCGTCGTCGTATCCGCGGCCTTGCGGAAGGTATCGTCGAATTCATCGAAGCCGTGGTCCAGGCCCGACTGGCGGTTGAGCATGAACGCGGCGACGAACCCCCCCGTGGCATAGCCCCGCGCCCGCAGCTCCTCCGCCAGCGTCCGGTGCGCGGCGGCGAGAGGGAACGAGAAGTTGTCGCGGATCCCGTGCTGGAAGGGGTGCTTCCCCGTGAGTATCGACACGTGGGACGGGCGGGTCAGCGGGACCTCGACCGTTGCCTGCTCGAAGAGCACGCCGTCTTTCGCGAGCCGGTCGAGTGCCGGCGTTGCCGGACTCGTCGCGCCGTACGCGCCCACGCGGTCCGCCCGCAGGGTGTCGATGGTCACCAGAAGGACGTTGGGTGACCGCGCAGGCGGCGGGCCGGGCCGGCCTGGCTCGCCCCTCGGCGCGGGCACGGCGAGCGCCAGCGCAAGGGCCGCGAACAACGCCCGATTCCGGAGACGGCCCGCCGTCATCGTCGCGGTTCTCGAAGGTAGATCTGGCTCAGCCTCGTCCTACATCACGACTTCCGCGTACCAGCCCTTGACGATGATCTTTGTCCCGTAGGGCTCGGACAGCTTCTGGATCCTGTCGAACATCTCCCTCGCCCGCTGGTCGCTGACGAGCCGGGGCACGCCATAGAGCGGCCCCTCGTCGTCTATCACCGCTGGAATCAGCTGGACCCTCTTCAGCGTGCCCTCGTTGACCGTCATCCGCACCAGCACGCCCTCCATCGTGTCCGGCGTATCCCGCCGGTCCCAGACCGATACGTTGGTCGGGCGGTCCAGTTCGGTGTCGCGCTGGTGGATCAGATCGATCGGGATCTTGTCCGGCGTCCGGTACTGGTAGATGAAGTCCGAGAGGCTGTAGAAGATCGGCTTGCCCTTGTAGATCTCGATGCCCCGCAGCACGTGCGGCCCGCTGCCGAGCACGATGTCGGCGCCCGCGTCGATCGCCCGCCGGTACATGATCTCGTCATTGGCCGGCGTCTTGTTCTGGATGCCGTACACCCTGTGGTGGCTGACGTCGTGATTGTGGAGGGACACCATGAGGTAGTCCGAGTGCCGCTTCGCCAGCACGACGTCGTCTTCCATCCTCAGGACGTCGGACTCGAGCGGTCCCTCGACCGACTCGACCTTGCCGTCCTTCGCGACGAGGATCACCGCCGGGTCGATCGTGGCGAGGGAAGGCGAATTCGGATCCCCGCTGCGGTACCGGTTGGTCCAGTAGCGCATGTACGAGAGCAGCGAGAACTTCGTCTTCCGGCTCTGCGGCTGCTTTGTGCCTGGCGCGTGCGCCGCGGCGAGCGTGAGGCCCGCTCCCGCGTGCGTGATGCTGGTCAGGTCGAGCGCGCGGAGGCACTCCTTCAGTCCTTCGGGGCCGAAGTCCAGGGAGTGGTTGTTCGCCATGCTGACCATGTTGATGCCGATGGCGGCGACTTCCCATGCGAACTCCCGCGGCGCCCTGAAGTTGTAGAAGGGGCGCTGCAGCTCGGGACGGTCGTTGATCGAGAACTCGAGGTTGCCGTAGCCGATGTCCGCCTCCTGCATGATGCGGAACAAGCCCTTCCGCTCGGGTTCCTGCAGGTGGCTGATCTGCTCGTTGAAGATCATGTCGCCGACGGCGGTGATGATGGTATCGCCAGGCTCCTCTCTGAGGAGCTGCGTGATCCGCTCGTCCCAGTTGAGGTTGGTCGGCGCCTCTTTGGGCCGGACGCGCCGGGCTTCGACCGACCGGCTCTGGTCCCAGGTCAACTTGCCCTGGGGGGCCTGCGCGAGGCCGGCGTCACCCGCCAGGAGCAGGAACCCGGCCAGGCCGGCTGGCACCCACAGGACCTTCAGCAGACGCCGCCCGTTCACCCTCATCATCGTCCCTCCTCCCAACGCTTCATCCAGCGCTGTGCATCTTACCGTGCGATGCGTGTTGCGCAGCCGGTTCAGAAGCGGAAGGCGAACCCGAGTCTCGCGATCCGCGGTCCCAGGATCTGTGACGGCGACAGGTATTGCTGGATGTTGTTGATCTGGCCGTTCGGATCGCCGTCCTGCCGAACATTGAGCCGGCCGGTCAGCGCCCGCATCTCCCACGTCGTGTTCGCATTCGTCAGGTTGGAGATGTCCAGGTCCAGTTCGAGCTCGCGGTGCGCACCCATCTTGAAGGTCTTCGCGATGCGGAGATCCATCGTTTGCAGGGAGGGCAGCCGCTCCGTACCCTGCGGATCGACGTTGATCGTGGCGCTGCCGCCGCCGAACGAGAGGGGAGCGCTTATCTGGCGATTGATGGGCGGGCCGTTCTGGAAGCGGTAGTTCGCGCCCAGGTAGATTTCGTAGGGCAGGATATAGCTCCCGGACAGCTTGAACTGGTGCGGCCGGTCGTTGTAGATGACGCCCTCGGTGTTGAGGAAGGCGTTCGGGCTCGTCCCCACGGAGAGGTCCGTGAACTTCGCCTGCGAGTACGTGTAGCCGGCAAGCACCTGCCACCGGCTCGAAAGCCGCTTGGTCGCGGTAATCTCGAGGCCCCTGTAGGTCTGCCTGGCCGTCGGGTCGTTGGTGATGAGCGTCCGGCTCCCAGCGAGCGTCCGGTCGTAGTAGCTGTAGGTCCCGTCGTCCGACGTGCCCGTCAGGCCGTCCGGCCCAGGGTCGGCGCGCGACACCATCACCCACGTGTCGAGCGGCGCCGCGGTGTTGAGGTTCGCCGTCTGATACCGTTCGGTTCGCCAGGTGAACACCGCGCTCAGCCGCAGGTTCGGCACGAGCTCGCGATCGATGCCTCCCGTGATCTCGTCCGTGTAGGGGCGCTTCAGATTCGGGTCGAAGGACGTCGTCAACCCGCCTGCCGCTACCGGGATGCCGGCCTCTTCGCCCGCCTGGTAGCGCAGGTCTCCGTTGGCGTCGGTCCACGCGTACTGCTTGCTCACGCTGAAGTTCGGGTTGATGGAGTTCGCGAAGCCCGAGGCGATGATGTAGTAGTAGCGTCCCGCCGAGAACTTGAGCGCGGTCTTCCCGCCGTCCACATCGTAGATCGCGGACAGGCGCGGGCCCGCCGTGTGCCACAGCGGGGAGTTGCGAACCTCCGTGAAGCTCCGCGGGCTGTCCGGGAAGTACTTGCTCGGCGGACTGCTCTGGGCCGGCAGGTACGACTCGACCCGCTCCCAGCGCAGGCCGCCCGTGAGCGTGAGGCGCTTCACCGAATAGCTGTCCTGCACGAAGAGCGACGTGACGTCGGCCGTGCTCTTCGACTGCACGGGCGTATTGTAGAAGATCACGGCCACGGGCACATTTGTCGCGCTCCGATACTGCAGCGCCACATCATCCCAGCGGTGGACTTCGGTGCTGGTCGGCATGTGCGCGTAATCCAGGCCGAACCGGATCTCGTGGCGTCCGCCGAGCGCCTGCTCCACGTACTTGTTGAACGTGGCGCTCGCCTGCAGCCGCTTGCGGATGTAGATCTGCTCCGATGCCTCGTTGCGCAGCAGGATTCCGGTAGAGAGGTCCGTGAGGGCCTGGTCCTTGCCGTTGTAGTAGAGCGGGAAGAAGATCTTGTTGTAGCTCACCCGCGCGTCCATGAAGAACGTGTTCGTGATCACCGAGTTCCACAGCGCCTGGACGATGTCGAACACGTCGTCCTCATTCGAATTGGACTCACTCGTGTAGAGGGCCGAGGAGGCCAGGAAGCGGTTCGGCTTCTTGTAGTACTGACGGCTGTAGAACCCCGTCAGCCGGTTGGCGTTGCTCATCTGCCAGTTGACGTTGACGAGCCCCGACGTCATGTTCGTGGAGTCCAGGACAGACTCCGAGTATGCTGCGGGGACATTCGTGTGCACGCGCCAGTCGCGGAAGCTCGTGAAGAGGCGCAGCTTGTTCGTCATCAGCGGACCGCCCACCTGCACGCCGAGATCCGACACCAGATCCGTCTTGTTCGTATCCGGCTTGAAGCCCTGGCTCCCCAGCGTGCTGTCGACGTTTCTGCCCTGCGTGGAACTGCCTTCCCAGTAATAGGACGTCTTGCCGCTCCAGCGGTCGCCGCCCGACTTCGTGGTCATGTTCACGAACACACCCGAACCGGGCACCGAGATGTCGTGCGCGCCCGTGGACACCTGCACTTCTTCGAACGCGTCGTAGTCGTAGTAGTAACCGGAGTACCCGATGGCCGCCGGGTCGCCGACGTTGATGCCGTTCAGGAATTGCGAGTTCTGCGCGTTCGACGTGCCGCGCGCCACCATCGCACCCTGCAGGCCGCCCGACGTGCCACCCACGTCGGGACGGCTCGAGATGAGGCCGGGCACCTTGTATTCCACGAGCGACCAGATGTCGCGACCGCCCGGCGTGCTCTGCAGGAGTTCCTGGGTCAGCGTCACGCTGACGTTGGCGCTGCTCGTGTCGATCACCGGCGCATCGCCCGTGACGTTCACGGTCTCCGCCATTTTCGCCACGCTCAGCCCCAGGTCAATGGGCGTCGTCTGGCCGACGCTGACAATGATGTTGCCTCGCACCACCGACTGGAACCCCTGCAGGTCCAGCTTCAGGCTGTACGTGCCAGGGCTGAGCGAGGGGAACCGGTACACGCCGCCGGCGTCCGTCGTGCCTACCATCTGTCCCGCCACGAGGGCCGGGCTGCTGATGGTGACCGTGACGCCGGGGACGACCGCGTTCTGGTCGTCAACGACCTTCACCAGAATGCTGCCGGTCTGGACCTGCGCAAAGGCAAGGCCGGTGGTCAGGAGGAGAAGGAGTGCGAGCAGGGACACCAAGTGGACGGAGCGCCTCATGGTCATTGCCCTCCTTTTTTCGACGATGTAGATGAAACGAGTCTTGCAGAATCTAACTCAGGATCTCCGCCGGTGGCAACTACTTCCGCAGGTGCAGCTCGAAGAACGCGTCGACCCTGCTCCACGCGTCCCGCAGCACATGCTCACGGGTGAAGTAGTGAAACTCCCCCGGGTACGTCATGAACTGCACCAGGCCGCCCTTTCCCTTCTTGAGCAGTTCGTCGATCAGGCGGACCGAGTGCAGGTACGGCACGTTCACGTCCGCCGTGCCGTGCAGGACGAGCAGCGGCCGCGCCAGTTTGTCCACGTGTGAGATCGGTGAGGCCTGCGCGTAGACGTGAGGATTCTGATCGGGTGTGCCGATGCGGCTTACCGTCCAGCCGCCGTGGTAAGGGTCCTCATAGTACATCGCGTAGTCCGCGACGCCCGCGACGTCGACCGCGGCCCGGAAGGTCGCAGGCATCTCCGTGACGGCGAGCAACGTGAAGAACCCGCCGTAGCTGAGGCCCCACACGCCGATGCGGCTTGTGTCGACGTAGGGTAGCGTCTTCAGGTAGTCGGCGCTCATCGCGGCGTCGCGGAAGTCTTTGCCGCCGACATCCATGTACACACCCTCGCGCCACGCCGATCCATAGCCAATGCTGCCCCTGTAGTCGGGTGCGACGACCACGTAGCCGCGCTGCAGCAGATACTGATGAAAGCTGTAGTAGACGGCGTAGTTCCGCTCGATATGCCAGCCGTCGTAGTTCTGGTTCACGCCGTCGCCGTGGATCCAGACGATGGCCGGGTGCTTGCGCGCGCGGTCGAGCCCCTTCGGCACGAAGAGATAGGCAGGCACCATTTTCCCGTCCGGGCCGGGATACTGCACGAGCTGTGGTTCCACGAGTGCGGCGCGATCGATTGCGGACGGCATCGAATCGGTCAGTCGTGCGGGTCTGGCGCCGGGCGTCCTGACGTCTACGACCCACAGGTCGGCCGAATTCCAGGGATCGGTGTGTTGATACACGAGCTTCGTTCCGTCAGGGGACCACTGCGCGGCTGTGTTCGTGCCCCGGCCGCTCGTCACCCTCGTCACCTTCGCGCGAGCGGGATCGCTGCCGACGTCAGTGACGAACAGGTGGCGTGACCCGGGATTCGCGCCTTCATTCGCGTCAAACGCGATCCGCGTGCCGTCTGGTGACCACGAGGGACGCCAGGCCTCGAACGAACCCTTCGTGATCTGCACGGGGTCGCCGCCCGTCGCGGACATGACGTACAGGTGATCCCAGCCGTCGCGGTCACTCAGGAAAGAGATCCATTTGCCGGCGGGCGAGGCCTGCGGTCCGCCTTGCGCGCCGCCGGTCATGCTCCAGAACGTGTCCTTGACGTCCTGATGAACGAGTCTCGGCGCACCGCCGGCCGCGTCGCCGATGGAAATCTCGCGCCGCTTGAAGTCGACCGTTCGGTCAATGAGAAAATGGGACGAATCAATCCAGCGGTTCGCACCGCCGCCTCGTCCGCCGAAACCTCCGCCGGTGCCGGCGTTGAACGCCCGGGGCTCGCCACCCGAGACCGGGACGATGAAGCTCTGGGCCGGTGGGCCTGGCGCAATCTCCGTGATCGTGTAGATGATCTTGGAGCCGGAGTATCCGGGCGTCTGCTCGTGGCGGACCGTCTGCGCCCCGCCGCCCGACGTGAACGTCAGGTGCTCACCATCTCCCGTCCACGCCACCGCACCCATCGGCCCGTCGAAGGCGGCCACGATCCGGTCGCTGCCGTCGACGAGCGAACGGACGTGGATTTCGGTGGGGCCGCCGCTCGCGCCGCCGACAAGATAGGCCACTCGGGAGCCGTCCCTCGCGACAACCAGCGCACGCCCGGGCGATTGCGGCCACACCGGGCGGGGCGGCTGGCTTCCGTCCGCAGCCACCTGCACCAGCGTGCCGGCGCGCATGAAGTAGATCGTCCTGCTGTCGGCGCTCCACGCGATCCCCGTTACGGGCTCACCATCGGACGTCACCGGGGTCGGCTTGGCCGAGCCGTCCGCGGGGACGACATAGAGGTTCGCTACGCCGGCACGTTCCCAACTGAACGCGATCGAACGGCTGTCGCGTGACCACACCGGGCTCGACGGATGCTTGATGTCGAGGAGTTGGTCGATTGTCAGGCGGCCCGGAGCTGGGGCGGGGCTCGCGCCGGTCCCGGCGCGGCCCTGGGCCTGCGCGACAGAGGCGCAGAAGGCCAGAGCCGCCCACACTCCCAGTGAGCTGAGCAGCAACCGACGGGTCATGGTGCCTCCTTCGACGTGAACGAGGGGGTCTGCATTGTCCGGCGTTCGAGTCGGCCCAATTCTACGTCGCCACGACCGTGCGGGGAATGGTGGAGCAGTGCGGCATTGTCAGGGTCCAGGTCCTGAACGAGCTGGCATCAGTGGCGCATCGCACGCTCAAGATGTCGTGGCAGGAGGTCGCCAGCGCGCTGGGCGCGATCAGGATCCTGTGTCCGTCGGTCGTGACGATAACGGCTGAGACGCACGACGCCGCGCTTCGACTGGCGGTGCGCCACGGATTTCCCATCTGCGACGCGCTCATCGTCGCCGCTGCGCTCGAAGCGGGCTGCGGCACGCTGTGTTCCGAGGACATGCAGTCAGGCCAGGTCATCGGCGGCCGCCTCACGATCCGGAATCCCTTCGCCGCGCAACCCTTGCGCAGGGGCGAACCTCCGCTGGGCCCAGGGGGTTTGCACCGGCCCCGGGTCCCACCCGGCCCTCATCGCTCCATGCCGCCTCAGATCAGCCTCAGCGGCAGGCGGCGCAGGCGCTTGCCGGTGAGGGCGAACACCGCGTTGGCCACAGCCGGCGCCGCGGTCGGCACGCCGGGTTCACCAACGCCTCCGGGCTTCTCGGTGCTCGGCACGATGAACACCTCCACGCGGGGCATCTCCGAGAGACGCAGGACGCCGTACTCGTTGAACGTCCCCTGCTGCACCCGTCCTTGCCGCAAAGCGAGCTCGCTGTGCAGGGCGGCCGACAGGCCGTAGACGGCGCCGCCTTCCATCTGCGCCTCGACGCCGGCGGGATTCACGCAGACGCCGCAGTCGATGGCGGTCACCATCCGGTGCACGCGAATCGCGGCGCCCTGAACCGACACTTCCGCCACCGTCGCCACGAAACTCCCGAACGACGCGTGCACGGCCAGGCCGCGGGCCCGGCCCGCGGCCAGTGGCGTGCCCCACCCGGCCTTCTCCGCGGCGAGGTTCAGCACACCGAGGTGCCGCGGCTGTTTGGCCAGCAGGCGCCGCCGGTAATCGAGCGGGTCCGCCTTTGCGGCGTGCGCCAGCTCGTCGATCATCGACTCCATCACGAACGCGGTGTGGGTGTGTCCCACCGATCGCATCCACAGCACCGTGACGGGCGATTCCGGCGTGTGCAGCTCCACCAGGTGGTGGTCGAGGCCGGCCAGGTAGGGCGAGTCCACGGTGCCTTCCACCGACGCGGGATCGATCCCGTTCTGGATTTCCGACTCGAAAGGCGTCCCCTTGGACAGGGACTGGCATACGACCGTGTGCCGCCAGGCCATGGGCAGCCCGTCGTCGCCCAGCCCGACCTGGACGTGGTGGAAGAACTGCGGGCGGTAGTAGCCGCCGCGCATGTCGTCTTCGCGCGTCCAGATTACCTTCACGGGCAGTCCGCTCGCCTTCGCGACGTGCACGGCTTCGGTGACGAAGTCGGATGCCGGGTTGGCGCGCCGTCCGAAGCCGCCGCCGAGGAACATGGTGTGCACGGAGACCTGTTCGGGTTTGAGCCCGGCCACCTGCGCAGCGGCCGCCTGATCGCCGGTCTGGAACTGCGTGCCCGTCCAGATCTCGCAGGCGCTGGCGGTGAGCCTGACCGTGCAGTTGAGCGGCTCCATCGCCGCGTGCGCCAGGAACGGCCCTTCGTATTCGGCGACGAGACGCCGGGAGGACTTCGCCAGCGCCGCGGCCGCATCGCCCTTCCCGCCAGCTTTCGCGCCGGGCCGCTGGGCCAACTCCCGGTACTGGACGCGCAACGCCTCCGTGTCGAGCGAGCCGCTCGCGCCGAGGTCCCACTTGATGGTGGGCGCCAGCGCCAGGCGTCCCTCGCGCGCGGCGTAGAAATGGTCGGCGACCACGGCCACGCCCGACGGCACCTGCACGACGGCCCGGACCCCCGGCACCTTGCGCGCGGCCGCATCGTTGAACGAGACGACCTTCGCCCCGAACACCGGTGCCCGTTGGACGAGGGCGACTTTCAGCCCGTCGAAGCGCACGTCCTGTCCGAAGAGCGCGCGGCCCGTCACCTTCTCCGGCGAGTCGAGCCGCTTCGTCGGCTTGCCGATGCGGGTCCAGGCGCTGCGGTCCGTCAGTTGGACTTCGGCGGGCGCCGGCAACGCGCGCGCTTTCTCGGCAAGCGCGCCGAAGGTGGCGCGGCGATCGCCAGCGATGATGGTGCCGTTCTCGACACGGCACTGCGCCGACGCGACTCCCCACTCGGCTGCGGCCGCGCGGACGAGCAGTTCGCGGGCGAGTGCGCCAACCTGGCGATAACGGTCGAACTCGGACCACGTGGACGTGGAGCCGCCCGTCATCTGCATGGGCATCAACGTGTGGAAGTACGCCGGTGCGGCAGGGGCGTGTTCGACGCGCACCTTGCCCCAGTCGCAGCCCAGCTCCTCGGCCAGCAGCATCGCCAGGCCCGTCCACACGCCCTGTCCCATTTCGGAGTGCGCCAGCAGGATCGTGACCGAGCCGTCGGGCGCGATGCGCAGGAAGGCGTTGGGATCAGGCAGCGCGGCCGGAGGGCCGCCCGCGGCCTGGCGTGCAAACGCGTCGGTCGCGGGGATGTGGAAGCCGACGATCAACCCGGCCGCCGCCGCGGCACCGGTCATGAGGAAGTCGCGCCGGCCGATATCGAGTGATTCCGGTGACATGGCTAGCGCTCCATCATCCGGGCCGCGCGATGCACGGCGGCGCGAACGCGCTGGTAGGTGCCGCAGCGGCAGAGGTTGCCCTCGAGGGCGGCATCGATGTCGGCATCGGTGGGCCGGGGTTTCTGACGCAACAGCGCGGCGGCCGCCATGACCTGACCGGGCTGGCAGAAGCCGCACTGAACGACGTCCACCTCGGTCCAGGCGCGCTGAACGGGATGCGAGCCGTCGGCAGACAACCCTTCGATCGTGGTCACCGGCCGGCTGCCGACCGCGCGGACCGGGGTGATGCATGATCGCACCGCCTGGCCATCGAGGTGGACCGTACAGGCGCCGCATTGCGCGACGCCGCAGCCGAACTTCGTCCCGGTGAGGCCGAGCACGTCCCGCAGCACCCAGAGCAGCGGCATGCTGTCGGGAATGTCGACCTCGTAGGTCTTCCCGTTGACCGTCAGTTTCATGGGAACTCCAGTGCCGCCCATTCTACGTGCACGGCGCGCACCCCATCGGGGTTGTTGCGCGCGCCGTCATCCATCGGACTGCCGGTGGCCCTGTCGGCGGGACTCTCCGCGAGAGCGCATGCGGAGCTCAGCTATCTTGGAGCGTGGCCCGGCCCCCGCGCGCGGAGGGGGCCGGGCTGCGCTGTTCGCTTACTGCCGCTCGTACACCGCGACGTTGTTGACGGTCTTCCCGGCTGCGTTCACGCCCTTCGTCGTCACGGTCCGCGTTTTGCCGTCGGCGGACACGGTGGACTGCTGGGTGGTGACGACTTTCCCGGCCTTCTTCGAAACCGTCTGTACCGTGTTCGCGTTTACGCGCGTGCGGGCAACCGTATCGGCGTCCGGGTTGTTCCCGGTGATAGGAACGTCCTTGCCGTCATAGTCGGCCGTGAATTCCCAGTGCCGCGCCGTGCCGTCAGCCGCCGTCTGGTCGACGATGAGCTTCGCTCCCGCGCCTGCCGCTTCGATCTTCGTGGTGCCGCCCTTCGGGGCGGGGCCCGGGCTGAACGTCGACTTCGCCACGTTGAGCTTCCAGGTGCCGATCTGCGGGTCGGCGGCCTGCGCGAGCGCCGCGCCAGCGAGCGCCGTTGTGAACACACCGACAACCGCCGCCGAGAGACACGCGCGCCTCAGACTTGTCTTCACCGCTTCCTCCTCGAGTGTGCCGGGGATGGATTCCCCGGGCCGTCAAACGCCGGTCGATGAGAGCAACACAGGGAAGCGGGATGATTTATCGACTATTTAGGTAAGCATAGCACCGTCTGCCCGAGTCGCGAACGGTCAGCCCCGCCGGGCTGCCGCAACAGACCACAGCCGCCTGCGCCTATCCCTGCGCCGTCTCGTTCATCCTCGCCGCCACCGCCTCGACAATCTGTGTCAACGCTTCGTCCTGCGCGCTGAGGTGATCGAGCACGGCGCGCACTTCCTCCTCGGCCTTGCGGTTGATCTCGTAGTCGTTGTGGGCCTCGAGGCGGTCGCGCGCGGCCAGGCGGTTCTGGCTCATCATGAGCATCGGCGCGGTGTAGGCGGCCTGCAGCGAGAGGAACAGGTTCATCAGGATGAACGGGTAGGGGTCCCAGTGCCGGGTCCAGGCCATCAGGTTGAGCCAGGCCCAGCCGAGCAGGATCAGGCTCTGCGTTCCGATAAACCACCACGAGCCGACGACGGCGGCGACGCGATCGGCGGCGCGCTGGCCGAAGGTGAGGCGCTCGACCTCGATCTCGTTGACGTTGCGTACGGGCGGGTGCGCGTGCTCGTATCGGTTCGGGAACTGCACTTTCTGCATGGCGGTGGCCCCCCCTGGCTGGTTGGTGTCGAGCACACACTACCGTGCCGTGCAGATGAACCGGTGTCGGAGATGTCGCGGCGCGATTGTTCGTTGGTCTTGAACGCTCTGCCCGAGCGCCCGGCGTGACGGCGAAGCTTCAGCGCTTCGCCAACGTGTCCGTCGTGTCGGCAACGCCGATCGTGGACGCGAACCGGCGCAGCGCCGCAAGGTGCTTGCCGGCAAGCACGAAATCGTAGTTCATCACGCGCCCTGTCACCCGCTCCGCCAGGAGCAGGGCCTTCAACTCGGCCACGCTGAGGCTGAACTCGACGCGCGTAATCTCCGCCCCGGGAAAGACGAACCCGTGCTCGCCCCAGGAGCTCCCGAAGTAGAACAGCCTGACCGGGCGCACGCCGGCACGCTCGATCGTCAACTCGAGTTCGACCCCCCGGATGATGTTCGGGTTAGAGGTAATCGCCGGCAGAGCCAGGATCGAAAGCTCGGCGGGCGGAGCGATCGGCTCGGTTCCTGCGTATTGGGCTCGAAGCAGCAGCGACGCCGCCGAAGGCGAATTGTCCGGGCCGGGCGGCGTGAGCGCCAGCTGGACGGTGGTTGTCTTTGCGCCGGCCGAGTACTCCGATTTCAGCTCACAGTCGGAGTGCACGAACAGTCCATAAGGGGCGGGCACCTGGGGCGGCGCCGCGAAGGCGCCGAGGGTCCCGGCGACCGCCAGGACCAGCCCGGCAACCGTTACCAGCGGCAGG
>Ga0209668_10000324_pt1 | contig 19682 bp, 20 predicted proteins | sample FrelakmetPLP11PL_FD_187150 | JGI IMG/M metagenome (GOLD analysis project Ga0209668, IMG submission 187150) | Freshwater lake sediment microbial communities from the University of Notre Dame, USA, for methane emissions studies - PLP11 PL (SPAdes)... | ecosystem: Environmental > Aquatic >... | reverse complement strand
GCTCAGTGTGAACGAATTTGCGCTCGAAATTTTTGATTATCTAGCGGACGAACCAGAACAATATAACGTTGCGTACCATGAACTCGATAATGGTGCGAGGATTGTAGACTGCGGGGTCAGTACCCGGGGTGGATACGCCGCAGGACGTGCATTTACCGAGATCTGCATGGGCGGTCTTGGAGAGGTCAATTTCAGGATGGGAAAAGTCAATGAATTCCCGGTCCCCTTTATTGATGTTTTCACAGATTTCCCCTCGATTGCGTGTCTTGGGTCCCAGAAAGCAGGATGGACGATCAAGCACAACAACTACTTTGCCATGGGCAGTGGTCCGGCTCGGGCCCTTGCATTGAAACCCAAGCACACGTTCGAGGTGATTGATTACCAGGACGAGTACGAAGCGGCAGTTATTGCACTCGAAAGTGATCACCTCCCGAACGGGGCCGTAATGGAGAAGATTGCAGAGGAATGCGGGGTCGACGTGGCGAACGTAAGCGCAGTGGTTGCACCTACCGCATCACTTGTCGGATCAGTCCAGGTCGCGGGCCGGTGTGTTGAGACCGCAATATACAAGCTCAACGAACTGGGATTCGATACAAGGAAGATTACTGCAGGAATGGGTTCGGCCCCCCTCCCGCCGGTTAAAAAAGATGCCACGCAGGCTATGGGTACCACGAACGATGCAACCATCTACCACGGGCAGATCATGCTCACGATGAAGGCACCTGAAATCAAGGACTACCTCGAGAAGATCCCGTCGAACAAGTCGAAGGGTTATGGTAAGCCGTTCTATGAAACGTTCAAGGAAGCAAAATTCGACTTCTACCAGATTGATACCTCATTGTTCTCACCCGCAGAGGTTATCATCAACGAGCTTACCGATGGTATCATGTACCATGTCGGCAAGGTTAACCCTGAGGTAACACTGAAATCCTTCGGGCTACTCTGATCTATCAGATTTCTTTTTTTCTTATTGTTTCAGTTAGTATTTATTGTGCCAGGGGCAGAGTGTTCCCATGATGTCCCCTGATCTCCGGCACCTCGAAGCATGGAACTCTGATTATCGCACGAGAGGCCTGTTGTGGGGTGGCAACCCTGCTCCGCTCCCCAAGATTCCCAAAGGTTCCAGAGTCATTGAGCTCGGTTGCGGGAATGGAAAAAACCTCCCGGGAATGATCGAGAAAGGGTGGGACATCACGGCAATGGATTGTTCCACGAGGGCACTTTTACTCTGCCGGCCGGTTGTCCATGAAGCAGGCCGGGTGCATTTTGTTGCCGGGGATGTCGTTTCTCTTCCGTTTCGGGATTCCACGTTCGATGCAGTATTTTCCCTGCATGTTGCCGGGCACCTGGCAGGGTCAGGCAGGTCTAAGTTGGCAAGGGAATTGCTGAGGGTGCTGAAACCGGGTGGCCAGATCGTTTTCAGGGATTTCGGGAAAGATGATTTCCGTTGCGGAAAGGGGGAGATGACTGAACCTGGTACATTCCGCAGGGGTGCAGGTTCATTTACCCATTATTTTACTGGAGATGAGGTTACCCGGCTGTTCAGCTCATTCAATTGTATTTCCATCGATGATCATCGCTGGTCGATGAGAATTAAAGGGCAGGATTACCAAAGGTCTGAAATCACGGCAATCTTCGAAAAGTCTGCCTGAATTGGAAGGCGTCATTTTACGGAAAATTTTCCATGATAATCTACGTGATTGACATGACATAATCCGGCAGGTTGACTTTTTTTCCCTAACCAATCAACATTATTAATACCAGATGGGTCAAAACTAGTAAGTCAGTTCCGGGCCCGTGGTCTAGTCGGTTATGACGTCGCCCTTACACGGCGGAGGTCGCCGGTTCGAATCCGGCCGAGCCCATTCTTCTTTTGGGGTATTTTTAAGTTTCTTGACTTCCTCTTCGAGATTTGACAAGCGGGTAATAAGATCAGCATTTGGATTGAGTTTAAACTTCTCACAATCCACCTTAACTAAAAACCCACCAGTTACTTCCTCAATTTCAACCTCGTGCCCTATAAGATCTTCATGAGTATTCCACGGTAATTGGATATATGCGGCGTTATATCCCTTTTTGGGATTTAATTTTTTAACCTTGGTTGTCCACGCCGGTGGCATAAATATAGTTTAAACAGTTCAAACAATAAAGTTTGTCATACTGACTAAAAACTCTAACCTTACCGCGCTACAGGGTTACCAAATCGAGGATCTCACATAGACCAGGAAACAACCGATAGAAAATACCTGTACCGGAAAATATCTATGGATACGTCCACCTGACCTTATACGCTATCCGTATCGATCCTTGGTACGTGGTGGATAAAATAGCGCCTAAAGGTACCGAGAAGAGATCATGAAAGTTGGGATCGTCAACCTGTTTTGGGGTAATGTCGGCTGCCTGTGATCCCCTATCACTGACTGAAGGTGTTTTTGTAAAACACACCAATTGTCGATTCCCTTATGAAATCCCAAGACTCTAGGAGTTTTTTGCTTAACTGCTAAATCTTCTGTCTGCACTCGCGGGGGGGTATGTTAAATGGTTGTATACCACTCTCCCGCAGTTTTCCTATATGCAGAGGTGTGTATTTATTCCGATCCATGGATTATGCATTTCCGGCAGGTGTCGCACTTGCATATACCTCATAGAATAGATTTAGGAGTTGGAACCCGTCTCCCGGCATGAAAACGAGTACGAAAGAATTATCCAATATTATGCAAAAATACTGTCAATGTCACTTATCCTTATTGTTGAGGATAATGAAAGTGTTGCTAATAGCTTGGTATTTTTTATTAAGTACCTTGCTCGTTACGATACCCTCATCGCAAACTCAGCAGAACTCGCGTATGATACCCTGATGAAAGGTATAATTCCAGATTTAATCCTCCTTGATATAAAACTACCAGGAATGGACGGCATTGATTTCCTCTCCAAGATTCGCCGGGACACCAAACTAAAGAATATAAACGCAATAATTTATTCCGGTATTCCGGAGAATATAGTCCGTAAAGACCTCGAAGGAAGAAATATTTTTGTTCGGCATATTTTACAAAAACCGGAAAGTCCCATGAAACTTGTCGCGACTATTACTGAAGAGCTGAAAGAAAAATAGATTCGGTTACAATAGTTAGGTGTAGCGTGCCAGTATTTTATTTTAAGGCCATTAATAAGATTTTTTCGTTACATCATATTTTGCTGGGCATAACGCTTTTCCCAGCTCCTGGTGCACTTCGTCTACCAAGTTCTCCAGCGATGAGCATCAATATAATCAGTCCTACCACTGCCACATCCATAACCTCAATCAAGACTTCGGGATTGGTTGCAAAATTGCTGGAGGCGATAGCAAACGCGGCGGCTAAATTTCGTTGACCTGTTCCGAGTGCAAGAACTTTTTTATTGTCCGTGTCAACCCCACCCAGCAGATAACCTACAATAACAGCTCCAACAACCAGGATGACCGACACCAGAATCCCGCCGGTTCCAAGAACTCCGTAGGTTACATCGAAATAACCCACAAAATATCCGATGAACATTGCTGCTAGAGACAGGTTTGCAGCCATAGTCATGGTGTGGATGAGGCCCTTGGCCACTTCTTCATACCTGGCTCGAATGAAAAGGGCAATAGCTAGCGGAATGAGCATCAACACGATAAGGCTCCTGGCGATCTCCCAAGGATTAACCTGTACCCCAGTCAAAACAAATGGCAGAACTATGGGCAAGTAGGCAATGGTTATCACCATCAAGAGGACCATCAGCCCGGCGGTGAAAGCCATATCACCTTTTGCCAGCTGTACCAGCTTGGGCAGGAACGGTGCACCAGCAGCGAAACCTACGAGAATCAGGCCGATCTGCAGTCCCTCGGATAGCGGGATGATCCTCACGATCAATAACGCCAAGATAGGCACGAGTACGAAGTTTGCCACCAGAGACATGATGACCAGCTTTCTATTCTTGAGTGGGGTCATGATCTGAGGAATTGTCAGGCTAAAACCCATGCCTAGCATACTGGAAACGATGAATATCAGCACGCCAAAAGTGCCTATGGTAATAAAGAAAGGATCGAATTGGGTCATAATTTTTCAGCCTCTGCCCATTAAAACTTTAATTGAACCGGCATTCATATTCATGATCGACGTGCTCCCTTTGGCAGTGTCATGTCCTATTAATCATAATTTTCAACCTCTGCTCCAATAAGGGTATATCTTGATTGGATAATGATTTGTATGATTTGATATTTCTATGGTACATCCTGAATAGCAAAAAAATTATCACTACAAAGTTTTTACCTTACCCTTGAACGCAATATCAAGACCCACATCAGCCAGATACTTCAGCGTCTTTTTATTTTACCCGAATACCCCGCAGCTTGCTGCGGGGACAAGGAAGGCGATCTTGTATTAAGATGAATCCTGAACTATATAAGCAACAGAACAAGAAGGCGGAGGTGCGAATCATGCCCCGTTGCTTGCAGCGGGGTGCACCGACGCATTTTGACTTTTTCATAAAGTCTTCCAGTTTTTTAATTCTGTTTTCAAGGCCTGCCATTACCAGGTTTTCTGCAGATTGCACATACCGAACTATTTTACACGTACAGTAAACCGGATAGGAAATTATCCGGCCTGGTTATCCGGAACGAAAGAAAATGATCGCAATCACGTCTGTTTCGATCAGTGCCCATCCTGTTTCCGGTAGAAATATAATCCTATTGAAGCAGCGACAACGATTGCCACGATAAGGGCAAGACCCTGCACGATAATAACCCAGTTAAAACCGCTAGGGGCTCCCTGCACCGGACCAGGCGGGGCTATGGTCGCTGTTGCGGTTGTTGTAGCAGCAGTCAGGGATGCGGGGGAGACCGACCGGATGAAGAGGCCGTAGTCACTTGCATGGGCGAGCATCGTGGTCACCGTGTGCGTTACCGGGTCGGTTGTGGTTGACAGTGCCTCCCACAGGCCGGAGACCGGGTTGTAATACTGGATAGAAAGTTCCTGCCCTGAGATCTGCTCCCATTCTTCCGAGGTCGTGGTAATTTTCAATGCGATTGGAGGGGAGAACGTCGCACCTGACGGTTCGATCTGGTAAGCATACCCGGTGAAGACAAAAAGGGATCCCTTCGTTAAAGCGGGAACGTCCTTTGTTGCAATCCGGGTGAGATCAATACTGCTCAATGGCTGCCCGTACTGGTCGAGAATCAGGGTGGACTCATCGATTGATAGTGCTGCGGACCTGTCAGTTGAGACGATGACAACCGGTTCAGCGACGAGATTATCTTCCGTTAACGGGATAGGACTGCCGGAAGCAATTGTCAGCACAGGAGGGCTCACCAGGAAGTCCACCGATGGCATTCCCACGAGGTTTCCCATGGTGGAAACGCTCCCGCCACCACCGGTGTCTGCAATTAAACTCTTGGCAGCTTGAGTCGTGAAATTAAAATCAGGACTTGCACACGTGTTACCTAAGTGATCTGATGATACAACCATGTAATGGTACATAGTATTGACAGATAAACTCCCCAAGGTTATTTTATGGCTTATGACCTGGCCCGGATTGTTTTCAACACTTCCATAACCGGTTGTCAGACCATAATAAACCGTGCTATTTGCCAATCCGTTTGTCATCCATTTAATATCTGCATCGGTGGTTGTGATACCACTGGCCGTAACATTATATGCAATCAACGACATCCGGCCGGTTATTTCAACCGTCGCGGTTACTCCCCCCGCATAGGTGCATAGTACCCCGGGTACTACAAGGAGACAGCAGCAGAAGGCAATAAAAAAAATATGTTTTTTTTCCGCTCTCATTTCCGGGGCCTGACAACACAGCAGGAAATAAGGGCAGCAACAACAAGGGCTCCAACGCTCACTACCGCTGGTAATGGTGCCTTTGTGGGTATCGCTGTGGCTGCTGATGACGAGACCATTACCGCCCAGACACTCAGGTGATTTGTAGTAGTCGTCAGGGTCATGTCCTGCGTGTTCACCTGCGTGGGTAGCATCGTCCATTCATTCTTTGCAGTATCCCAGTAGGAGAGTTTCATTTTTGACGGATCGCCTCCTGCTGCCGAAAGGTCATCCGCCGAATAGGTGACACGGACCGTGGCGTCCTTGGATAGCAGCCCTGATAACCCAGTGATTTCAAAACTGGTAGCACCAGTTGTTGCACCAGCAGGTGCCTGTTGAAGTCTGTCACGTGAATACGGCTTCAGTGTCACGTTCACATCACCTAGGACTGAACCCTGTTGGAATGAAACGGAGTACCGTCCATCCGGGGATACGAGAGTTCCAGCGCTGCCGGGAGTCAGCTTGATGCTCGACTCTGTAACCGGGGGTATGTAAATCGTCTTTACTGCAAATATCGTGGTCTTGTTGTCAAGGACCCGGCCGTCTTCAAGGAGTACCTTTGAATTCACAGTGTACGTGCCTAGTGGCAGGTTTTTCACATCGGGCTGGATGGTGAAACCCACCGTGTTGCCGGGGATAATCGCATATGCTGAAGGTGGCGTTGAATTGTGTGCGATTGTATTTCCGCTGGCATCCGTCACGATGACCTCGTTGACGGTACGGTAATAATGATAATTTCCGGTATTTTTGAGGGTGGTGGTGACCGTAATCGGCTGGCCGATGGTCACATCACCCACCTCCAGCTTCGTGATGCTGCCGGTTTTGGAAAGGGCCGTCCCTGATGCAGTAATCAATACCGGGACCATGATCGCTGTAGTAAAGGATTTACCCACTCCCGGCAGTGCATGGAGATAAATAATTGCATATCTTCCACCTGCACCCACATTTTTTGGGAGGGTGATGTTCGCATTTACAGTTTGTTTTATCCCTGGTTCAAGATGGATTGTGCTCTTGTCAAGTGTGATAAATGTCCTGGCTGAATACGGGCTCAGGTCATTTGCCGGGTCAAGGGTCGTATATCCTTTGTCCATGCCCTGGCCAAACCCCATCACTTCCACCAGTACATCGGTGGGGTCTTCACCTGGTCCGATCCCCACCGTCATTGTATGTACCGCCGTTCCACCGGGAGTGATATTTTCCATATATTTCGCTCCCGATACACCGATTGCCAGGACAGGCACTGTCAACAGAACTAGCGCGATGACCAGTGCCGGCAGAATGATTTTCGATAAGTTGTATGTCTGACTATATTTTTTCATCTGCTACCCCTTGTTGAACACTTGACAGGCAAAAATAAAAAGGTTTTGGAAAAATGGGGAGTTTAATGGGTTATTGCACTCATACGTCCTTGGCCGCGATATCACGAAAAATGATTTGGGAATTATATTTTCAGACCAGGCGGGTACCTGACTGGTACTGCATGTCCTTGGTGAAAATGTGGATTAAACCGCTTGCCGCAGAGGTTTCGGAATACGAGAGGGCTTCGGCCTTCACCGGGTTGAAACCGATTGGGTCGTAGTCATACCAGCGTGGCACTTCCTTTTCTCTCCCTTCCTGCAAGTGGGCATTCATAAATGCGTTCACGGTGCCGCTCGCGTCAGCATACCCATCAGGACCCGTAACCCCTTTCACATTGATCAGGTAGGTCTCTGCAACCGGTACATCAGCGGATGCGGAAATGAACCTCACACCTGATGCCGTGGAAATGGACCCGGTTGAAATGTCTGCGGCGCTGCCTGACCTGACAATGTTACAGAACGGCGGGAAGAACGGATTTGCTGTACCTGCAAACGGGCAACATACCTGGTTTGCAGAAACAGTCTGGGCACCCTCACCATCAATAAGGATATCCTCGCTGGTGGTCATCCTGCCGCCATCCCCCCCGATGAAGGTGACGATCCTGTCTGTCGCTATATTATCCTCACCTGATGTTTTATTCGAGGTACTGATACTCATTGTTTTCTGGTAACTGATGCTGCCGGATACAGCGGTTACCTCCTCGTGATACCCGGCACTATACTGGACTTCCCCTAATGGGAGCGGAATACCCTGGATATGCCCCACCCAGGGATCAACCGTGTAACCAGGAATCAGTGGTGCATCCTCACCAGGCCACCACTCCGATAGATAGCCCCCGTTCTCCAGCGGGGGGTCATTAAGCGTATGTGATCCCAGTTGCAGGGTCATTTCAGAACTGGTCGTGACAACTCCCAGTGCATCTATCGAGGTGGTGGTGGAAATTCCGGCCTGTCCCGGGGTTGCAGATATCGGGAGGTCGGCACATGTCACCCCCACGAATAGGATAAGGAGGACTACTGAGGTAATTGCCATCATAAACTGCTGATATACATTCATTTCTATCACCATTCCACTATGTCACCGTGAACGCATTGGACCTTGATGCCGATTGTCCGTCGTTGTTTGTCACCGTAAGGACCCATAAACCCGTCGGACCATCGGAAGGAATTGTTATCGTGGCTTCGATTGTTCCCGATGTTACCTGTGATACCGCCGCATTAATAACCGAAGCTCCTTTGGTAAATTTCACCGCAACGCCGTTTTGGAAACCGGCCCCGCCTACCCCAATGTTTTTTGTCGCTCCCCTGGCCCCGGATAGTGGTGTGAAGAAACTGATCGTCGGTGCTGATGGGTACTTTATCCAGAATAACTGGGGTTTCGTGCCTGTACGGCCGTCGGGGTTCGTTACGGTAACGTCCCATAGACCCACACCGGCACCCACAAGGTTGAAGGTCCCGGTCATGCTGGTCGGGGTGGTGACGCCGGTCACCGTTAAATTAATGTCGGAAAAGCCAGTCCGGTTGAGGACTGCCGTGGAATGCGGCAGGAAATTGGAACCTGACAGGTTAGTAACTGTGACCGTAGTACCAGTAATACCTTCAGCCGGAACAATCCCGCTAACGACAGGTTCGGGACCCCCCTCGGCGAAGGCAATAAACGTCACTATGACCTGGTACCGGTGACCCCCACCTAATACCTGGTCACTGATGCTAACGGGTTGCGAGATGGTGAGGGGCAACGGGAGCCCTGTAACTGGCGTAAGCCCGGACTCAATGACCTGGTTGGAACCGCTTAATACTACAGATGACCCGATAGTTTTTGTGGGCTCAGTCGGGCCTGCAACAGTCATGGCCGTCCCAAGTACTTTTGTCCCGGTATATGCACCAACGGCATCAGATTCCGCCATTCTCCCTACTGTGCCAGGAGTTTTATTAAAATCCATACCATCCTTTACAGAAACAGTCCATGTGGAAGAGATAGATGAGACGTTCAGGGTAATGTTGGTAGAATCGATATTGGTTGTTCCTGGCGTGAATGCCCAGTTGGAAATATCTCCATCCACCGCGATTTCAATATCCGCAGCAGTTACAGGCACGGTCCATAGCAGTAACAGGACCAGCAGTACAAGGATAACGATTATCCGCACCCGGGACCTATGAGGGTAGTCTCCCACGCTAGTTTGCACTGGTAGAAGACTGGATATCTTGAAAATAAAAAGGTATTGTGTCCTCCGACACAGGGATAATTATAGCGTTGTTCCCGTGAATAAAAACACGAGTCTGTAAACGTTGGGGGTATTTAGATTCTGATCACCATATTCAACTTTCTGATGAGTTGTCATGACGAAATTTGTTCCACCTGTCAAGGTTGCCTGATATCCAGTTTCAAGTGTCAGAGGCGCATTTGTTACTGTTTTCTCTGATTCCTGTGTAGCACCAGTTTCAGCTGAACCTTGAATTTTCATTGGATTTAACAACTTAGTGGTTGGGACGGCCCAAGCAATACCAGTCCAGTTTGTCATATAACCCGCAGCGGCAACATCTTTCGGTCCGGTCATGTCATCTTCTACCGCCAGGGTCCATGAAAATGGATTAGCTTTTACATTGACTATTAATGTTGCATTATAATTCTCTGAACCTTGCACAAGAGCTATCTCAGTCGCTGTTATATTCGCTGTAACTTGAATATCCGCTTCGGGATTCCCTGTAATAATGGTCTGCCCAGTATCAGTAGCCGCCGCCACAGGCCCAACCATTATCGCTCCCACGAAAATCATAACACATAGTATAACAAGTAGTTTTGCTTTCATTTCCCTCATCCGCCACCCATATCTGAATAGGTAGTTAGCCCTATTGCAATCAACATATATAATAGTAATTATCGTACAGACGTTCCAGGCACGGTACGTTTATTGTAGGTCCTATAATTACAGCGAAACGCATGGGTTACAAGATTTACACAGTTTCAACGTTCACAGCCTTATTATGCCTCCAAATTGCTCTCCAAATTTTTTTTTACTCCGACATAAAATAGAATGAATATTGGCGGAGTACTGTTGTCCGTTCAACAATATCCATACCGGATGCTTTTCGAACCGAAGATCACAGTATGATCTTTCCAGGCATATTTCAGCCATCAAATCAACCAAAACAAAATATAAAGGAGTATTATTATATATCCCGTATTTTTACGGTCAAGATTTTATTAATACAGTGGACCAACCAAATTTCAGCGCGTTGTTAAAAAAACACCAATGAGAACCACATTCGCCAATTTACTATCAAAATAAGGGAATTTCCCATTGGAAATCCTACGACAGTCCGGTGCACACGTGATACACCATTCAGGGGGCGGTGCTGGCGGAAGTTCCATTTGGTGCCGGCAGTTTTCGGGGACGTCGTCCGTGCTGAAGCCCGGGCCGGGCAAAAATCCCGGGAAAACTCGTTCATCAGGGCAATGTTTGGATGTCACGCTGGATATTTTCGAGTGCCTGGGGGTCTCAACGGCCCCAAGTTTCAGGGGACTGGCAGACATGTGGAACAACTCCCCCGTATAAATCATACAATTTGTCAAGTGTCTGTTTGCCCATTCCGGGAACGATCTTGTAAATATCCGGTAGGGTGTGTGCCTCATCGCCCGGATTGGTCAGGTTCGGGTGAATACCTGATTCAAAAAGTCCATCCCTCGTTTCATACCGGATTCTGAAACCAATTGTGTCAATATTGGACAGATTTTTGCCTGGGTGCAGATATAAACACAACATTTTTGTAACCGAGTGCATGATATAATGTAGGACATTCCGAGAGCCATAATAGGTGAGGTAAACATGAAATTTATTACAAGTCGCGAGGTCCGATCGAACCCGGCACGTCTGTGGGAAGTAACAGGCAGTGATGAATCGGTGATCACGGTAAATGGAAAACCGCGGGCCATCGTTGTTGCTGTCGGTGAAGATCTTGAGGAGACACTGACAGCCTTTCGGAGGGCACGCGTGTCTACAGCAATTGAAAAAATCAGGCAGTCTGCCAGGGAAAATGGACTCGAAACTCTTTCTGAACAGGAAATAGATACCGAGATCAACCGCTTACGAACGGGGCGGTAACACGGGAGCACCGTACATAGTCCTTGATACCAATGTGCTGGTTTCAGGATTGCTCTCATCCAACGGAGCTCCTTCCAGGATTCTCAACCTGGTTATCAATGGCAACGTCATCATAGTGCTTGATACGCGGATATTCGATGAGTATTCGAAGGTTCTCCGGAGAGAGAAGTTCTCATTTCCGAACGATGCGGTAAACGAAATTATTGCATTCATCCGCAGGGAGGGTGTATTTATATCGCCGCTGCCATTTAACTGCAATGTTCCCGATTCTGGCGATTTACCATTCATCGAAGTATCATATCACGCAAAAGTGCCGATTGTGACCGGAAACCTCCCGCATTTTAAAGGTGCGGACGTGGTAGTCATGACACCGGTTCAGTTCCTTTCCGGAACTGCTGTGTGAACAATAAAACATACCGTCCGCTTTAATTACCCGGGGCCGGGGATTTAGTTTGTTATAGTTTGGGGGTTTCTATTAAGCAGTCGCCTAAAAAAAACCGCCTGTTTGATCTTTGCTGGACTGGTTGTTGCTTCGATCTTGTTGCCCGGGGTTTTGATGAGCGAACGTATACTTAACTCCCACCCGAATGCGTTTGTTCATAATCCAGGACTTGAATCGGAGTCCTTATTTGTAAAGGTGTTCTATCAAACCCAAGGATACACGGTGGGTTCAAGTACCACGGTGGCGCCTTTCTTTAAGTTTTTCCTTTTCAACGGTACCCCTTCGCAAGACTAAGCGCTTCCTGGATTTCGATATCATTTTCCACAAGGTAAATGATATGCCGTTTTGTACGTTCGATACCCCTCGTGGGGTTCAGGTGTTCCCGAATTGCATCCCTGACAAATGCGCTGATATCTTCATACTCACCACTGTCAACGAGCCCCTGGATCTTCTGCTTCAGCTCTTCGCCAACCCTGACACGGATGGTATCATTCGGTGTCTCAACCAACGCCTACAACACTCCTACATTGTGTTCCACTTTATCCTATATAAATGGAGACTCCGCATCATACTCAGGAAAGAGGGTTGTTGGACTATCGATGCCTGGAAATCTAGTCAGGAGGATACAGCATTTCTTGAAGACCTGTGATTCTTCAATACCTGCAGAAAGGTGCTTAGGCAGAATTCCGGGCTTTCTGATGCATCCGTTTCTATCATACCACAGGTCCGGTAACAGCAGGGTGAAGTAAATCACAGCCCATTAAGGGCCCGGATCCTGATGAAACAAGGCAATATTGGGGTTATTTAAAAATAAGGCGGATAAACGGCTATTGCGTAAAACCGACGGAAATACCGGCAGTAAGAACAAAAAATACGGGCACTTGCAGGAGAGCAGTTAGTAAACGGTGGTGCAATGATGAACACAGGCTTATTTTTGTTATACCGGGGCTGGATTAGGGCGGGATTTTTCCAGGTTGACCTGGACGGAAATGGGGTTTCCTTAACTGGTGATTTTAAGAAAATTTAATTGTGGTTACCCTTTTGTGGCACGATATACCACATGGTTATGATGTGTTATGATGTGTTATAATGTGTTCAATTGTGCTACAGAACCGGTTAAGAATAATTGATAGAATGAGAACCACGGTTTTTAAATTCGAAAATCAGGTCGAAACAATTATTTCGGCCCGCCTACAGGACGGATAACAAACTTGCAGTGATCATCGCCCATTGCATAACATCGGAGCTCCGTCGCCATATGATCTTCCCCAAAATGACCGGAAAAAATCGCTTCAAGAATTCCGGCATCAAATGCACATGCCGGCCGGCCCAGGTAGGGCAGGTCATCGCACTCAAAACAATCATACACAATAAGCGTTACGGGAGAACGGTTTTCCACGACAACCTGGCCAAGGTTATGCTGTTTCCAGAACTTCACCGTTTTATCGAGCAGGACAGAAAGGTCTGGACTTGCAATGGCGGCATATAACCCCTGCCCCATGCGGAAGCCGGCTTCCCTGAGAATCGGGTCAATATTGATCCCCCTGGCCATCAGGGAGACCCGGATTGTCCGGAACATCATTTTGTAAAAGGTTGACGGATCGCCGCCCTCGAGGAATGTGGCTACCATATGCCCCGGATCATCATCGGTAAATTTTGGATCGGGAGATATCTCCCCGAGGAACCGGGACCGGATGTAAAAAATCTTCCTCCTTGAATCCGCAAGGTCTGGTTTTTCACCAATAATCCCTTCTTTTAATAGTGCCCTGAGGTGAGCAGAGACCGTGGACTTGGCTTTTTGTGTTGCCTGGACAATCTCCTGGAATGACAACTCCTGTCCACCGAGGATCTCGAGGATTTTGGTCCGGACAGGCGACTCAACAGTCCGGATGCCATCGTCCGTAGCGAACAGTCCGATAACAGGGGAAGGTCCCGATCGTGCAGATGTACCCGTTTCAGCCTTCATTCAGAGCCTCTGATGCAAATTTTTCCTTACTAAGTTGTCAGGTGGGAACTACTAAAGCATTCGTCAGGTAGTCGAACAACATATATTATAGTGATAATAACAACTATCACTGTAAGCTGATAAAGCATTATAATAGAAGGTTATGCAGGTGTCATGCATTGATCCAGATGGAAAATGAAGTAGCTCGTATACGGGACCTCCTGAAGGAGCACCCCAAAGGGATGACAATAGAAGAGATCTCCCGAATTTTACCGTTAAACAGGACTTCCACGGCTAAATATTTAAATACACTGCTGATCTCAGGGCAGGCCGACATGAGGACGTATGGCCGTGCCAAGGTATTTTCACTCACCCAGAGAGTCCCGTTATCCAACCTGATGAGCCTGTCATCAGAACTCATCCTGATCCTGGACAAGGAACATACCGTCAGCTACGCAAACAGCCAGTTTTTACAAAATTTTCACCTGACAAAACAGGAGCTTGTCGGAAAAAAGGTCGAACAGACCCCTCTCTCCTACTATCTTCCTCCACAGTTCCTTGACTCGATAAATGGTGCATTTGAAGGAAAAGAGAGTACCGGAGAGCAACATATCAAAATCAGGGACCGGGACTATTATTTCATTTCCAAACTGATACCCATGGTCTTTGATAATGGAAACGGGGGCCTTGCACTCATCCTTGAAGATATTACCCAGTTAAAAGAATACCAGCTGCACCTTGAAAACCTCGTGGAAGAACGTACACATGAGATCATAAAAACAAATGAAAATCTCGAGCAGGAAATCGCAGACCATGAGATGGCGAGAAAGGCCCTGGAGGTCGTCAATAACAAGCTGAACCTCCTGGCAAGCGTTACACGGCATGACATCCTCAACCAGATCACCGCAATATCCGGATACCTTCAGCTCCTTGATTATGAATGTGCCAGCAATCCGAAGGTATCCCCCTATATCCAGAGTATCGAAAATGCCATCAGTACAATCCAGCGCCAGATTACGTTTACCCGCGATTACAAAGACCTCGGACTGAAATCGCCGGAATGGCAGCGGCTGGATGAAGTAATCCAGCGTGCCGCATCATTACGTCCCCTGCCCCGTGTTAATCTCCTCATCGAAACGGGTGACCTTGAGATTTTTGCCGATCCGTTCCTTGAAAAAGTTTTTATAAATATCTTCGATTTTTCGTTACTCCGTGGGGAGAAAGTAACAGAGATCATCGTTACATTCGATGAACAGAAGGAGAGGGGAGTCCTCATGATCACTGATAACGGGATCGGGATTCCGGCATCAAGAAAAGAACGTATATTCGAATATTCAGGTAAAGAAGCAGGTTTCAACCTTTTCCTTTCACGAGAGATCCTCTCAATAACCGGCCTTTCAATCAGGGAAAATGGTGAGGAAGGAAAGGGCGCAAAATTTGAGATCCTGGTACCGGGGAATACCTGGCGAACGGGAAATGGTTCCCAGTGATATATCTCCCCTGAAATGTCAAAGGTAAAAAAAGGTTGAGATTAACCTCACTTTTTAACAATATCCACGACCTGGATACTAAACACAAGGTCCTGCCCGGCAAGGGGATGATTTTCGTCAAGTGTTAGGGTCGTGTCATTGGCTGCGATAATGAGTACATAACCAGTTCCACCATCAGGTCTTGCATACCGGATTGCATCACCAGGTTTTGGATCCCATGTCTCCCGATCTTTCTCGGGTAGTGTGGCAAGTACCTTATCCTTCGGTAGATCATTGATCAGGTTCTGGTATCGCGGTCCATAAGCCTGGTCTGCCGGTATCGTTACCGTTTTGTTTTCACCGATACCCATACCGATAATTGCTTTATCAAAGCCGGGAATTACCCTCCCGGACCCTGCCACAAACTCTATGGGATTCCCATTGATTGATGACTCGAACACCAGTCCGGTTGAAGCTAATGCCGCAGTATAATGGACCTTTACTGTATCATTGGCCTTGACTACCGGCTTCTGCGAAGTACATCCTGCCAGTAGAAGGGCCGTAAAAATGAGAACGATTGTCATCCCGATGAAAAATCGGCCAGCTGGCCCACTTCTCCGGTTCCCTCTGTTGATTGACATAATAATACATTAGTAGTGATCCGGTAATAGACCTGTGCTCACATGGATTGAGTAAAGTAATTAAAAGCGAATAACTAACGGATTTGGATTTTTACGGAAATTGCTGGGTTATTCAGGAAATCCGGAAGTAATGCCCCGGATATTTCTCATTCAATATCATCCGTGGATTTTCGGTTCATGGGTTTATCAGTATCATTTCTCGAATTTTATATAGCCGGAGGAAGAACTGTACTACTGTTTATCATGGCCGAAGAAGGGTACCGGGAAATGGTAGTGCAGGGAAAAAAGGTCCAGTGGGACCCCGAACAGCTCCGTAAAATACAGGAACACCCGTGCTTTTCCGAGAAGGCATGTCACGGATTCGGACGGTGTCATGTACCGGTCGCTCCGAAATGTAATATCCAGTGCAACTACTGTATCAGGGATTTTGACTGCGTCAATGAAAGCCGCCCGGGGGTCACAACGAAGGTGCTGGACTCAGCTGAAGCCATAGACCTGGTAAAAAAAGTGGTCGAGAAATATAATTATATTAAGGTGGTTGGGATAGCCGGGCCTGGTGAACCTCTTGCAAACGAGGAGACCTTTGAGACGCTCCGCAAGCTCCATGAGAAATTTCCGAATGTCATTAAATGCATCTCGACCAACGGGCTCCTTCTTCCCGAAAAAATCGATCTGCTCCAGAAATATGACGTGGGAAACGTCACCGTCACCCTGAATGCAATTGACCCCGAGATCGGGGCAAAGATCTACCAGTTCATTGAATGGAAAGGCAAGCGCTACAAAGGTGTCGAAGGTGCAAAAATCCTCCTCGAAAACCAGTTAAAAGGAATTGAAGAGGCGGTGAAGAGGAACATGATCGTAAAGGTGAACACAGTCTATATCCCGGGTATCAATGATACCCATATTGTCGATATCGCAAAGAAAGTCGGCGAAATGGGCGTTTACACGTTCAATGTTATCCCGCTAATTGCCCAGTATAAGTTTGCCGATATCGCTCCCCCTACTCCTGAAATGAAAAAGAAAATGCAGGATTCATGTGCACCGTATGTGCGCCAGATGAGGCACTGCCAGCGCTGCAGGGCAGATGCCATCGGAAAACTCGGTCACGATGTGCAAAGCTGCGTCTACTCAGAGAAGTAGACCATAATTTATTTTCATCCCCTGTTCTTCATTCCAGCATCTTTGTCATGAAAACGGACATGATGCCGAAAGGCCACAAGCACACAGGATGAAAATGCCGGGGACATTTTTCATATTACCCGCCTATGACCTCTCAATGGTCGGGCATAAACCCTGAAAATACCAACGGCACTTTCATTGGAAATTTTTGATCCAGCAACGCTACAGGTGTAAAAAATTGGACTTCCAAATTTTCATCGCTTTGGTGCGAAGCCGTCTTGCTTCATGAGGGTTTTGTAACACCATCCAGGGATTATGCACAGAAAATACTGGAGCACCCCGGGCCACGTTACATCGCTATGGTGACCGGAAATTTGTCTATCCCCTGAAATAGAAACAATGTACTGGATAAAAATTCCGTGGGCAAATGGCGTACCAGGGTAAGTCAGGAAGGGGTAGCCCTTACGGTCTTTAGGTAATTTCATTATCCGGATGTCATTCTGCCATCGTGTTAAAAAGGCCTGCTTTTCCGTTTATTGAGACATTGCAGGATTAAAAATGTGTTTCTGTAACTTCCCATGCACACGGTAGCAGGGCAACCCCAGGAGCGCATTCAACGAGGTAGAGAGTCCTTTTCAAACAGGTCAATCAATGCCCGCGAGAGACTCAACGGCCCCGGCAACCCTGGAAGGTTACCTCTTTTAAACCATCCTGCATCCTCGATCTCTGTTTTGTCTGCCCTTATTATCCCACCTGCGTAGGATGCCACAAACCCGATCATTAGCGAATCCGGAAAGGGCCATGGCTGGCTCCCGGTATAATAAAGATCACAGATTGTAATCCCGGTCTCTTCCATCACCTCGCGGTGGACTGCATGCTCAATTGTTTCACCCGGTTCAACAAAACCGGCAATCACGCTATACATTCCGGGGGGAAAACCGGGTGACCGGGCAAGAAGGACCTCGTCATTACGCCGGACCAGGACAATAATTGCCGGTGAAAGTCGTGGATAGATGATCTGGCAACATTCAGGGCACTGTTTGGCCAGTTCTGACTCCATCAGCTGATTACGTGCTCCACAAACACCACAGAATTTTGTAGTCCGGTCAAACAACAGGATATGAGATGCCCGTGCCGCAATACCGAGGGATTCATCACTGGTCCGCCCAAAAAGTCCTCGTATATCCGAGAACCAGTAATTCTGCGGGGGCCCGGCAGAGCTCTCCAGGGCAACCGCATAGCAGGGCACGCCACCTGACATACCGATAAACAGGGAGGCCAGGGGGGTAAGGTTGAACAAACGGTGCAGGTCCGGGAATTGAATCACTCCGTCCCCTTCGGGTACTAGGATTTCATTTCCGCGAAAAATGAACCAGTGACCGGTTTCGCCACAGGTAGCCGGAGCTGGATAGCGGGTATCCAGTTGCCCTGAATCAAAAAATGGCACATATTCCGGTATCCCGCTGCAGGCAGGATCCCATAGTCCTGATGGCCGGTGAACGGGGGGCGGTGGCGGGCAGGATTTCATCAGATCACCATCCGGGTGCGCAACCTGTATATTCCGGGTACATAGTAATCAAGGTTGTCAACTCTCATAACTGAGGATCAACATAACGGTGATATGCAGTAAACCCCATTGCAGATGTTCCCCTTGATCCAATAGCAGTATAACCGTGGATCCTGAAATCATCGGGATGACAGGAAATCCCTGGCAGGAATGCAACAACAACGGTCGGGTGTTGGTAGTGAACAACGCCCTTCCAGGAAACAGCGGGGGAAATTCACCCTGTACCCTGCCTGTCGCACCACAAAAATCACCGGAGAAAATTATGAGTGTATTGAGATATTTTCTTTCACGGAAATTATGTCATTGAGACTATCTATCACCGGCTGGAGGACTAATGGCACACCGGTGTCCTCTGCCTTTACCGTGTGATTATGGTAGGTGATCGTGTAGGTGAAATAATCCGCCCCGGGCGACGGGGCCGGATATGACGCATTCATCCGGAGGAATCCGGTAGAGTAAAACGAGTCCCTGATAGTGTTCAACGTGTTCTGGTTCACGATAAATGCGCCACGCCCATGCTGTCCTGAATACACCGCCGCACCATTCTCAAAGATCACAAGGTGGTCATCGAATCCCCCTATGCCACCAGTGCGGGAATAATCAACCAGGATTGCCGGGCCCGGCGCAGGAGTAGCATTTTTTACCGGCTGGTCTATGCACCCTGCCATCCATACAAGGGCCACAACGAGAAGGAATGCAACTAATGTAACCAGATGGACGGCTCTTCCCATAATAACAGTTATTCTCCCGCAGATTAAGATGCTTTTGTTTACGCCACAGAATTGGAGGACTCCTGCCTGCAATGATGCCACAGGTGTCCCGGGATTTTCACCCTAGATCTCCAGTATGTCACCACTACTTTTCTTCGCACCTTTTTTCTCGGGCAGGACTTCTTCAACTGCAGTGAGCAGCTGCTCAAGTTTTTCATTCCCAAAAATCTGTCGGAACGCCAGCAATTCAATTCTGCTCATTACCATAATACCCTTTTTCTTCATCGGCCGTCCATTTTCATCAACCGGGTTTACCTCCATGGCAAGCGATGCAGGCCGGCTCCGGGTTGCGGGAAGCCGGATTATCGATACACCGGGTAATGACGTGTTCTTCCGCTCCCAGTCCTCACCGGTATCGAGGAACACGCGCAGATTTTCAGTTATTTCCATGACATTCACTCCGGTTCCCACCATAAAAGTTTATG
>Ga0209668_10000323_pt1 | contig 19689 bp, 17 predicted proteins | sample FrelakmetPLP11PL_FD_187150 | JGI IMG/M metagenome (GOLD analysis project Ga0209668, IMG submission 187150) | Freshwater lake sediment microbial communities from the University of Notre Dame, USA, for methane emissions studies - PLP11 PL (SPAdes)... | ecosystem: Environmental > Aquatic >... | reverse complement strand
ACAGACACTCGATGGTCTGCTGGCAGAGGAACGCATCGACTATGTGCTGGTGGGTCCGGAAGCCGGTGAACAGGCACTCCTGCCGGCCTTGAGGCAGCGGCTGGGCGGCGGCGAACCCGCGGGCGCAGGCTGGGTGTTCCGCGTTCCGCCTCGCTAGACTGATCCCCCCCCGATGAGTGCCGTCCAGCCCGCCCTGAGCGTTGTCATCCCGGTCTACAACAGCGCCGGGATGCTGCCCACTCTCGTGGCTCGGCTGGAGCCCGTGCTGCGCGAGCAGTGCAGTGCTTTCGAGCTGATCCTGATCAACGACGGCAGCCGCGACGATTCGTGGGCCGTGATCGAGCGCCTGTGCGAGCAGCATACATGGATCCGCGGCATCGACATGCTGCGCAACTACGGCCAGCACAACGCGATCCTGTGCGGCATCCGCGCCGCACGCCATGAGTGGATCGCGACGATGGACGATGACCTGCAACACCCCCCGGAGGAGCTGCCCAAGCTGCTTGCCGAGCTCCCGAAGGGGTTGGATGTGGTCTACGGTCCTCCGGAACGCGAACAGCACGGCTTCCTGCGCGACATCGCCTCCCAGATCACCAAATACGCTCTGCAGAACGCCATGGGTGCGGGCACGGCGCGCTCGGTCAGCGCATTCCGGGTGTTCCGCACCGAACTGCGGGGCGCGTTCGAGGAATACCGCAATCCGTACGTTTCGATCGATGTGCTGCTGACATGGGGCACGCGCAAGTTCGGCAGCGTGCGCGTGCGCCATGACGCGCGCGCGGAAGGTGTGTCGAACTACACGTACCGCAAGCTGCTGGTCCACGCGCTCAACATGATCACGGGCTTCAGCACGTTCCCGCTGCAGCTCGCCAGCTGGGTAGGCTTCCTCTTCGCCCTGTTCGGAATGGTCGTGCTGGGATATGTGCTGGTGAGCTACTTCATCCGCGGCAGCAGCGTCTCGGGCTTCACTTTCCTTGCTTCCGTGATCGCGATCTTCTCCGGGGCGCAGTTGTTCGCGCTGGGGATTCTCGGGGAATACCTCGCCCGCATGCACTTCCGCATGATGGACCGCCCCGCCTATGCGGTGCGGAGGAAGAAGGGTGGCGAGTGAGCCACGCAATGCCCGTCCTGCTGGACTGGGACACGAAGTTCTTCGGGTTTCCCGTCGCTCGCCTCGAAGCGCATGAGCTCGCACCCGCCGACCTCAACGCTTGTCTGGAGTGGGCTCGCGACCGGGGCGTGCGCTGCATTTATGTTCTGCGCGAGCAGGATGACACGATCAGTGCTGCTGCCCTCTCGGCAATCGGCAGCCAAAGCATCGATGAGCGCAGCACCTACACTGCTGTGCTGCGCGCCGATGTCCCGCATCCCTCTGCCGGCATCCGCATCGCACAGGCACTCGATGTGCCGCGGCTGAAGGAGATCGCCGCCGTCGCCTACACCGATGCCCGCTTCTTCGTGGACACGCGCTTCGATCCCGAACGCAGCGCGGCCCTGTACATGACCTGGATCGAGCGCAGCGTGCACGGCGGCGCCGATCTGGTGCTCGTCGAGGGCCCGCTCGGCGCTCCGCGCGCCAGCGCGAGCGTGCACTTTCTCCCCGATCGCGCCCAGATCGGCCTGGTTTCCGTGGCACCCGAAGCGCGCGGCCAGGGTTTGGCCCGGGCACTGCTGCTGGGCCTGATGGAGGCAACCATCCAGCGTGGCCTGACGCGCATGGATGTCGTCACACAGGGACGAAATCTCGCCGCAAGGAAGCTGTACGAGAGCTTGGGCTTCCACCTGACGCGCGTACAATGCTGGCACCACCTCTGGCTGGACCAAGCCCACTGATGAGCCGCTACAAGATTCCGTTCAACAAGCCCTCCTTCGCCGGCAACGAGAACCGCTACATCACTGACGCGATCGCGCGCGGCCATATTTCAGGGGACGGCCACTACTCCAAGTCGTGCCACAAGCTGCTCGAGGAGACACTGGGGGTTGCCAAGGCGCTCTTGACGACCAACTGCACGCATGCGCTGGAGATGAGCGCCTTTCTGGTCGACATCCGGCCCGGTGACGAGGTGATCGTCCCCTCCTTCGCGTTCGTCACGACCGTGAACGCCTATGTTGTACGCGGAGCGAAGCCTGTTTTCGTGGATGTGAGGCCGGACACGCTCAATCTGGACGAGAAACTGGTCGAGGCTGCCATCACACCGCGCACCAAGGCCATCGTCGCGCTGCACTATGCCGGTGTCGCCTGCGAGATGGATCAGATCCTGGAGATAGGTCGGCGTCGCGGAATTCCGGTCATCGAAGACAACGCCCACGGTCTCTACGGCAAGTATCGCGGTCGCTGGCTCGGCAGCATGGGCTGCCTCGCCACGCAGAGCTTCCATGAGACGAAGAACTTCACCTGCGGCGAGGGCGGTGCGCTGCTGATCAATGATCCGGCCCTGATTGAGCGTGCCGAGATCATTCGCGAGAAGGGCACCAATCGCAGCCGATTCCTGCGCGGTCTGGTTCACAAGTACACATGGGTCGACATGGGCTCGAGCTACTTGCCCTCGGACATGCTGGCCGCCTTCCTGCTCGCGCAGCTCGAACATCGCGAGGAGATTCAGGGGCGCCGCAAAGCCATCTGGCAGCGCTACGAGCGTGAATTGGCGGGCTGGGCGCGCGCGCAGGGCCTCACGCTGCCGGGGGTCCCCGCAGAATGCGAGCAGGCCTGGCACATGTTCTACGTGCTGTGCCGCGATACGGCCCAGCGCGAGAAGCTGATCGATCATCTGGCGGAGCGCGGCATCCTTGCCGTCTTCCACTATCTGCCCCTGCACATGTCCGACATGGGACGCAAGCTCGGCGGACAGCCGGGTCAATGCCCCGTCACCGAGAACATCTCCGCGCGACTGCTGCGGCTGCCTTTCTTCAACTCGCTCACGGATGATGAGCAAGGCGAAGTGATCGGCGCCTTGCAGGCCTTCCAGGGCTAGGAAACGCAATGAAGGCCAAGTCTCCGCTGCTGAGACTGCTGTACTGGGCTCGTGATCTGCGTTCGCGCGCCCTGTTCGGTGCTCTGCGGGAGCATTGCCGCGGTGATGTGCTTGATGTCGGCGGCTGGGACTTCTTTCTGACAGCGGATGCCAAGCAAGTGCCGTTCGAACGCTGGACGACGCTGGAGCACGATCAGGACCGGTTGCTCAAGATCGAGGATGCACGCGTCCACGTGGCCTACGGCGATGGCTGCCGCATGAGCTTCGCCTCGGAGAGCTTCGACACGGTACTCAACATCCAGGTGCTCGAGCATGTCTTCGAACCGATCCGAATGGTCGAGGAGTGCGCGCGTGTGCTGAAACCCGGCGGCAAGGGCATCTTCCTGATCCCGACCACATCGACGATGCACCTCGCCCCCCACTATCACTACAACTTCTCGCGCTTCTGGATCCGCGAGGCCTTTTCTCGCGCAGGACTCGAGATCGTGGAACTGCGCCCGCTGGGCGGGGTGTGGTCCTCCTTTGCCTCCCGGGCGCTGTTCTTCTTCCTGCAGGCATTCCGCGCCCCGGGAATGACCGACCGTGAGATCCGCAGAAACGCCCTTTTCTACCTGTTGTTCCCGCTGCAGGCACTGGTCGCCGTCCTGATGATCCCCTCCTGCCTGATCTTGTCCTTGGGCGATCTCGCCGAAGAGCCGAACAACCATCTGGTGATCGTGCGCAAGCCCGCCCGGACCTGAGACGGACTCATGGCTCTGGAATGCGCCTGCGCGCTTTCCCACCATGGAGCCCATGATGATCTCGACCTTGACCCTGTCCGGAGATTCGTTCGGACACCAGCTCCCCCTGTGGAGCATGGCACCCTTCATCCTGCTGCTGCTGGCGATCGCGGTTCTTCCGCTGATCGCGGGTCACTGGTGGGAGCACAACCGCAATCGTGCGATTGTCGCGTTCGGTCTGGCGATTCCATTTGTGCTCTGGCTGTGGACGAGCTTCCCCAAGCAGGCTCCGACCTCGCTGATGCACTCGATCGAGGAGTATGTCTCCTTCTTCGCGTTGCTGGGAGCGCTCTACATCATCAGCGGAGGCATCTACATCCGCGGATCGCTCAACGGCACCCCGGGATCCAACTCATGCATGCTCGCCATCGGTGCGGTGCTGGCCAACCTGATCGGCACGACCGGAGCGTCGATGGTGCTGATCCGGCCATTCCTGCGCGCCAACAAGTCGCGCCAGAAGCGTGTGCATCAGGTCGTCTTCTTCATCTTCGTGGTTTCCAACTGCGGCGGCCTGCTGACTCCTTTCGCCGACCCGCCGCTGTTCCTCGGCTTCCTCAAGGGCGTGCCCTTCGAGTGGACCCTGCAGCTGTGGAAAGAGTGGATCATCGTCAACGCGGTACTGATCACGCTGTTCCACTTCATTGACAGCGCCGTGCTCTCCAAGGAGGAGAAGTCACGCTCCGGATCGCAGCTGGAGGATGCCATGAAGCACGAGCCCGTCGGCATCGACGGCAAGCTGAACATCCTGCTGCTCGGAGGCATCGTGCTCGCGATCCTGGGCAAGGCACAGGGCTGGTTCACGGGTGGAGTGCCCTGGGCCTTCGGAGTGCAGGAAGGCGTCATGGCAGCCTGCGGCGTCGTCGGCTTCCTGATCACCAGTCCCGCGATCCGCAAGGCCAATGCCTTCACCTTCGGTCCGATCATCGAGGTGGCGATCCTCTTCGGCGGTATCTTCCTCACGATGATCGCGCCGATGCAGATCCTCAACGCGCGTGGCGGCGAGCTCGGCATTTCGCAGGCCTGGCAATACTTCTGGGCCACGGGCATGCTGTCCTCGTTCCTCGACAACGCCCCCACCTACCTGACCTTCGCTGCCGTGGCGGCTGGACAAGCCGGCATTCCGCTGGAGGGCCACTATCTGGCGACCTTCCTGCAGGGGGCAGCTGAAAACGCGACCACTCTGATGGCCATCTCCTGCGGCGCCGTGATGATGGGAGCCAACACCTACATCGGAAACGGTCCCAACTTCATGGTGAAGGCGATCGCCGAGGAGAACGGCGTCAAGATGCCGAGCTTCTTCGGCTACATGCTCTGGTCGGTGGGCATCCTGATTCCGATCTTCATCGTGCTGACCTTCATCTTCTTCTGATTGAAGTCAGCCGACTGAAAATCCGGCTCAGCAGCCCCGGGCGCGCAAGGCCCTCGAGCTTCAGAGCCTCGAAGGCCGAACGAATCCCGGCCAATTCCGCGGCGGAGAGCGCAAGCTCTCCGCCGCGCACATTTTCCAGCACCTGCTCCGGATTGCGCGCTCCCACGATGGCGCAGGTGACTCCGGGCTGGGCAAGCGTCCAGGCGATCGCCACCTGTCCAAGCGTGGCACTGTGCCGGTCGGCGATCGGCTGTACCGTGCGCTCGAGCACCTCGAGCACACGCCGGCGGTTTTCCGGCGTGAAGGTCGGGCGCTTGTGGCGTGCGTCATTCGCGGGAAAGCTGCGCTCCGGGGTGACCTTGCCGGTCAGCAGGCCCTGCTCCAGCGGCGAATACACCAGCGTTCCCACCTGATTGCGGATGCACCAGGGCAGGATCGCGCGCTCGGCCTCGCGCGCCACGAGCGAGTACTTGGGCTGCTCGCTCGCCAGCGGAATGTCACCCAGCGCCTGCTTCGCCTCCTGAAGCATGGCGGCATCGAAGTTCGAGACTCCGATGGCTCGCACCTTTCCGGCACGGTGCAGGTTGGCGAGTGCCTGCATGGTGTCTGCGATGCGGGTCGTCGCATCGCGTCTGTGGACCTGAATCAGATCGATGCGATCGGTCTTGAGGCGCTTGAGGCTGTCTTCCACCTCGCGCACCACGGCCCAGGGCCGCGAGTTGCGATAGACGCGCAAGGGCTGGCCGGCGTTGCCGATGGTCTCGAAGGCGAACTCGCCGCGTGTATCCGTCCAGTTGAAGCCGACCTTGGTGAAGATCTGCACGCGGTCGCGCCGGCCGGCGATCGCACGGCCGACCACCTGCTCGGAGTGTCCGAAGCCGTAAACCGGCGCGGTGTCGATCGCATCCATGCCGCAGTCGATCGCAGCCTGAATGGCGCGCTCGGCCTGCGCGTCATCGCTGCCCCCCCATTGCCAGCCGCCGATCGCCCACGCGCCGAGCACGACGGTCGGCACTTGCAGTCCGGATCGGCCCAACTCGCGATGCTGCATGGATTCAGCGCGCCAGATCGCGGCTCATGCCCTCGCGCAGGAGGTGAACACGGTAATCACCGCCCCCTGCGGGCTTGCCCTTGGCGGGCACTTCCACGCTCGCACCGCGGGGATCGACGATCAGCACCTGACCCTCGCCAAGCGCTTCCACTCGCGTTCCCTGCACGATCGCGGCCGTGCGCTCATCGACACCGATGCCCACCAGATGCGGGTGATCCATCACGGAAGAGAGCAGACGATGAAAGCGACGGCGACGCAGGAAGTGCTGATCGACGATGGCCCAGTCGAGCATGCCCAGCCCGCGCTTGGTCTCGACGGTCTGCGAGCGGACGAAATTGAGCCCGTTGTCCTGCTCATCGCCGCCTTCGATTTCGCCGGTGATCATCACCTCGGACATCACGGCGGCCCCGGCGCTGGTGCCACCGACCACCGCTCCTTGCCGATACCGCGCCCGTATCGCGGCCGGTAGATTCGGACCCAGTGCATCCATCAGCCGCGTCTGGACACCACCGGGAAACCAGATCAGATCGGCTTGCGCAACGAGGCGCAGAGCCTCCTCTTCCTGTCCGGGGTCCGCTACGACGGCGCTGGCGGCACCGCGCTCCTTCCACATCTGGCAGACTTCCGGGCCCGTCTCGGGCAGCTCGGAAGCCTGCGGAAAGACGACGACCTTGGCCTGCTGACCACCGGCGAGCTCGATGGTGCGCTCCTGAATGGACTGGGTCGTGCCGCCGCCGCCGACGATCACCAACCAGCCCTCGCGCGGCTTGTTGGCAGCGCAGGATCCCAGCAAGAGCAGCAGCCACAGCATCCCGATGCGTGAAAAGACGGAGTCCATGGGCTGCGATGCTACCCGCCGCGAGCGTATGCTGCTCGCGCGAGATGACTTCGATTCCTTCGAACGAACGGCGCCGGGACTGGCAGCTGGCGATCGCCATCGCGGCACTGGCTTGGATCGTGCGCTGGATCTATCTGCAGGGCGCGCAGGCCGTGCCCATGTTCGATGCGCTGATCGAGGACGGACAGTCTTATGGGGAATGGTCGGATCGGCTTGCCGCGGGCGACTGGCTGGGCAAGGAGATCTTCTATCAGGCTCCGCTCTATCCCTACTTCCTGGGGGTGGTGAAGGCACTGCTGGGCTCGGATCTCCAGACGATTCGTCTGGTGCAGATCAGTCTGGGCGCGCTCGCCTGCGCGCTGCTGTTCGCTGCGGGTCGAGTCCAGTTCGGCCGCAGAGCGGGTGTTGCCGCGGGACTGCTTCTGGCGCTGTACCCCTCGGCCATCTTCTTCGATGCCTGCATCCAGAAGGCCAATCTCGGTCTTCTGTGGGGTTGTGCATTGCTGCTCTCGATCGCGCTTCTCCACCAGCGGCAGACCGTGACACGCTGGCTGTCGCTGGGTGCGCTGCTTGGCTTGATGATGCTGACACGGGAAGAGTCCATCCTGCTGGTGCCCGCACTCCTCCTGTGGGGACTTTTCGGTCTGCGCGAGCGCAACTGGAAGCACGGCGCAGCGCTGATCGCGGGTCTCGCGCTGGTGCTGGGACCCGTCGCATGGCGCAATCACGAAGTCGGCGGCGAGTGGGTTTTGACCACATCGCAGGCGGGTTCGAACTTCTACATCGGCAACAGCCCGGTCGCCAACGGCACTTATGTGCCCCTGAAGCCTGGTCGCAGCAATGTTGCCTACGAGCGGCGCGATGCGATCGATCTCGCAGAAGCGGAGAGCGGCCGCAAGCTGAGCCCCAAGGAAGTGTCCGACTTCTGGTTCGCGAAGAGCTGGGCGTGGATCCGCGAGCGGCCGGCCGACTGGCTGGGACTCATGTTTCGCAAGCTGGTGCTGCTGCTCAATGCCTACGAGATGCCCGATGCCGAGGACATCTACTTCTACGAGCGCCATGTGCCGCTGTTGCGCGGACTCAACTGGGTCCTTCCCTTCGGTGTGCTTGTGAGCCTCGGTTTCGCGGGACTGTGGACCACTCGTCGCCGCTGGAGGGAACACTCCGGCGTGCTGATCGTGCTGGCGGTGGCTGCCGCAGGCGTGCTCGCGTTCTACGTTTTCGCGCGCTATCGCTACACGATGATCCCGGGCCTGACGCTGTTCGCCGGAGTTTTCCTCGCGGACCTTCTGGACGGGGAGCTGCGGCGGGAGCGCGGCCGCTGGATTGCGCTGATCCTCGCCGCCGTGGCGGTCAACTGGCCGCTGCACTCGCGCGATTTCCAGCTCCCGCAGGCCTACTCCAATGCCGCGATCACGCTTGAGAATCGCGGACGGCGCGCCGAAGCCGTGGAACTCCTGCGCAAGGCCCGTGAGCTCGCTCCAGGCAACGCGCAGATCCACGGCAATCTCGGCCTGATGCTGGAGCGCTCCGGCCAGTTTGCGGAGGCGGAGCAGTGCTATCGACAGGCCATCGTCTTGCGCGGCACGAACGTCTACGACCATCTTCGACTTGCCAATCTGCTGGCGAGCCGAGGCGCGTCGGCGGAGTCTCTGCGCGTATTGCTCGTTGCCGAGAGCATGGCTTCCAACGACGCTGTCGCGTGGCGCGATGCCGGCACGATTTATCTGCAACTGCGCGACTACGCCAACTCGCGACGCTGTCAGGAACGCAGTCTCGAGCTGCGTCCGGATCAGACCGAACCGCGTCTGCGTCTGGTGTGGATTCTCTCCGCGGCACCCAAGGCCGAGTTGCGCGATGGAGCGCGTGCGCTGCGGCTGTCGGACGAACTGCTACAGGCCGGTCGCAAGGATGCGGGCGTCCTGGAAGCGCGCGCCGCTGCACTGGCAGAGCTGGGTCGCTTCGAGGAGGCGGTAAGCGTCATGCAGCAAGTCGAATTCAGCGGGCAGACCATCCCCGCAGGCCATGCCGAGCGGCGTGCGCAGTATCAGGCGCGCCAGCCCATGCGTTTGCCCTGAGCGGGCGCGCTCTCGGATCGGCCCGACAGTGCACGCATGCTATCCTCTCCTGCCATGCCCATCGGCAAGCTCCCCATCCGCGCCCGCACGGCCACGCTCTTCGAAATCGAAGGGCGTGAACGCGTCATGTTCGCGGGCTGTGACTATTTGGGACTGTCGCACCATCCCGCGCTGATCGAAGCCCTGATCCGCGGAGCGCGCGAGCACGGCATCTCCAGCAGCGGATCCCGCACCACCAGCGGCAATCGAGTCGTCTACGACCGGCTCGAAACGCGTCTGGCCCGCTTTCTTGGCACCGAAGATGCCGTGATCTCCTCCGATGGCTATATCGCCAACCTGCTGGCAACGCAGGCTCTGCAGCAGCGCTTTGCGAACGCGCTGGTCGATGCGGACGCGCATGTCTCCGTGGCGGATGCCTTTCGCGCCACGCGCATTCGACCGAAGTCGTTCACATCAGGCGCCGAGCTGCGCGAAGCGGCCGCTGGCCACCGCGGCGAGCCGCTGCTGATCGCCAGCGACGGTCTCTACCCGGCCGCGTGCAAGATTGCGGATCTGCCGCTTTTTCTGAGCCAGCTGGGTACTGCCGGTGGGGCGGTTTTGATCGATGATTGCCACGCCATCGGCGTGCTGGGTGCGAGCGGCAAGGGCTCGCTGGAACATCACCGGACAAACGATCCCCGCATCATGGTCAGCGGCACCTTCTCCAAGGCGTTGGGGTGCCACGGAGGCTTCGTGGCCGGCTCGCGGGAGAACATCGAGGCCGTTCGTACTCAGGCGCATGCCTATGTCGGATCAACAGCCTTCCCTGCCGCGTTGGGCGAAGCAGTCCTCGCCGCGCTGGAGCTCGTCGATTCGACAGCCTCCCCTCTGCCTGCGCTGAGATCCAATCTGGAGCGCGTGCGCAGCGGTCTGCAGCAACTGGGCATCGACGCCCACTCCCAGCCGATCCCGGTCTTCGCCTTGAAGCTCGGCTCCAAGGAACGCATGCGTGCGCTCCACGAGCATCTCTATGCTCATGATCTGTTCGTTCCGCTCGTCGAGTACCCCGATGGAAGGGGGGCTTACCTGCGGATCGCGATGTGCGCGGCGCACACAGCCGAGGACCTTGACCGCCTGCAGGCCGGCCTCAAGAGTGCTCTGCATTCCTGCCCATGAAGGCGCGCATTCTCCCCGACGAAACCCTGCGGAAGCTGGCGGCGCAGCACGGCACGCCTCTGTATGTCTACAGCGCCGCCGTGATCCGCGAACGAGTGCGCGAGCTCGGGGGCTTCGACCGCATCCGCTATGCACAGAAGGCCAACGCCCACCCTGAGGTGCTGCGATTGCTGCGCTCGCTGGGTGTCGTGGTGGATGCCGTCTCCGCGGGTGAAGTGCGGCAGGCCCTCGCCGCCGGCTATCAGCCCTCGGAAATCGTCTACACCGCCGATCTCTTCGATCGTCGTGCGCTCGAAGAGCTGCGACGGCACCCGCTGCCGGTCAATCTCGGCTCGGACTTCATGATCGAGCAGTACGCGGAGCTGCGCGAGAAGAGCGGCGGACCGCGCGACATTCTGCTGCGCATCAATCCGGGCTTCGGACACGGTCACGCGCGCAAGGTCAACACCGGCGGCGAAACCTCCAAGCACGGCATCTGGTTCGAACAGCTCAGGGATTGCGTGCAGCGTGCCGTGCGTTGCGGTCTGCGCGTGCACGGCTTGCACCTGCACATCGGCTCGGGCACTGACTTCGATCACCTCGTGCGGGTGTGTCAGGCGATGGAGCAGCTTTGCATGGTGGCAGAGGAGGCCGGCGCGCACATCGAGGTCCTCTCCGGCGGGGGTGGCCTTCCGATCCCCTACCGCATGGGTGAGCCGCGTCTGGATCTCATGCGCTACAAGGCCGCGTGGATGGAAACGCGCCAACGCATCGCGCAGCGACTTGGTCGCACGATCACGCTCGAAGTGGAGCCGGGGCGTTATCTGGTTGCGGAAAGCGGCCTGCTGCTGACCGAGGTCCGCGGCGTCAAACAGTCCGGCTCCGTGCGCTACGCGATCGTCGATGCGGGCTTCCACAACCTGATTCGTCCGGCGATGTACGGTGCCTACCACCAGATCAGTGCTCTGGGGCAGACCGAACGCACCGCCACACGGCCCACCGTAGTCGCCGGACCGCTGTGCGAATCCGGCGATGTCTTCACGGTCGACACGCTCGGCCATCTGCTGCCGCAGGCGTTGCCGGACCTGACCTGCGGAGATCTGCTCTGCATCCACGACACCGGTGCGTACGGTGCAAGCATGGCCTCGACCTACAATGCGCAGCCGCTTGCCGCGGAAGTACTCGTCGACGGCTAGGCGAGATCGAAGAAGAGCACCTCGGCCGCCCGAGCGTCCTTGAAGCTCACAAGCGGTTCCTTTTCCACCGCGAGCGCATCACCGGCCTGAAGAGCCGTGCCATTGACGGTGATGCTGCCGCGCGCGCAGTGGATCCAGGCGCCGCGACCGGGAGCCAGCGTGCGGGGCGCGGGATCCTTCCCGTCGGCTCTCGCGATCAGCAGCCGCGCATCCTGATGGATACGGATCGCGCCCTGCTCGCCATCCGGCGAGGCCAGCAGCACCCACTCGCCGCCATCCAGTGCGTTCTTGAAATCCCTCTGGTCATAGCGTGGCTGCAGGCCCGCGCGTTCCGGAAGCAGCCAGATCTGCAGCAGATGCACACCCTGCGCGGCAGAGTGATTGAACTCGCTGTGCCGCACGCCGGTTCCTGCGCACATGTACTGGAGCTCTCCGGGCCGGATCACCGATCCATTGCCCATGCTGTCGCGGTGCTCCAAGGCCCCGTCGAGCATCCAGGTGAGGATCTCCATGTCGCGATGGCCGTGCATCGGGAAGCCCGCACCCGGCGCGACGCGATCTTCGTTGATCACACGCAGGCTGCGATATCCCATGTGATTCGGATCGAAGTAGTCCGCGAAGGAAAAGCTGTGGCGGGCCTTCAACCAGCCGTGATCGGCCTGCCCGCGGTCCCCGCTCTTGCGAAGTATCTGCATGGCAGGGATCATCGCCCAAGCCTGCACGGCTGCCATGCTTTTTTTCGCCACCCTTGCGTTGTGCCTTACGGCGGACCGCGTTCCCGACTCGCCTGTTCTGGAAGCGCGACTGCGCGCCCACTCGCCGCAGCTGGCAGACCGGCTGGCACAGGCCAAGAGCCTGCGCCTGCAGATGCTGCTCAGCTTTGGCGACCAACGCCTCGGTTATCGCGTGGACGCCGAATACTTCTATCCCGCGAGCGCCATCAAGCTCTGCGCCGCGATCGCCGCTCTGGAGAAGTGCGCTGAGCTCGAGCGCGACACGCCCGGTCTCTCCATCGATACTCCACTGCTCATCGAGCCGTGCTTTGCCGACTCGAAGCGCTGGAGCGAAGATGCGAGCAATCTGCAGGGTGGTCTGCCGACCCTGCGGCACGAAGTGCGCAAGCTGTGCCTTGTCAGCGACAACCCCGCCTTCAATCACCTCTATGAGTTCGTCGGCCAGCGCGAGCTCAACGAACGCATGTGGCGCGCCGGCTTGAACTCCACGAAGGTGTTGCATCGTCTGAGCGAGGCGCGTACCCCTGAGGAAAACCGCCGCGTCCCCGCCGTCTCATTCCAGCACGAGGGCAAGTCGCTGCTCAGCATCCCCCCTCGAACGGATTCCCCCATCACGGGCAACTCCGGTCTGCCGGGTATCGAGATCGGCGAGGCCTGGCTGCGCGGAGATGAGCGCGTCGAGGGTCCGATGTCCTTCGTCGACAAGAACCGCATCGCGCTCGTCGACCTGCAGGAGATGGTGCGCGCGCTGGCGGAAAACCGCTCATTCCGGTTGCCGGAAACCTCGCGCGCCCTGCTGCTGGAGTCAATGACACAATACCCTGCGGATTCTGCCAACCCGCGCTATGCGCGCGAGACCTATCCGGATGAATGGGGCAAGCCCTTCCTGCCGGGACTCGAACGCGTGTTCCCCAAAGACGAGTGGAAGATCGCCAACAAGATCGGCGTTGCCTACGGGTTCACCGTCGACAACGCCTGGATCGTGAACGAGAAGCGCAAGCTGAGCTTCTTCCTCAGTGCCGTCGTCTACACAAACTCCGACGGCGTGCTCAATGACAACCGCTATGAGTACACGACGGTTGCCAAACCACTGTTCGCGGATCTGGCGGAGGTGGCCGCGCGACTGGTTCTCACAAACCAGCCGCGCTGAGCCGACTCGATCCTTCCGATCAATCGCGACCGGCAGCAGCGCCGGAGCGCGAGAGCTCCTGCAGATGCGGCATGATCGCCTTGCGGCGCGTCTGACGCTGTTCGCGCGCGGAGTCCGTCTGCTCATCCAGCGTCGTGTTGGGCGAGTCGAACAGCGAGGAATAGGCGAAGATCGCATAGCCGCGGAATCCGCGCAGCGAGGCCTCGAGCTGCTCCGCGGAGAGCTGGACGTTGTTGTCGACCTTGACGCCCATCACGACCTGGGTGTCCTTCGCCACCGGACGCCAGGCAGCCAGTCGCTCGTCAAATGTGCTGCGATCGCGCGCGTAGTTCATCGGATACACCGCGTCGAGCAGGCCTTGATCGATCCACGCGGTCACGTCCTGGAAGTGCTCACGCTTGGCCTTCTCCGGAACCGGCCCCACGGCCGCCGAGAGCTCGATGTACGGCTTGTTGTTGTTGATCATCCGACGAACGTCGCGCACCAGCTTGGTGATCTGATCCGCGCGCCAGTTGGTCCATGCTTCCGGATCGGCATCCGGAGTCGTGTTGGTTTCCGCCTTGAACAGCGAGAGCGTCTCGCGGTCGCGCGGATAGTCCGCACCCGGCTTGGTGACGCCCTTGATCTCCTCGTTGGGCAGACGGATGTAGTCGAGGTGCACCCCATCGATCGGGTAGCGGCCGACGACATCCTCGACCACGTCCACGAGATACGCGCGCACCTCAGGCAGGCAGGGGTTCACGCTGACGTAGAAGCGTTCGGCCAGCGGTTGACGCTCGCCTTGCTGGTCGTACCAGAACCAATCCGGCTTCCTGTTGTACAACTGCTTGGGATCGCTCGGGGGCGTGGCTCCCCACCAGCCAGGCATCATGTTGATCCAGGCGTGCAGGCGCAGATCGCGCTTGTGCGCGGCCTCGATCGCCACCGAGAGCGGGTCAAAGCCAGGATCGCTGAAGTTGAACTGCTCCGCCCAGGGCTCGTAGGACGAGCGGTAGAACGCCGTCGCGTTGCCGCGTACCTGGAACAGGATCGTGTTGCAGCCCGCGAGCTTGCACGCTTCCGCGATCCGCTCGATGTCCTCGGGCGTCTGGTAGTCGAAGCGCGTGACCCACATGGCGCGCGTCACGGGGCGCGCCTTGGGCAGCGAGACACTCTGGCAACCCACGCCGAACAGCGCGGTGATGGAAATCAGCAAGACAAACAACGAACGCAAGGTGTGAGACATGAACTTTCCTGATCCATGCGCGCTCAGAGAAGCGCGCGTTCCCCTCAGTCCGCGCGGTGGCGCGCGAACCAGCAGTTGAGCGCGAAAAACGCCCCGCCGCAGAGCGGAACATACCAAGCAGAAGCGAGCGGAAGCCAGTTCCATCCCTCGTCATGCCAAGGGTTGCGCTCCACCGGAACACGCCCGTGGCGGCTCAGCCAGTCGGCGAACAGAAGCCAACCCAGCACGACCGCGAGATCCACGAGCGCCGCCAGGCGCCTGCGGTGACCAAAGAACTCGACCAGCGTGCGCGATCCCACCCACAGCAGCGCCAGTGTCATCCATATGACGCGCAGACCCGGTGTCGCTCCCGCAAACAGTGCCCAAGCCCCCGATGCCACCAATGCCAAGGCCCAGAGCCCGTCCTGCAGCTTCGGTCGCAGACCGAGCCAGTGCGCCGCCAGCAAGCCGCCAAGCACACCCCAGGCCACCCGCGCAAGCCACGCAAAGCTGTCCGGAGCGTCCTGCGGCGGCCAGCTCGTGAGCAGCAGCACCGGCGAACAGGCCAAGCCGATCAGCAGAATGCCGGCGCGCAGCCAGCGCATGCGGTCCATCCCGCGCACGCCGTCCGTTGCGTAGGCCAACCAGGACGCGCTGCCGTGCAGAGCCAGCACGACCCAGCCCAGCGCCACCACCGAGATGCCCGTCGGGCCCATCAGGAGGCGCATGCGCTCGACCCAATGGCGGCCTTCGGGACCAGTGCTCCACTCCAGGGGTGAGCGCTCCTGCCAGGCAAAGAGTGCCACCCCGATTCCGATCAGCAGGCCCAGCGGCAGCAAATACAGCAACGAGATCCACAGCGTGCGGCGCGCAGCGGCGGGATTGCCACCGCGCAGCAGGCGCTCGCGCAGCAGCGGATCCGCACCCAACAAGATGACCGTGTGAAGGGTGCCCAGCGTCAGGCCGCTCAGGAGGGAAGAGCTCGCGGCGGCATCGGCGCGCAGATCGAAGGGCAGGTGCTTGCGTGCGCCGACCCACACACGCTGATAGGTATCCCATCCACCTTCTAAAGTACTCCCCAATACATACCAAATGAATACCAAAGAACACATAAACAGCAGCGCACAAAAGCCCTCCCAGAGGCGTGTGCGCAGCCTCGCCAGACCCAACGCGGCCAGCGCGAACCCTGGAGCAAACAAGCCGAGTTGCACCGGGGTGCAGCCCACGAGCAGCCCCGCCGCCAGCAGCAGCCCGGCCGTGCGCGCGGCCAGACCGGCGCCGACTCCAAGGCTCCAGACCCACTCACCCAATGCGCCATGATCGGGCAGAGCCCCCGAATACCAGCGCGGCAGTACCCACCGCGCCAGAATCCAGCGACCGAGCACCGCTCCCGCGAGGGCGCTGGTCACGATCGACAGCCCGTTGCCCGGCTGCATCACCAGCAGCGGCACTCCGAGCACACCCAGCGCCGCCAACTCCAGCAGCGCGATGCCCAAGGCGGCGTTCATGCACCCTCCAGTGCGTGGGCTGCCGCGCCCAGTGCCGGAGCGGCTCGCAGCGGTGAAGCGACAAGGAAGTCGGGCCGCAGCAGACCGTGCTCCAGATAATGAGAGAGCCACTCTGCCCGAACTCTGGACTGCAGCCGCTCGGCCAGCGCGCGCTCGGCCGGTTGGCGCAGGTAGGGCGCGAGTTCCTCGTCGGCCATCAGCACACCCAGGCGCTGTCCCAGCACTACCCGCTCCAGCAGAACGCCGGGAGCCAGGGCTTCGATCCGCAGGAAGAGCAACTGAGCCAGAACCTCCGCCGCCGTGGCGAGCACTCCCTGCGCGTCGGGATCGCCCTGCTTGGCGAGCTGCTCGGGATAGGCCCCCTCCTCCAGAGGGACGGCGCGATTGGTGCGCTGCGCGAAGCTGGCGTTGATGCCGCGCGCGCTGAGTTGATCTTCGCAGGAAACGCCGGGCAGGAACTCCATTTGCCAGGCCTTCGGGAGGCCCAGCGAGTCGATCGAGACGATCCTGCCATGCAGCTTGAAGGACTCCGCGAGACCCGTGCCCCCGCCGAGATAGTAGGCGTGCTGAAGGCCGGAAAGATGCCCTTCGAGCGCGAGGTTCTCCCCGTGGGCGCAGGCATCGCCGTCCGAGATGAGCGCCGGTATCGGGGCGACCAGCTCCAGCGAACGCTCGCGCAGACCCTGCTCCACCCCGTCGAGGAAATCGGGGATGCGCGGCCCGTTGCGCATCACAACGATGCCGCGGCCGTTCGCGGACTTCAGGCCGGGCATGCAGATCCCGACTCGCAGACGTCGTCGACCGGCATCCTCAGCCACCAGTTGAATGGCCCGCACACAGGCTTCGACCCAGGCCTCCGCCTGCTTCGACTCCGTGAGCGTGGGGCGTGGCTGCTCACGCTCGGACAGCTGGGTCTTCATCTGAGCCGGCCGGAAGCCGCGCACGCGCTCGTAGATGATGGCGGCGTTGGCCACGCCCAGCGCCAGACGCTGAACACCGTCGACCTCGACGCGCCGCACCTCATGCGCCTTGACCTCGGTGGCACCCCCGTCAAGCCCGATGAGCAGCTCTTCTTCGGTGGCGCGCAGCTTCTTGCGGGGGATGCGGGGCATGGGACAGCCCCGATTCGAACGAGTCCGACCGTCACGGTCAACGAAACGAGGGGAACACCTGTGCCGGGCCAGCCGTCCGATGAGTCAGGGAGCGGCCGCCTCTCTCTCAGGAGTTCAGATCCTGGCGCTTCTCATCTCTCTCTCGCGCCCAGCGATCGGGAGGTGGCCGCATCCCCCCCATGCACGAGCACCGGAAATGAATTCCGCCCGCTGAGATTTTCGGAAATCCACCCGACCTCGCCGCCCGGTCAGGTTTACGGTTCATCATGACCGCAACCCAAACCGCATGGGTCTGCGCCGCCAGTGTTCTCTTTCTGGCCGGCTGCGACATGAGCAAATCTTTCACGCCGATCGAATCTCCTGAACCCGATCTGGCGGCCAACGGCACCTGGATGCTCCAGACGCGCATTGTCGAAAGCGCCTGCGAGAGCACCGAGGGCAAGAGCATGGTGATCAGCGTGGTGCAGAACGGAGGCAGCGCGGAGATCTTCCTCGATGCCGATGGCGATGGCTCATTCGCAGAGCTGATTCAGCTGCCTGCTTCCATCTCCGGCAACCGACTGCGAGCTCTGGGTCAGTACGAAAACGGCGGTTGGATGCACCACGTCGACCTGACACTGGAGGGCATCGTGTGGGGTTCGATGACCGGCAGGCTGGAACTGGAGACCATGCCGATTGCCGGACAAGCCGACCCGATGTCGGGCTGTGTCACGAGCGAGGCCGTCACCGCCATCAAGATCGGGAACCCGCCGCAGTTCGATCTCAGCGGCGGCTGGGATGTGGCGCAGACCACGGCCTTCGCCACCGGCCCGCTGCAGGCCCTGACAGGATCGACGACGGATCTGGGCTGGAAGATCCGCCAGGACAACGACCCGTTCCTGCGCGGTGTCTTCACGATCGGCTCCAGCGACGACCGCGAGTATCTCGGCGTCGTGAACGACAGTCAGATCATCGTCGGCGGCACGTTCACGGCGTACGGGTATGACTTCCATGTCACGTACTCGACGCTCAATGCGCACGATGACGACATGTCGGGACAGCTGCTGGCGAAGTACGGACCGAACAAGGAGTTCGAGATCGGCTGGAACATCGTCGCGCACCGTCCCTACGGGGTCGGCAACGGCTCGACGCTGGAGCTCTCCAGCTCGACGGATCAGAACGTCACGCTGATCGACAGCCGCGGCGGCACGCATTCGCTGCAACTGCACGCGGGCGACGAAGCCCGGGTACGAGTACCGGCGGGCCTGACGCGCCTGATGCGCGGTTCGAAGCAGGAATCCCTGCTGCTTGAGCCCCAAACACGGATCGTGCTCCCGCTGCAGCGGTGATCACAGGACTCAGCGCGTCCTGCGCTTGAGCCGGATCAACAGCGGCGAATCGCTGACGAAGGCGTGGCCGGGTTGCACCGAGAGCGGATAATCGCCCCACCACTCGCCTGCGGCCCAGCACGTGCTCTCCATGCCCAGCTCATCCAGCCGCATCAGGAAGCGCGAAAACAACTCGTGCCAGCGCGGCTCGTCTCTGGGCACGCCGTACTCACCCAGAAATCCGCGTACCTGATTGCGCCGGCACCACTGGGCGAAATCCTCGAGGCGATCCACCGCGCGGTCCAGAATGCGCGGATCGCGGCGCGCTTCCTCCTCGAAGCTGATCTGGTAGCGTCCGCTGCCGTCCTCGTCGAAGTAGCAGTGGGCTTCGTACACGATGTTTCCGGCAGGATCCCGGATCCAGGCATCTGGACCGTTGGCAACCGTCCAGCGATAGCTCTTGGACCACTCGAGTCCCGCGACGTAGATCGCCGTGCGGGCATCCTGCCTGCGAATCGCCTCGACGGCATGCTGGGAGATCGCCTTCCAGTCCGAACCACCCATGTCATGCGGCTCATTCATCAGGCCGTAACCGTGCAGTGCGGCATGGTCGCGGAATTCCTGCGCCAGACGTGACCACAGGTCGGCAAAGTGCTCGCGGCTGACCGGAGCCCGGTCACCGGAGCGCTCGTCGATGATGAACTCGCGCGAAGATCCGCCCGCCACCGGCAGCGCGTAGCGGCCGTAGTTGTGCACATCGAGGATCACGCGGCACTCGTAGCTGCGCGCGAGATCCACGAAGCGCCGCAGGCGCTTGAGCTCGGCGGCATCGAGATCGCAGCCCAGCTCCGGCTGGATCCGTTCCCAGCGGAAAGGCAGACGGATCAGGCGAATGCCATGCCTCGCGAAGTACGCGATGGTGCTCTCGCCGTTGTAGGTCCAGTCCTTGCCGAACTGACCGCGAGCGGCGGCGGAGAAGCCGGGCTTCTCGTGGCCGAATTCCGCTCCCGCCAGATTGATGCCGCGCAGCAGGTTCACTTCAGGCTCCTGCACGCATGCGCTCGCCGCCACGGCCGTGAGAGCCGCTGCGGCGAGGCTGACGATCTTGAACGGTCGCAAGAATCACGCCCCCATCTCTTCACACCATGGGTGCCATTGCAAGTCCCTGCTGATCAGGGCCAGCGGAGCGTGAGGAACGCCGACACCGACGAGGTGTCCAGCACAGACGACGACAGCGCCTGTGTGCGCAGGTCGATT
>Ga0209668_10000322_pt1 | contig 19695 bp, 11 predicted proteins | sample FrelakmetPLP11PL_FD_187150 | JGI IMG/M metagenome (GOLD analysis project Ga0209668, IMG submission 187150) | Freshwater lake sediment microbial communities from the University of Notre Dame, USA, for methane emissions studies - PLP11 PL (SPAdes)... | ecosystem: Environmental > Aquatic >... | reverse complement strand
CCCGCCCCAGCAACCGCGGCTGGGAGATCCGCCTGACCGCCCGCCGCCTCGCCGCGTTCGACGAGGCGTGGACGGCGCGGCCCGACGACGTGCGCTGGTTCGCGACGCCGCGGGCACAGCGCCTGCTCGATGGCGGTCACCCGGTGCGGGCCAGGATCTCGGTGCGGCCGTCGGGCGTCGACTGGTTCGGCGTCACCGCGCAGTGGGAGAGCGAGGACCTCGTGCTCAGCGACGAGGACCTTGCGCTCCTGCGCCGCGCCACCGGCAAGTTCGTGCGCCTGCCCTCGGGCTGGGTGCGCCGCGAGACCAGCGCCGAGCTGGACAAGACCACCGAGGCGTTTGCCGACCTCGGCCTCGAGGCCGGCGGCGAGGAGCAGCGCGTGAGCCTGTGGCAACTGGCGCAGGCGCGCCCCGAGTCGCTCGCCACGCTGGCGGAGATCGGCGGCGAGGAATCCCTGCGCGCGATCGAGGAGCTGCGCGCGCGCGTCGCGACGTTCGAGGGCCTGCCCAAGGTGAAGGTCCCCGCCACGTTCAAGGGCACGCTGCGCTCCTACCAGAAGACTGGCGTCGACTTCCTCGCCTTCGCATCGTCGATGAGTCTGGGCGCGATCCTCGCCGACGACATGGGACTCGGGAAGACCATCCAGGCGCTGGCGTGGATCGCCTGGCTGCGCGCGCAGGATCCGGAGTTCGGGCCCGTCCTCGTGGTCTGCCCGGCATCGGTGGTCCACAACTGGCAGCGCGAGGCCGCGCGGTTCACGCCGTCGCTTGCGGTCGTGCGCCTGACCGGCGCCGAGCGCCGCGCCACGCTCAAGCGCGAGGCCACGCGCGCCCACCTGTGGGTGACGAACTACGCGCTCATGCGCCGCGACATCGACGAGCTGAAGACGATCGACTTCGGCGCCGTGATCCTCGACGAGGCGCAGAACATCAAGAACCCGAACACCGACGTCACCCGCGCCGCGCGCGAGCTGAAGGCGAAGCACTGCCTGGCGCTGACCGGCACGCCGCTCGAGAACCGCGCGCTCGACCTGTGGAGCATCCTGTCGTTCGCCAGCCCGGGCTTCCTCGGCAGCCGCCGCCAGTTCACGGCGCGCTACGACCCGGTCGATGCGCCGCCGCAGGTGCGCCGCCTGCTCGCCGCGCGCCTGCGTCCCGTGCTGCTGCGGCGCATGAAGAGCGTGGTCGCGCAGGAGCTGCCGCCGCGCACCGAGGAGCGCCGCGACTGCGCGCTCGAGCCGGTGCAGAAGAAGCTCTACCTCGAGCAGGTCGAGCGCGCCCGCGCCATGCTGGCCGACCGGCCGGCCGACGCGCGCAAGCAGGGCCAGCAACGCATCGAGTTGCTGGCGGTGCTGACGCGCATGCGCCAGATCTGCTGCCATCCGGCGCTGGTGGGCGCGCCGGCGCGATCGCCGTCGGGCAAGTTCGACGCGCTGTGGGAGTTGCTCGATCCGCTGCTCGCCGAGGGCCACAAGGTCCTGCTCTTCTCGCAGTTCGTCGAGTGCCTGACGCTGGTCGGACGCGAGATGAAGGAGCGCGGCATCCCGCACCACGTCCTCACCGGCAAGACCAACGAGCGCGATCGCGAAGGCGTCGTGCAGCGCTTCACCGACGACACCGAGGCGAGCGTGTTCCTGGTCTCGCTCAAGGCCGGCGGCACCGGGCTCAACCTGACCGCCGCCAGCTACGTCGTGCTGTTCGATCCGTGGTGGAACCCGGCGGTGGAGGCGCAGGCGATCGATCGCACGCACCGCATCGGCCAGACGCGCAAGGTCACGGCCTACCGCCTGCTCACGCGCGACACCATCGAGGAGAAGATCTGGGAGCTGCAGCAGAAGAAGGCGACGCTGGCGAAGGAAGTGCTGGGCGAGGAGGGCTTCGCCAAGTCACTCAGCCGCGAGGACCTGGAGTGGCTGATCACCGGGGAGTGACAAACCCCCCGGTGACCCCTGGTCCTACGGAAGCTGCACGATGCGCACCGAACGCCGCTCGCCCAGCGCCTCGAGCTGCGCGAAGTAGATCCCGGGCGCGGCACGGCGGCCGGTCGTCACGACGCCCGCGCTCCACTCGACCCGGTTCGTTCCCGCGCCCATCTGGCCGTCGACCAGCGTGCGCACCAGCCGCCCGCGCACGTCGTACACCGCCAGGCGCACCGGCGCCGACTGCGGCAGGTCGAAGCTCAGCACGACGCGTCCCGCCGGCGCGACCGTAGCCTCGGTCCGCAGGACCAGTTCGATCCGTCCACCCGCCCGGCGATCGTCGGCCTCCCCGTCCTCCGCATCGGCCGGACCGTAGCTCCACACCTCGTCATCGACGCGCAGGTAGTTGAGCGTATCCGCGAAGTCGAACGTCTCGCGATCGCCGCCAAAGGTGAGGATCGCACCGCCGAGCTTGCCGGAGCCCCCGCGCCCGTCGTCGCCGGATTCGACAACCAGGGCATCGAAGTCGTACTTGCCCTGGTCGGGCGAGACTGCGTTCCACGGGGCATCGTCGAGCAGGCGCCACTGCTTGCCGTTGTGGCTGGCCCACATGTCGATCGGATTGACCGGCAGTCCGAAGCCGCCGAAGCAGACGATGTCATTGCCCAGCGTCACGCACTGGTGCCCGGGCCGCGGGCTCCAGCCTGCGCTCTCGGTCACGAGTTGCCACTTCTTCCCGTCGCGCGTGCGCCAGACATCATTGAAGTAGGGCAGGTCGCACGGCGGGGGCCCGCACAGGAAGCCGGCCTCGCCCCCGAGCAGGTACAGCCAGCCGTCCTTCACCGTGACGGCACTGCCAGCGCGCGGGCTCCACGGCGCATGCTCGAGCACTCGCTCCCAGCGGGCGCCATCGGCCGAGCGCCACACGTCGTTGTAATAGATGCGCGCCGGCGGTCCGCCGATGATCGACGAGTCGTCGTTGCGCGACCCGCCGAAGACGTACAGGTGGCCGTCGAACGCCGCGGCCATCAGGCCCGCGCGCCCGTCCCATCCGGCGGAGTCGGTCAGCGCTTCCCAGTTCACGCCGTCGGCCGACCGCCAGACATCGTCAAAGAACTCCGACGACGAGATGAACGGCGGACAACCCGGCGGAGGCGGCACGGGACAGCCGGGGTTCGGGAACACGACGAAGTTCTGGCCGCCCAGCACGTACATGTGGCCGTCCAGTGTCACGGCCTGGAAGTAGGCACGCGCGGGCCAGTGCGAGGCGTCATCGGTCTCGAGCACACGAGTCCAGACGCTGCCACCATCATCGCTGCGCCAGACGTCGCCCCAGATCTGGCTGTCGCCGGGAATGGGGGGATTCTGCGGCGGCCGGGGCGTGCGGCCGCCGAGCACGAAGAGACCGCCGTCCAGCTCGACGGCCTGCAGACCCGCGCGACCACCCCACGGAGCCGCGTCCGTGACGACGCGCCAATCATCCGCACGGCTGCCGGCCTGCGCGTCGAGGGAAGACAGCACTGCGATCACCAGGGCGACCGCGACAATGGATCTGTGCATGGAAATCCTCCCGAGGGATATGGAATCATCCAATCACACATGATCGAGCGGAATGGCCGTCAATGGCCCGGGGATCCGGCGGAGGGAGGGACGCCGGAGACTCCGATGGAACGATCCTTCGCAGGGGACGATTCTACTCCAGGCGGTACCCGAAGTCGACGCTGTCGCGGGGAGCAGTCCCCACTCAGGGCACGATGACGATCGGCCGCGCCTCACGCTTCACGCCGGCGACGACCTGCGCGAAGTAGATCCCCGGCGCGACCGCCCGCCCCGCGTCATCGAGGCGATCCCACGTCACCGCGAACCCGCCGCCGCCCGGAGCACTCGCCGCCGTTCCAAGGTCGCGCACCAGCCGGCCGGCGGCGTCGAACACCGCAAACCGCGCCGCCGCCGGAATTGTCGCAGCGCCGCCGCCGAGCCACGCGCCGCGCAACACGACGCTGCCGCGCGCGGGATTGGGCGCGGCCGACAGTTCGATCCGACCCGGACCCGGGTCGAGCGCGGCCGCCGGCACGTCCGCGTCGAGCACGTAGTTCTGCACGCGCTTCAGGATGCTGTTGCGCGGATCGAGCGTCACCCCGGTCACCGTTCCGTTCACCCGCACCGCAAACGCCTGCTCGGCGACCGCGTCGTTCCACACCGTGACGAACGTGTCGGGCGCGGCGCTGCGCGTGACCTTGAACTCGATCGGCATGCGGTAGAGCGGCGCCGCGGTCTGCACCTGGCGGACGAACAACGCCACGTCGCTCTCGCCCGGGGCCGGCGGATCGGCGGCGACGGCCTGCCACGACCATGCGTACGTCGGGATGCCGCCGGCGAAGATCCATTCATCGAAGAACCAGTCTAGCGTCTCGCCGCTGGCGTCCTCCATGGCCTGCTGGAAGTCGCGCGTCGAGGCGTTGCCGTAGGCGTGGCGCTGGCCGTACAGCTGCATCCCGGCGAAGAAGTCGCTGTCGCCCAGCACGCGGCGCAGCATGTGCAGGACGCTGCCGCCCTTCTTGTAGATCGTGGTTCCGAAGATGTAGTTCGGCGGCGGATCGTAGATCGCGTAGCGGAAGTTCGTGTCCGCGTTCAGCGCCGAGTTCATGGCCGCCGCGATGTTCGCGTCGTACGCCGTCGGGGAGACGAAGTTCTCGACCCACAGCGCCTCGGCGAACGTGGCGAAACCCTCGTTGAGCCAGATGTCGCGGAAGTCGACGCAGGTCACCCAGTCGCCCCACCACATGTGCGCCAGCTCGTGCACCCACACGGACTCGTACAGGCGGTCGCCGCGCAGCAGGCTGCGGCGCAGCGTGGTCATCGACTGGTGCTCCATGCCGCCGGCGCCGAACGGATCGACCGTCGCCTGCCCGTACTTGTCGAACGGATAGGGCGCCCACAGGTTCGAGAACGTCGTGACCATGGCCGGCACGTTCACGTACTCGAGCTTGGCCTTCGTCGAATCCTCGGGGAAGGCGACGTTGACGATCGGCACCGTGCCGGCGACCTGGTCGAAGCGCCAGAAGTTCGCCGTCGCGATGCTCACCAAGTAGGTGGCGATGGGGTGCGTTTCGCGCCAGTGCCACACGTGGAGTCCCGGGGCGCCGGGCACGACGTCCACCAGGACGCCGTTCGACCAGCACGACTCGGTCACGGGCACGGTCGCGTACAGGTCGAGCGTCGTCTTGTCGGAAGGTTCGTCGTAGCACGGCCACCAGTAGCGCGCCTCCCACGGCTCGGCGAGCGTGTAGCTGTTGCGCGTGTAGTAGTAGTAGCCGAGCGTCGGATTGCAGGCGTACGTCACCTCGACGACCAGCGTGTCGCCGGTCGCGTGCGGCGGGCAGCTCGGGCCCTCGCACACGGGCACGGACAGCTTGCCCCCGGCGTAGGTCCACGTCGTGCGCGGCGAGCCGGCGACCTTGATCGACGAGAACGTCATCGCGATCGCGTCGAGATCCACGGTGGTGAACGCCGGATCGCGCACGACCAGCGTCAGCGTCACCGTGCCGTCGACGTGCCGGCTGGTGCGCGACGGCGTCACGTCGAGGCGGTAGTGGATCGCGTCGTAGGCGTGGAGCGAGTCGGCGGCCACGGCGTCCGGGCGGCTGGCGGCCAGGTTCGACTTGCCGGCCGACTCGAGCCCCGAGGCCTCCTCGAGCAGGCGCAGGACCTCGTCGGCGGGGAGCAGGTGCTCGGGTGCGGGCGGGGGATCCGCCGAGGCGAGCGCCGGGGTGGCGATCAGGGCAAGGACAAGGACGAGGCGCCGGAGGCTGCCGCGGACACGAGACCGATCGAAAGGGCGCATGGCATCAATGATCCGTCAACGGGCGCCGCGCGGGCAAGCCCGCAGATCGGGCGAGGGATCATCGCTTCGCAGGAACCTCACTTCGCGCGGGGGAGCTTCGTCCAGTCGAGGCCGAGTTCGATGCGCGTGCGCTGCGGGACACCTTCCTCGATCGAGAGCAGGAATCGGCTCCCGTCCGGGGCGGCGCCCCACGTGGCCCCGCCCACGCGACGGAAGAGCAGCTGCTCCGGACCGACGGCCGCCCCGGTCGCCGGATCGATCGGCAGGACGAAGATGGCCATCCCGTCGGTGTCCCTGCGTTGGAAGAAGAGCTCCCGCCCGCTCGCGCTCCACTGGGCGGTGCCCGTGGTCCCCGTCGCGATCCGCTTCTGATTGCGCGGGCGATCGATCGGGGCGACGTAGAGATCCCCGGGGCCTCCAATGGGAAGCAGGGCCAGCCAGCGCCCGTCCGGCGAGAGGAAGCCGTCGGTGTTCGAGGCGTCATCGACCAGCACCCGCGGCGGGGTCGCGCCGGTCAAATCGGCTGTCCACACGTCCCAGCCCGTTTCCTTGCCGAGCACCCGGAACACGAGAGTGCGGCCATCCGCCGACACGCTGCTCGGTCCCTTGAACTGGTGGTCGGTCGTCTTCACGATCACTGGCGCCCCCGGCTGGGACAGGGACACGCGGGCAATCTCGTCCCGCCCCGCCCGGCCGGTGCGCAGGTAGAACGAGTCGTCGTCCGGCGCCCACACGGGCTCGTAACTCGTCGCGCCGGCCGGGGAGACCCGCTGCAGCGAACCCCGCTCGGGGTCGTAAGCATAGACCTCGATCTCGCCCGAGACGCGATACCGCGACACCAGCGCCCGCCGTCCGTCGTGAGCCACGGCCACATTGAGGTAGCCACCATCGGGCGCCGTGATCGACCCCTGCGAGCGGCCGGCGCGATCGACCCACTCGAGGCGGGTGTTGTTCTCCGCCTGCGGAAGCCAGGCCAGTCGCCCGTTCTGCGAGGCGGAAACGATGGGATGGCCGGACGTGCTCGACAGGCCGACGGCGTCCGAGACGACGATCGTCTCCGTCGCGAGTCGACGGGACCCCGCGTCGAACGCACGGGCCACCAGCTTGCCCTCGCGCGAATACAGGATCGACGCGGGCGCCGCGAACTCGGCGCCGCCCTGCGGCAGGTGGACCAGGAACTCGGACTTCCCGCTCTTCAGCGCGCCGACCTTGATCACGAATCCCTTCTCCGCCGGTGGCAGAGCCGTGTACAGGAAGTGATCGCCGTCGGGGAGAAAGCGTGGCGCGCGATGCGAGGATTCTCCCGCGGTCGTGTCGAGCACCGTGGCCTGCGTGACGTCGCCACCGCTGGCGTTGACGCGGAGCAGCGGCCCCGCGGGAGCGGGCGCAAACACGATCACGTCGTCGCGGTTCCACGCGCCACCACGGCCGCTGCTGGCGGGGGCCAGGGGCACGGGCGAGCCGCCCTCGGCCGGGACCCGCCACAGGCGGCCCTCGTCGCCGCTCGTGAAGTAGGCCACCTGGCGGCTGTCGGCCGACCAGAACGGCGTGCGGATCGGGCCCGCCGAGCGGTCGACGGCGTGACCTCGCTCATCGCCCAGGCGGCGCACCCACAACTCGGCGCCGGTCGAATCGTTCACCACGTAGGCGAGGCTCGTCCCGTCGGGAGAGATCGCGATGTCGGCCGGGTCGTTGCTGATCTCCGCGATTCCCGGATGGAGCAGGGAGAGCCGCGCCGCGGAGCCCTCGCCACCGGAGCGCCCCAGCGCGAACCACGCGGCGCCGGCGAGCGCGAGACCGGCCACGAACGGCAGCGCCCACGTGCGAAGCCTGCGCGCGAAGCTCGAGCGCCCGCCCGCGCGACCCGCGCCCGCCCCGGCCGCGATCGCGCTCGCCTGCGAGCCCGAAGCCGAGATCCACGCCAGCTCGCGCTTGAGGTCGCCCGCGCTCTGCCAGCGCTCGTCGGGGTCCTTGGCCAGGCACTGCCGGATCGCGCGATCGAGCACGGGGGGGCTCATCGGCGCGAGCTCGCCGAGCGACTTCGGCTCGTCCTTCATGATCGAGCTGATGAGGCTGGCCTGGCTGGTGCCCGCGAACGCGGGCTTGCCGGTGGCCATCTCGTAGAGCACACAGCCCAGCGCCCACAGGTCGGAGCGCGCGTCGGCCTCGGTTCCCTCGAGCTGCTCGGGCGCCATGTACTGGAAGGTGCCGACGATGTGGCCCTGCGCCGTCAGCGGCCCGGTCATGGTGGGCGAAATCGTCGCGTCGGCCGGGGTATTCGCCAGCTGGCCGCCGCGTGCCAAGCCGAAGTCGAGCAGCTTGGCCCCGGCCTTGGTCAGCATGATGTTCCCGGGCTTGAGGTCCCGGTGGATGATGCCCGCCTTGTGCGCCTTCTCCAGCGCGTCCGTCGTCTGCATGCCGAAGCGCAGCAGCTCCGCGAGCGGCAGCGGCCCGCGCGCGATGCGCAGCGCCAGCGTCTCGCCCTCGACCAGCTCGAGCACCAGGAAGTCGGTGTCGCCCTCGCGGCCGACGTCGTACAGCGTGCAGATGTTCGGATGGTTGAGGCTGGAGATCGTCTTCGCCTCGCGGTCGAATCGCGCGCGCAGGGCCGGATCGGCGGCGAAGGCCGCAGGCAGCACCTTGATCGCGACCTCGCGGCCCAGGCGGGTATCGCGGGCGCGCCAGACCTCGCCCATGCCGCCGGCACCCAGGGGCGCGACGATTTCGTAGGGGCCGAGACGGGTACCGGGGGCGAGGGTCATGGGTGCGGAGAGTAGCCCGGCGGGGGGCGGTTGCGCCAGCGTGGAGGCGCGCGGGCCCCGGCGCGGGCAGCGCGGGCGGGTCAGGCGCTCAGGCGCTCGCTCGCCGGCCGGCCTGCTTGCGCCGGACGAAGCGCACCTCGACCACGCAATCGAGCGCGGCCGCGATCCGGTGCAGCGTCTTGAGCGAGTGGCCGTCGTAGTCGGCGTCCTCGAGCCGCGAGATGACCGACGTGCTGGTCCCGACGAGCTTCGCCAACTGCTGCTGGGTCAGGCCCGCGCGCGTGCGCAGCGCGTGGATCTTGCGGGCGATGGCAGCCTCCTGGCGGGCAAGTTCGAGCCCGGCGATCCGGTCGGGATGGCCTTCGAAGAAACGGCGATAGATGATCTCGAGACCGTCGGTGGTCGGCTTGCGTCGAGTCGGCATGGTCAGCCCTCCGTGGAAGAGTGAACATCCGGGTTCGCGATGAACTGCCGGCGCCTTCTCCGGACGACGCGAAGTTCCTGCTCCGGAACGCGGGCTGCTTGTTTCGCGAAGCCTTGCGAGACCACGATGGCCGCCTGCTGGTGGAAGAAGTAGAGGATGCGGTAGTTCACGCCTTCCACCCGAAAACGGAGCTCGTAGACCCCGTCTTCGAGGTAGGCGGATTCGGGGCGTCGAAGCAGGTGACCCATGCCTTCCAGCCGCTCCAGGCTCGCATAGCAGTGCGCGCGCGCCTTCTGGCGGAGTCCGGCCAGCCACCGGCACCCTCCCATCTGTCTCGCGAAAGAGAACGATTCTGGGCACAACTCCAGCCTTCCGACAGTATTCGCAATTTTGCGAATGCCGTCAAGGCCGGGGGCGGGTCTATGGCGGGGGCAAGGTCCAGGACGGGACCATCTGCGGATTCTAATGGCGGCTGGGACCGGTCTTCATCTGCTTCGGATACTTCCGGCCCCACGAGTCGAACTGGGAGCCGATCGCGCAACCGATCACCGCGCCGGGTCCAGGGGTGCGAGGCGAGTCCCTTGTGCCCGCCTGATTGTGGGAGGTGGTCAGCCGGGCGGATCGAGCGCTTGGGCGACCGCGTAACTCATTATGCTGCAACACGCGCGCCCGCGAAGATCGGCCGCACACAATCATGCGGGCACAAGGAGGCACATGCTGCTTTCCCGGGCCCGTCCGCCGCGATACCCTTGTAAACGAGTTCCCCATTCGATCGCGAACGCCGTTGCCGCCGACCATTTCGAAAGGTGCCCCCCAGCCCATGCGCAAGTCCGCCGTGCGGTTCTCGGCTGCCCTCCTCGCCCTGCTCCTCGCTCCCCTCGCCGCAGCGCCAGCCTCGGCCGCCGTCATCCTCTCCGAGCTCTGCGATCCGTACCTCAACTACACGACCGATCGCTTCATCGAGATCTACAACACCGGCCCGGGCAGCGTGGACCTGACGGGCTGGAAGATCATCGCGGTGGGGAACAGCGTCGACGTGAACACCTGGACCCTGTCGGGTTCGATCGGACCGAACGAGGCGAAGGTCGCGAGCAGCACGGCGCCCGTGACCGTGTTCCCGATCCACTACGCGAGCGCGACGTGGCTCACCAACTACACCAACTGGAACGGCAAGGTCGGTGACGGCGCCAAGCTGGTGAACGCCAGCAACGTGGTGATCGACTACGTGCTCGCGCCGGGAACGCTGTTCGAGAACCAGGACCTGGTGCGCCTGCCGTCGATCACAGCGCCGACGGCCGTCTTCAACCGGAGCGAATGGGACACTGCGTCGGTCAACCTGGCGACGAACGGAACTCCCGGCTCGCACAACGGCTCGACGCCGCCGGCCGGGGGGCCACAGATCACGAATATCGTCACCGACCCGGCGACTCCGGCGATCGGCGTGCCGATGGACGTGCAGGCCACCGTGATCGATACGAGCAGCGCCATCCAGGCCGTGACCCTCTCCTGGGGCACGTCCGCGGGATCGCAGCCCAACGTGATCGGCATGCCGCTGCTGACCGGCGACACGTACCGCACCAGTTCGTCGATTCCCGGACAGGGCAGCGGCGTGACCATCTACTACCGCATCCTGGCTGAGAGCGACTCGGCGAGCGCCCAGTCGGCGATCCTCAACTACACGATCCCGGGCGGCGGCACGGGTGTCCCGCCGTCGGTCCTGGCCGTGGGCGAGATGAGCGACTCGACGTTCCTCGTGTTCTTCAGCGAGCCGGTCGAGGAGACGAGCGCCGAGACGCCGACGAATTACGCGATCGGCGCGCTCTTCGGCGTGGATGCCGTGCGCGATCCGGCCGCGACCGCGCAGGTGCTGGTGACGATCCGCAACGTCGCAGCGGGCACTCGCACCCTGTCGGTCAACGGGGTGGCCGACCTCGAGGGCAACTTCGCCTCCAACGCGAACCGCTCGTTCAACTACGTCGACGTGAGCATTCCCGCCGGCTACTACGACAGCGCGATCGGGCTCACCGGCTCGGCGCTGCGCGTGGCGCTGCACAACCGGATCAAGAACCACAATGTCGGCAGCTACTCGGGCGCGCTCACCGCGTTCCAGACCACCGACGTGAAGCCCAACGGCAAGGTCTGGGACATGTACTCGGACATCCCCGGCGGCACGCCGCCGTACGAGTACAGCTTCGGCCAGACCGGCTCGGGCACCGAGGGCGTGGGCTACAACCGCGAGCACTCGTTCCCCTCGTCGTGGTTCAACGACGCGTCGCCGATGTACTCGGACCTGTGGATCCTCTACCCGACGGACTCGTACGTGAACGGCATGCGCTCGAACTACCCGTACGGCATCGTCGGGACCCCGACCAAGACGTCGCTCAACGGCAGCAAGGTGGGATCGAGCGCGAGCGCGGGTTACGCCGGCACGGTGTTCGAGCCCATCGACGCCTACAAGGGGGACCTGGCGCGCGGGCACTTCTACATCACCGTGCGCTACTTCGGGCAGGACGGATCGTGGCCCGGCAGCGGCTCGTTCGACGGCGCCGAGATGCTGCCATGGTCGGTGACGCAGTGCCGCGCGTGGTCCGACGCCGACCCGGTGAGCTGGAAGGAGCGCATGCGCAACGGCGCGGTCTACGTCATCCAGGGCAACCGCAACCCGTTCGTCGATCACCCCGAATACCTCACGATGATCTATGACTCGACGTCGGTCGTCGGCGTGGGCGATGGCGCCGTGGCCGCGGGCTGGACGCTGCGCCTGCGCGCCAACGTGCCGAACCCGTTCCAGTCGCGCACCACGATCACGTTCGACCTGGCGCGGTCCGCGCCGGTGTCGCTCAACGTCTACGACGTCGCGGGTCGCCGGGTCCGCTCGCTGATCGACGGCGGGGCCGCGCTCGAGGCGGGCGCGCACACCGCCGAGTGGAACGGTCTCGACGACAATGGCCGCCGCGTCGCGGCGGGGCTCTACTTCGCGCGGCTCGAGGCGCGAGGCGGCGCGGCCGCCGAGGCGGGGCAGACGCGGCGGATGGTGGTCACGCGATAGCTGCGCAGCGCATCCGGGCAGGTCCGGCCGCTCCCGCCAACGCGGGGGCGGCCTTTTTGTTTCGTTCGCATGTTAGGTCGTCGCTCCCTCGCGCGTAGTTGCATGAGAAGGGGGCCGGTCACATCGCCCTCGCGGGGGTGCGGCAGGCTGCCAGGGGCCGGTTCCGGCGCCAGGAAAGGCCCGAGGAGTACGGGGGGAAACTCGGCGCCGACGCGGTTTGTCGCCCATGGTCTGAAACAGCATGAGGCAACCCAACACGGGGACGGGTCCGCCAGGATCCGTCCCTGCTCGTTGTTAGGCTGTTTCACGATGCATGGCGTGACCAACACGCTTCGCACATGCATCGCTCGTCGGGTTCCGGGTGCAACAACTCATCTCGAGTAGCGCACCGGGTTCCAGAGTCGACGAATGACCAGTACGGGGTCCCCACCTCGCCATGATGACGACTCGCCAGGCATGGGCGGAGCGCATGCTCCTGCTCGCCCAGCAGCTGGCATTCCCGCTCGAAGACACCGCGCGGGCGCATGCCCGCGGGGAATTGTGGCTCCTGCTTTCCGCGGTGCTCGCCCGCTTCGCCCGCTCGCAGGTCCGCACCCTCGGACCGCTGTCGCGCGAGGATCTCGAAGACCTCGTCGCCACCAAGGCGCTCGACCTGATGCATCGGATCGAAAGCGGGAGCCTGGTCCTGAGCCGCGAGGAGGACGGAGACGTCTCCGGCTTCATCGCCAGGACCAGCCGCAACGCGATCATCGACCACCTTCGCCGGGAGAGAACCCGCCGCGGCGGCAACAACGATCATGCGGGATCCATCGATGTGACCGAGCTGGCGATCGATCCGGCCCACGATGGCGACGCGCCCTCGAATCGGGTCGAACTCGAGGAACTGACCCGCGCCCTCGAGAAGTGCGTCGAGAACCTCTCGCCGCGCGCGCGACGGATCTGGATCCTCCGCACGTTCTTCGAGATGAGCTCGCGCGACATCGCGGCCCATCCCGACATCCAGCTCACGCCCGCGAACGTCGACGTCATCGCCGGCCGGACGCGCTCGGCGCTGCGCGCCGGCCTGAAACAGGCGGGCTTCGACGCCTCGCACCTGGCGGTCGCGGACATCGCCCGGCTGTGGGATCGTTTCGTGCGCGTCGGGCGGGAGGAGGGAGACGCCTCGTGATCGATCGCGGGAACGCCACCGCGCTCAGAGCCGCACGAGCTTCCCCAGCCCGCCCATCGCCCCGGCCCGCACCCGCACGAAATAGATTCCAGCCGCCACGCGCGCGCCACCGTCGTCGCGCCCATCCCAGGCGAGACGCGTCTCCCCGGGTGGCAGTGTCCCTGCATGCAGCGCGCGCACGCGTCGCCCGGCAAGGTCGTGGATCGCGACGTCGGCGCCCGCCGCCGCCGCGGGCAACGAAAACGAGATCGCGACGTCGCCGCCGGCTTCGCCTCGGAACGGGTTCGGCACGGCGGCGAGCGCGATCGCGCCGCCACGGGCACCAGCCCCGCCCGCCGGCACCGACTCCACGGCGACCAGCGATTCGGACAGCCGCGCGAAGTTCGGCCGCGGCTGGCCGAGCACGGCCGGGAACGCGCCGCCGAGGTAGACCGCATCGCCCGTCCACACCACGGCGTTGACGTCGTTCGTCGGCGCCGGGTTCCAGTCCGTCGCGCCGCCCGTGACGGCATCGAGCTCCGCCACGCCGGTGCGATACGCACCGCCGATGGAGGCGAAGTTGCCGGCCGCGAGCACCTTCGACCCGCCATGGAAGGCGAGATCCACGACGTAGTTGCTCGACTGCGGATCCCATGCCGTGGCCACGCCACCCGCCGTCAGCGCGGCGATGTGCGAGCGCGCCTGGCCGCCGATGTTCAGGAAGTCGCCGCCGACGTAGATCGTCGAGGCGGCGCCGGTGAGGGGATTCGGCGCGATGAGGATCGACCGCACGTCGTAGTCGGGGGCCGGGTTGAACGCCGTGGCCATGCCGGTGGCGCCGTCGAGCCCCACCATCCCGCAGCGCACCTGCCCGCCGATCGTGCAGAAGTCGCCGCCTGCGTAGACCGTGACCTCGTTGGGGAACGTAATCCGTTGCGTCGTCGCCAACGCCGAGACGACACCGTCCGCGTCCGGATCCCACGTCGTGGCGCTCCCGGTCGCGGGATCGAGTGCCGCGAGGTTATCGCGCAGCTGGCCGCCGATCGCGAAGAAAGCGCCGCCCGCGTAGACGAGCCCGGCGCGAATCTCGATCGCGTTGACCTCGCCATTGCCCGCCTGCTTGATCGGCTGCGGCTGAAACGCCGTCGGCACGCCCGAGACCCCGTCGACCGCCGCCAGGCTGTAGCGCGGCTGCCCGCCGACGCTCGAGAATTCTCCGCCCATGTAGACGTCCGAGCCGTACACGGCGAGAGCCCGCACGTCGCCGTTGACGCCGGGATTCCACGGCGTCGGCGCGCCGGTCGCCAGGTCGATCGCCGCCACGTTCTGTCGCGGTTGGCCGCCGGCGCCGTTGAACTGTCCGCCGACGAACACCATGCCGTTGGAGGGCAGGTAGCTGACCAGGTGGACCTTGTCGCTCGCCCCGGGATCCCACGCGGTCGCCAGCCCGGTCGAAGCGAGCGCGGCGATGTTCTTGCGCGGCTGGCCGCCGATGTTCCGGAACTCGCCGCCGACGTAGATCGTCGTCGCCTCGCCCGTGGAGTTGCTGGTGCGCAGGGAGAGCGTCGTCACCGGCAGGTCAGGCGCGGGATTCCAGGTCGTGGCCAGGCCCGTCCCGCCGTCCACGGAACCGAGCGTGTTGCGCGGCTGGCCGCCGAGCTGCGTGAAGTACCCGGCGACATAGACGGTGATGTTCCCGGGCGCGATCAGGCGTTGGGTCGTGCGGAGCGCCGTGACACCCGCGTCCGGGTTCGGATTCCATGCGGCGACGGCACCGCTCGTCGCGTCCACCGCGGCGAGGAAGGTGCGTGGCTGGCCGCCGATCATGGTGAAGCTGCCGCCGACGTAGAGCATGCTGCCCCGCAGCGCCAGCGCTTCCACGATATCGTTCGTACCCGGATTCCAGCCTCCCAGGGCGCCGCTGACCAGGTCGACGACGGCAAGGTTCGCGCGCGGCTGCCCGGCAACCTCGATGATCAAGCCACCGATGTGGAGCGAACTGCCATTCACGGCCATGGCAAAGACCCATCCCGATACGCCCGGGTTCCAGCCGGTCGTCACCCCCGAGGCGCGGTCGACCGCGCCCAGGCCGCCGCGGGACAACCCACCCAGCACCGAGAACTGCCCGCCGACGATCACGTCATTCGCCGTGGTCACGAGCGCGCGCACGACGTCGTTCGCGCCCGGATTCCACGACGTAAGCAGTCCCGCGCCGTCGAGGTGCGCCAGGTTCGTGCGCGGCTGCCCCTGAACCTCGGTGAACGCGCCGCCGACGTACCAGCCGCCCGCGCCGTCGGACACCGCGGCGTAGACGACGCCGCGCAGCCCGGCGTATGGAGCAGCCGCCTCCCCGGTGCCCGAGTTGAGCACCGCACCGCCCCCCGTGAGCGGATACAGGCGGGAGAAGAACCCACCGAAGTAGGCCGTGTTCCCGGAGACGGCGACCGCTTTCACGCTCCCGTCGGGAAACCACGGCTTGGGGTCGAGCACCTGGGCGAGGGCCGGCGACTGAGCGAGGGTCGCCACGGTGGCGACGGCAAGGATCAGGGCCGCGAGGACCACGGTCCGGCGGACCATGGAGAACAGGCGCAGAACGATGGACGTGTCGATCGATATGAACATGGCGGGGTCTCGCGGACTCGGAAGGGATCAAGGACCACGGGGGCGCCGGAAGATCCGGAGCCCCCACTTCAGAAGGATACGCCAGAGCGGGGAAGAACGAACAGGGCGACGACGGAGAGAGCGCGTTAGTCGCGCCCCCGCCAGAGGCGTGAGAGTGGGTACAGGAACCGCCCGGGCAAGCCGCGCGGAAAGTTCTCCAGCCCCGGGAAGCCGAGTCGCCGGGGCTGCTGGCTCGGCGACTCGACGGGCGCCGGCCACCAGGCCGTACCGAAGACCCAGTCCCAGAGGCTGAGGGCGATCCCGAAGTTGACTCCCTTCGGGCGCCCCGCGGGCAGGTCCCAGTCGTGATGCCAGACGTGCATGCGGGACGAGTTGAGCACGTAGCGCAGCGGTCCCCAGGTGATGTCGAGGTTGCTGTGATTGAGGTGGCCGATGAGCGTGTTGACGAGGGCGATCCCCAGGATGACGCGACCATCGACACCGAGGACGGCCAGCGGCAGGTAGGTGAGCCCCTGGTAGACCACCACCTCCATCCAGTGGAAGCGGAAGTTTCCGATCCAGTCCAGCTCCTCGATGGAGTGATGGACCTTGTGGAACTCCCAGAGCCACGGCGTGCGATGCAGCAGGTTGTGGACGCACCAGTCGAGGGAGTCCTTGAGCAGGAAGAAGCCCGCGAACTGCAGCCATAGCGGCTGTTCCGCGAGGATGCGAAGTTCCTGCCAGCGCGAAATCGCGGGCCACGCCCAGGCAAATGCCGCGGCGCCCGCGTGGGCGACGAGGATCCCGCAGTAGTGCCCGTTGAACATCAGCCAGACCAGATCCTGGCCGAATTGGCGACGGAAGAGCCATTGCTCGCGCCGCCACGGCCATAGGCGCTCCAGCGTGAGGACGAACGCCGAAATGACGAGCAGCCAGAAGAAGTAACCTCGTGTATCCCAGAAGATCGAGATCATGACGCCTCATGGGCGGATCAGACGGCGAAGATCCTGCAATCGCGAGCCCCATTCTCGCACGGAGTCGGCCGCGGGGCGACCCTTGACACCCACGGCCCGGCGGGGACACGATACCCGGCGATCCTCGATTTCGGCCCCGCGCCCCCCGCGAACGCCGCTGTTGCTCACCTTCCGCCCGTTGCACCCACCCGACCGGCTCAGGAGGCCTTGCATGCAACCACGCTCTTCCGCCGTCCGTTCCTGGATGGCGGTGATGCTCATCCTGGTTCCCGTGCTCCTCGGCGGGTGCGGGCCCAAGGGGAAGTCGACGGAGACGACCGCGACCCCGGCGGCCACCGAAGCGGCCGCCCCCGGTGGGGTCGATCTCTCGCCCGAAACGCTCGAGGCGCTGGTCGCGCCGATCGCGCTCTATCCCGACGTCGTGATCGGACACGTGCTGCTTGCGTCGACCAATCCGCAGGAGGTCCTCGACGCCGGCAACTGGCTGCTCGAGCACGCCGATCTCCCGCCGGCGAAGCTCGACCAGGAGGCCGCGAAGCTGGGCATGAGCACGTCGATGCGCGCGCTCCTGCCGTTTCCCGAGACGGTCGACATGATGTGCCGCGAGATCGACTGGACGACGGACCTGGGCGCGGCGTTCAACACCGACCAGGCCGCCGTGCTCGATGCCGTGCAGCGCATGCGCAAGCAGGCCGTCGAGGTGGGGAACCTCCAGACGTCGGAGCAGCTGAAGGTGGAGTCCACGACGTCCGAGGGCAAGCCGGTCGTCCTGATCTCGCCGCCGAAGCCCGAGGTGATCTACGTTCCGACGTACGATCCCGTCGCGGTCTACGCGCCGCCGCCGGCCACGGTCCCGCCGCCGACCCAGACGGTCGTCGTCGAGGAGAAGAGCTCCAGCAACACGGCCATAGTCGGGCTCCTGTGCTTCACCGCGGGCGTCCTCATCGCCGACGCGGCGCACGACAACTACTACGGCTACCCGCCGCACTACGGATACGGCGGCATCTACTACGGCGGGCGCCCGTACTATCCGCCGCCGCCCTACATGTATCGCCCGCCGTACGGCGGCGGGTACCACCCGGCGCACGGTTACTATCCGCCACCCAACTACAATCACAACTTCAACAACAACACGATCATCATTAACCAGGGTGACAACAACTACTGGAACAACGACTTCGGTGGTGGGGGCAGCGGCGCCCGCCCCAAGTCGGGCAGCGGCAAGCTCGAGAGTCCGATCACGAAGGCGAACCCGAACCGCGCCGAGCTCAACCAGCTGAACCAGCAGGGCCAGGAGCGCACGCGCAAGGCCGCCGAGCAGCCGAAGGCAAGTACGCGCGATGCGGCGAGCGCCAAGCCGGGCACGCGGGATGCGGCCTCGGCGAAGACGCCCACGGCAAAGACGCCCACGGCGAAGCCCGCGGTCAAGGGCACGTACGCGGGCACCGAGAAGGCCCGCTCGCAGAACGTGGCCAGTGCGAAGGCCACGACCGGCGATCGTGCGGCGACGGCAGGCGCGAAGCCCGCGACCGGAACGAAGCCCGCGACCGGGGCAAAGAGCGCGACGACCGCGCGGCCCACGCCCTCGACCGCGAAGGCGCCGGTCGATCGCGGGTACGCCGGCAAGAGCACGAGCGCCGCGGCGAAGGCCCCGTCGACGGCGGCGGCGCGACCGACACCGTCGGCGAGCCAGCCCGCCGCGTCGGCCGCCCGACCGCAAGCGTCGAAGCCGGCCATGTCGAATTCGAGCGGCGGCGGCAGCGCGTTCAGCGGTTCCGGTAGCGGATCCAGCGAGCAGGCTGCGAGCCAGCGCGGACGGGCAAGCACCGCATCGAGCGGCACGCGAGCATCGAGCAGCGGCGGCGCGGCGCGCACCGGCGGGAGGTCACGATGAAGAAGCACTCGATGCTGGGAGGATTCGCGCTGGTGGCGATCGTGGCGGTGCTCGGGCTCGCCGGCTGCGGCGGCGGCACGAAGTCCGCGTCGTACGCGACACCGGAGGAGGCTGCGGCGGCGCTCGTGGCCGCGGTCGAGAGCGGCGACACGGAGAGAATGTCGAGCGTCCTGGGCGATGAGTCGGGAGCCATCGTCGCGTCCGGGGATTCCGTCTCAGATGCGGCGGAACGGGCGGAGTTCCTCTCCGAGTACCGCGTGAACCACGCGCTCGTGCCCGACGGCGAGGATCGCATGACCCTGCAGGTCGGCGCCGACCTCTGGCCGTTCCCGGTGGCGCTGATCAAGGACGCGCGCGGCTGGCGCTTCGACGGCGCGGGCGCCGCGGAGGAAATCGCCTTCCGCCGCGTCGGGCGCAACGAACTGGGCGCGATCGCGGTCTGCCGCGGCTTCGTGCTGGCGCAGAACGAGTACGCGTCCGAGGGACGCGACGGCGCGCCGGCGGGCATCTACGCGCAGAAGCTGATCAGCGACGAGGGCCGCCACAACGGCCTGTACTGGCCGGCCGTCGACGGCGAGATGCCGAGCCCGGTGGGTCCGTTCGTGGCGCAGGCCTCGGCCGAGGGCTACCGCGCGAACACGGAAACGCGCCCGCCGTATCACGGTTATCGCTATCGCCCGCTCTTCGCGCAGGGTGCCAATGCGCCGGGCGGGGCGAAGGACTACTTCACGAACGGCCAGCTGGTCGGCGGATTCGCTCTGATCGCGTGGCCGGCCGAGTACGCCATGAGCGGCGTGATGACGTTCATGGTCAGCCGTGACGGCGTCGTCTACCAGAAGGACCTGGGGATGGACACGGGCGCGGTGGTCGAGAAGATCGAGACCTACGATCCCGACGCGTCGTGGTCGGTGGTCGTGGACGATTCGCTCGCGGCGGAGTAACCAGCCGTCGCACGAGCCTCTTGCAACGAAGCGGGGCCGATCCCGGCGCAGCCGCCGCGGATTGGCCCCGCTCTCATTTCAGCCTTCGGCCCGGAACTCCGAGGCCTCGCCCGACGACTTGCGCCGGCGCAAGTTCGGGC
>Ga0209668_10000321_pt1 | contig 19701 bp, 22 predicted proteins | sample FrelakmetPLP11PL_FD_187150 | JGI IMG/M metagenome (GOLD analysis project Ga0209668, IMG submission 187150) | Freshwater lake sediment microbial communities from the University of Notre Dame, USA, for methane emissions studies - PLP11 PL (SPAdes)... | ecosystem: Environmental > Aquatic >... | reverse complement strand
ACTACAATCTTTGTTGCCAAAAATAATGGACTTAGAGCAGGAATATATAAAAGGGCAAGAAAAAAAGAACAACAAGAAAGAGAAACTAGACAAACCTGAAGCTGAAAAATCAATAAGAATAAGAATATAAAAATACATATGTTATACAAAATGAATTAACACAACTTAAACAAGAATTGAAACAAGAACATGTAGAAGATAAAGTAAATAATATGAATATAAATGTTATAAATCCATTAAATTTTGAAGAATTTATAAAAACACATTGCGAAATAGGATCCAATTATGAATGTTTACATGCTGAATTTTTTGGTGCTCATAAAATACATACACGATGTTCAGATCCATCAACTAAAAAAGCTTTATGTAAATATATGGATAAATATTATAAATCATATTCTAAATATTTTGAAGATACAAAATCCAATTTAATAATGTATATTGGAATTAAACCAAAAGATTATATTTTCAAATGTAAAGATAATAATAATCCAACTGATTTTGAAAAATTCATTTTAGAAAAATGCAAAGTAGGCTATGTACATCGTAGCTCTTTTTCTATATTAAATACAGAATTTGAAAATTGGAAAAAATTATCAACTCCTGATTATAAAATAGACAGTATAACTAAAGATCATTTACGATATTACTTAAGTACTTATTTTTATCCATCTCCTGTATATTTAAAAAATGCACATTTACCTGAATTACAAAATAATGGTTCTAATACATTTGGTATATATGGTGTCACTTTACAAAGTGACAATACAAATACTGGCTTAAAAGTTTCTCAAAAAACTAAAAAATTAGTAGCACAAATTGATCCAAATACAAAACAAATTATAAAAACTTTTGATTCTTGTATAGAAGCTAGTAAATATTTTAATATAAATCCATCAACAATATCAACAGATATAACTTTTAATAGAATTAGAAATGGAAGTATATTAAAATATATAGATAAAGATATGAAAGAAATACCAGTAAAATACAATAGTGGAAAAGCAATTGTAAAATATAATATAAATACAAAAGAGATTATAACTAAATATAATGGCGTTAATCATGCTATGAAAGAATTGAACATGTCTTATGATAAACTTTATAAATACATTAATAATAAAATAAATATTGATAATTGTATATTACAATTTGAAAATGAAATTCATTAAATTTTTTTTATATACTATTTAATAATGGAATCTAAACCAACAATATTTTCTTTAATTGATAAATATAATGAAAGTATTAATTCATCAGAAAAAAATAGAAATAAAAGAATACTCGCAGATTATATTGTAAAGAATTATATGGATATATTCCTAACATATTCTGGTAAAAATGTTTATACATATGCTACACTTTTAAATTTAGATTCTTTAAAAATAATACATAAATCATTTTTATATGTATATCATTTATTACATAATAAGCACCCATTTAATACTCTTGACCCTAGTGGTTATGCACCTATACACTATACAATTATTCGTAATTTAAAAGAACAAGCGCACTATTTAATAAATAATGTAAAAGTTGATATTGATAAAAAGGATAGTAATGGTAATACGCCATTGCATTTAGCTTGTATATATAATAAATTACATTTATTAAAATTATTAATCATATCTGGAGCTCAGATTAATATATCTAATAATAAAGGTGAAACGCCATTATATCTATCTGTAGTTAATCAAAATATAGATATTATTAAATATCTTTTACAAAAAAAATCTAAAATAGTTTATATAGCTGGTAATAGATATATTAATATATATACCGATATTGTTAAACATATTAATTCACCAGAATTAACTCTGTTATTTGATAATTATACACATACAATTAATAAAAAGGAAAAAAGTAAAAAATATCAAAAGAAAATATTATCTAAAACTAAATCACTCAAAAAAGAATATGATTTAGTATGTTCTGATCTAAATGATAAAAATATAAAAATTGTTCGTTTATTAGCTAAATCTTTACAAATACCAATTACATTATTAGATGATAAGGGTCAATCAATACATAAATTAAAAGATGAATTATGTAAAAATATAGCTTCTAAAATATCTTTGTTCTCTTCTTCTCCTCATGTAATTCAAGAATTACAATTATCATAAATTATATGTTCCATTAGGTTCAAATTTTACTGGTTTAAATGTTGCGATTTTAGGATCTAAATAAATAACACTCATACTCTCTTTTTTAGTAAAAAAATATATAATAAATAAAATAAATATAATCATGAAAAAATGACCAATAGTGTAATTCATTTACTTATATATTAGATAATAATTTTAAGGAATTTTTATATAATTGTTTCTATTTTATCTACTATTTCTTTAATGTTTTCACAGCAATTACTTATTTTTTCATTTACTTTCTTACATTCATCACATTCTGTGTTTTCACTTTTTTCTTTTATATTTTCAATATCTTCAACATCTTCAATATCTTCAATAATATACTCTTGTTCTTCTTGTTCTTCTTGTTCTTGTTGTTCTTGTTCTTGTTCTTCTTGTTCTTCTTGTTCTTCTTGTTCTTCTTGTTCTTCTTTAAAAAAATTAAAATCAATATAATCAGATGTATTAGATGTATCAGATGTATCACTTATATCACATATTTTTTCAGTTTCTAAATTATTTTCATTCTTTTCTAATAATTTTTGATTTAATATATCAATTTTTTGATTTAATACATCAATTTTCTTATTCAATGTTTCAAAATTATTACACATCTCTAAATTTAAATTCATTATTTGATAAAGTTTATCAAGTAAATTCTTATGTGAAATATCTTGTTTGCAAAATAATGACATTTTTTATTTAATTATACATTTAAATTTTTTTCAATTTTTTTTTTAAGTATTTCGTTTATAATACATATTTTTTATTTTTAATAAATATAAAATGGGGAAAAAGGAAATAGATTATCTATTTGAGGATCCTATGTTATCTGATCAAAAATTTGCATTAGTTAGTATTATAGGCCCTAATATGCAACAAAAATGTGACACCTGGGCATTAAAAATTAGAGGTGTTGCTAATACAATAGAAAAAGCTAAAAAAGATACACAACGATTAATAAATATTGATAATACATGTGATATATATACAGTTGAAGTTGGTAAATTTTTCCCACTTACAGTTGAACCAAATGATATTTCAGATGTAGAATATCAAGATAATCAATTAAATAATTTAATGAAAACGTATCTTGAAAATCGTGAAAAAGCAAATGATGAATGGCATCGTAGAAAAAATGAAATGATGCAAGAAGCTATTAAAGAAAATAAAAATAAAAAAGAAATTGGTGAAAAACCAGAACATCCAGTAGCTGTATTACAAAAAATTAAAAATCTAAAAGATAAATTAGAAAAATTAAAAGAAGAATTAGAAGAAACTCAATCTACTCTACAATTAGAAACTGAAAAATTTGAAAAATATTCAGATGAAGATAAAAATAAAGAATTAGTTGATGCTGTGTCAGATTTTAAATCTGAAGAATTATCTACCGATAAATCTGTAGATGATATTAGAAAAGAATTATTATCTGAATTTAGTATTCCTGTTTCTACTAAACTATTTAATAATGATCCTTGGTTAGATAGAGAATAATTAATTATATTGAAGTTGTATTTATTGAATTTGCAAAAGCTAATTTATGTACAACCATTTCAGAATATTTATACTCTCTCAATTCATATAACATTTTATTCCATTCCTCAAATGTTACTAATCCTCTTGCTTTTAAATAAGCAAGTGACTCAATTGAAAATCTATCATACTCATAATCAATTATATAAATTTCATTTTTCTCTTCATTAAACAAAACTTTCTTTGTATTATTCATTAAATTTAATATATAATAACTAAATTTAATTTTTAAATTAACGAACTCATTTAATTTATATAAAATGGATTATCACTTAATTGTTTCTTTATATCTATTGCATTACATCTATCATCTAGTTGTCTATAATTAGATTTATGTTTTATAACCATCCCTATATTATTCTTACCTGAAAATACAGATGAATCAAATCCATTCATTAAATCTCTATTATCTCTCTGTTCTTTTAATTTCATATATTCCTTTAATTGTACATTTCCAACAGAATCCTTTCCACTTACTGTTTTAAATTGTTGTGGACCAGATGCACGTTCACCTAATAACATTTTTTCTTGACGATTCCTTATCATTGCATTATTATACTGTGTTTGTGATGTTTGCTCTTTATCTTTACTATTCGATCCACCTATATAACTTTGATGTGTCGTCTGTCTCATAGTTGTTTTTGCATCATGTTCTGTAACTACATATCCATACCCCTCGTCCTTATTTGCATGACCTATATATTTATTATTAACTAATGTCTCCTTCTGTGTTGTTCTTGGATTATAATCAATTACACCCTCTTCATTGATTTCAGTTTTACCATTATTAAAACTACTCGCTATATATCCTCTATTATCACAATCTATCGTTGTCTGTCTTATAGTAGATTTTGCATCATCTATATATTGATTTGTATGTCCAAATTCTCCACGATTAGCATTTAATGTATATGATTTTTCACCAGTAGAATCTCTTTCTGTTTCATATGTTAATATATTTGCTTTTCCATAATCATGAACCTCTTTATATCCTCCTATATTTCTTACATAATCATTCTCAAAGTTTTGTCTTTTTGCTGGTTGGATAATAGAATCAAATAATTCATCACTATTGTCTATTCTGACATTTTGCATTGGCTTATTATGTGACATTTGTTGTGCTCCACCTACATATTCAGTATGTTGTACCTGTCTTGATGTATCCTTGAAATTCGTTTCATAATTATCTCTTGATGTTATACCAGTAAATGACCCCGGTCCTTTAAACCAATGTGAATCCTCTTTTGTTTCATAAAACTTTTCTGGCCCTCTTTTTTCTACCTCACCTAATATACCTCTTACACTTGAAACCTGTGGACAACCCTGTATTCTTGATTCATAACTTAGTTTGGGTTTGTTACCAGGTCTTAATTCATTCACCGTCTTGTATTCTGGTCTTATATCATTCTCATATATTCCTGAACGTAATGCAAATATCTTTTCATCCTCAAATGGTTTCTCATTCTGTCTATATAATGATGGAATAAATCTATCTGTTTCAATTGTTGTCGTAAATGTTGGCGCTCCATATATATTCTCTGGTTGAGGTTCAAACCTCTCCACTACTTCTTTCTTATGTATATATGTAGATGTATTTCCTGTATATAAATCTAAACGTGTTGTATTCGTAAATGCTTCAACATTTTGTTTCATATTACTTCCAAAAAATGGAACTAAATTATTATGATTTTTCTCTATCGTTGTTCCAGTTAATAAACTTCTCTCATTATCTATTATCTTGTTATCAAATACACTAAATTCAACTGTTTCATCCTCTTTACCAATCATCTCTGATTTAAACATAGGACGCTTCTCAATACTAATACTTGGAATGTCTGCTGTTTTTATATCTACTATCTTGTTTATATCATTTATTTGCGATAAATCCTTATAACTTAAAGTAGGTGGTACAATATCACTTCCTACAATACTATATGTATTGTATAATGGAGGTATTATACCTGTTTCTGCTGGGGTTCTCGATTTATGATAATTCGCAGTTGATCTTTCTAATATTTCTCTATTTGCTTCATCAACTACATTCGAACTATATATATTCTCACCATTCGGTTTGTCAAATTTATCTATACTATTTCTTTGTTCCTTTTTAACTGTTTCTTGGCGATTAGTATTCTGACTAAAAAAATACCCTAATAGTGTAGTTATCCCAACAATTGGTAAAGTCAAATCACTCATTATTATTATCTATTTAAAAAAAGTTTCTTGAAAAAAATAATTAATTATTTATTTCATTTTTAATAATTTTCTCAATATATATCCATTGTATTTATATACAATACTCTTTATATCATCTCTTGATAATCTTATATTGTTTTGTCCTTCATTCTTTTTATTTAAATATGTTGAATGTATCTTTTTAATAGTTTTATAATATAAATTATCCTCTGTTATTATTGCTATATGTTTGATATGTGTATCAATATATATATTATATAAATTATTTACTAAATTATTCAATGCATTCTTTATTACTGCAAATAAGAAATAATATTCAGAATAATATCTCTCAAATTGTTCCAATTTATCAGAATCATTTATTAATTCTAAATATCTCATATGTATCATCGATATATTTCCACGTAATTCCTTTATTACTTCATATTCTGGAAAATCATACTTGTATGTTATATCACCACTATTTATTAATATACCACGATAACCTTTTCTATATTCATTCATTTCACTTAGCTTATCAATTATTTTCACGTCAACCCTTTGTGGTCTCTCAAAATTATTAATGTTTTCATCTTCTATATCTCCAGTTTCATTATTTATTGCATATACATATATCAATTTATTACTTTTATGTTCTATAACTATCCTATTCTCATTATGTAATAATATAAATATATATGTATATTTGTCGTCTAATAAATCTAATAAAAGATTTCTATCCATACCATATGTTTCCCAAAATAATTCATCAAAACTCTTTTCTGATGTCCAATAACTATATCTCCCATCTATGCATCTTGATGTAGCTGTCATCCATTTATTGTCATAATTATATAACCTTATTATCGTACCATCTTCACAATATTCATATATATTTTGGTTTGATTCATTGATTTCTTCTATACTATTTATATTCTTGAATTTACTTAGACATCTACATACTACTTTGTCTGTACCCTTTTCTAATATTATACCATTATATTTTTCTTGATCATACATTAAATATAATTTCTCATTCTCTTTTTTATTATCTTGTTTTTGGTCTTGGTGATTTTGGTTGAGATGATTTATTGATTGCATTTGTTCTTTATTATTTTATAATATATTCTTTTAAATTTATTTTCAATTTTTATTTTTCAATTTTTTTATTTTTCAATTTCAATTCATTTTATTTAAAAATTTATCAATTGTTATTATACTATTATTCTTTGTCTCTACCTTTGCTAATCTTTTCTTCACTTGATCTATCTTCTCATCATTTAATATAGATTTATTCTGTATTAATTGTTCTTGTACATATTTATTAAACTTTATTGCATTCTCTTTCTTTGTTTTATCACTATCTGTTTTATATATAAAATCTCTAGATATATACATTGGATATTCTAATAAATCATATGTCTCATATCTTTCACTACTCTTTCTAAATTCATCAATTGATAATTCTCCACCAAACATCTTTAAAGCACATCTTGGTGGTGCAGCTTTCAAATATCTATTATTAAAATCATCTATTTCTAATTTATCATTTTCTCCATCTATTATACTAGGTGATATACCAGTCAATTTATTATATAGATATAACACTAGATAATTGTCTTGATATTTATGTTTGTAATCATTCTTGTATGCTATCATACATGCAAAACTACAAAATACACCTTGTACTTTAAATCGATCTATCTTATCTATATACTTTATTGGTAATCCTATTGGTACATTCTCAAATTGATGACAACACCACCAACAACATATATCAGTCCTTCTACACCACTCATTATCATCTATTATATTAGATGATACTAGAAAATATCCTGTTTTATATTCTTCATCGTCTTTTTCTTTTTCGTCTTTTTTGTTTTTTTCACTGTTTCTTTTATTATCTATTAGGGTTAGATCTATGTTCTTTATCTTTTCATCCTCCAATATTCTTGATAATAATTTCTCATTATATAATTTTGTTACATCCTCATTATCACTTATGTTTTCTTTTTCATTTTCTAAACATAATTCATCAATCTTACTCTGTAGTTCTATTATTTCACTCGATATAACTTCTTCATTATATGATTTATAATATATACTGTCACTATTGTTCTCTTTTGTTTCTTCTTGTATATCTAAATGTAATATACATGTATCATTGTTCCAATTTGATATAGTTAATGGTATATTTTTTCTTATTGATGAACTATAAAATTTAACAGCAGCTTTTCTCCCTCTCTTCTTCTTTTGTTTCACTTCCTCTATAACCTTTTCCTTTCGTTTTCTACCCCTCTTCTTTTTTTCTTTTTCTTCTACTATATTATCTGGATTCTCTAAATTAATTATTTTACGTGGACGGCCTTTTGGTTTCTTTTGTGTTTCAACTACTTGTTCATTATCATTCATTTTTTAATATAATATAACTATTTTTTTAATTCAATTTTTTTTTCATACATTTTTACGTTTATTGCTAATTATTTAAATTTATTTTATTTATATTAATTAAATGAATGAACCATCTTCTGATGACGAATGTCCTAGTTTATTATCCGTTCTTGGATTCCTAAAATTTCCACAAGCTGAACTTTTAGATCTTTCCACAACTCAATCTACTCCAAATTCTGAATTACTAACTGTATCAATTCAACCTACTCTACAAAATATATCTGCTCAACAATCTTCTGAACAACAATCTTCTGAACAACAATCCTCTAAACAACAATCTTCTGAACAACAATCTTCTAAACAATCTTCTAAACAATCTTCTAAACAACAATCTTCTAAACAACAATCTTCTAAACAATCTTCTGAACAATCTTCTGAACAACCTTCTGAACAACCTTCTGAACAACCTTCTGAACAACCAATGTCAGCTAGTACAGTTGTTAATAGTGATGTTGATACATTGGATATATCAACTGAAGATTCTTTTAAACAAAAAGGTAGTGGTAAACCTAAATCTAAAAAATTATCTAAACTAAAATTATCGAAACCTAAAAAATTATCTAAACCTAAAAAATTATCTAAACCAAAATTATCTAAACCTAAAAAATTATCTAAACCTAAAAAATTATCTAAACCAAAATTATCTAAACCTAAAAAATTATCTAAACCTAAAAAATTATCTAAACCTAAAAATAAACCTAAAAAATAAACCTAAAAAATAAACCTAAAAAATTATCTAAATACATGCAAAAAAAAAATAAACAAAATATTTAAAAATTCTTATTTGTTCAATTTAATAAATAATAATAATAATAATAATAATATAAATGTTATTAACAACTAATCAATTACAAAATGGATTACATTCATTAAATATTATATTACAATATGAATATGATAGCGAAATAGATTTAGAAATATTACCAGATAAAATAAAAACATATACTCAATTTCTACAAGAATATAATTATTTAGATAATGAATATACAATATTATTATATAATATGTATCTATCAATATCTACTAAATATATTAAAAAATATAAACTTTTTGATGAACAACAATATATTTATACACAATTAAAAAATAATAATAATGAAATAAAACCTAGTTCAATTCTATTCTGTAATATTAATGAGTTACTATCAAATAATCCAGATTTTTGGTCGACAATATAAGCAAAACTGTTATATCTTATTCTTGAATTACATTTAATCTTTGATCATATCTGCATACTGGACATGTAACTTTTTCTTTACATAACCAATTATATGCACAATTATAATGTAATACATGTTTACATTTTAAAATAACTATTCTTTCATCTATATTATATTTTTGTAAACATATTGAACATTCTAGATTTTCATATTGTTTTTGAGTTTTTTTTGTTATATTTGTATTTTTGAAAAATTTTAAATCAATTGAAGATAATGTTACTTTTATATCTGACTCATTAAATTCATTCTGATTATATATATAATCAAATATATTGTCTAATATATTGTCTAATACTGATGTATAAAATCTATTTTCTATTAATTTTTGCATTAATTCAATATGTATTAATATATTATTTGCATAATCAATATTTTCATTTGTATTTGTATTATTCATTATTAAATAATAATATATAAAATTATATTATTTATCTAACTTACTTTAATCTTCATCCATCAATAAATTTTTATTTAATTGTTCCTTTGATAATACTGTATCTTGTGTTGCTGGTTGCTCAATGTTTCTATATTTGCACTGTACATTGTACACCTACGCTGAAAAATATATATACTTTTCTATACATTTCTGTATATTTCTATATATATACTTTTGATTTTCCATATTCATGGTTTTTGTTCTCTTTAAAGAACAATGAATTATTTATATAACATTGAAATAGCATATTTCAAGTTTTATACTTGGCTAATCCAATGATTTCAACTATTAAGATTTGTAAATAGTTGAATTAATAGTTAAGTATATATTTAAATTCTTAATAATGGATCTCGTTAACATTATTAAATCAACATTTAAGTTAGAAAGTAAATGATATTATTTAGTGTCATACTGAGGACAATAGTTTTATTACTTTTTAAAAATTCAATTTTTTTTTTACATTTCTAAAATTTTCTTATTTTTAGAAATGAACAAATAGTAAGAAATTAATAGAAAAGAGTAGAAATGAATAAGGAAATCAATAGTGGCGTGAAGTTATGGAAGTATCGTTTCTACATTTAGCCCATACCTTTGAACATTCTATTATACATTTATATCTGACTCTTTATTTTTTATTATTGTTAATCTTCATCCATTAATAAATTTTTATTTAATTGTTCTTTTGATAATGATGTATCTTGTGTTGCTGGTTGCTCAATGTTTCTATATTTGCACTGTGTTAAATTCCATTGTACTCCTATCTTATCATTATAATACCATACCTTTGAACACTCTATTATACATTTTAATAATCGTTTCGCACATAATATTACTCCTACATTCTCTTCTGTTAACTTTATTTTATTACCCTTTTCATCAAAACATATTGTTTCAAAATTACCATTCTTATCTCTTGGTAAATTTAATTTCATCAGTTTTGGATAACTTCCATTCTCTCTTAAAATACTATTATATGTAAAATTCTCATTTGCTTGTTCTTTTTTACTATTGAAAAAGCTAATATTATCTTTAACTAATTTTATAATTATTGTATCCATTTTTTCTAAAAATTCCTTGAATTTATTTGGTGTTTGTTGTTTCATCTTTATTGAACAATCAATTTGATACTCGTCATATGTTGACCAGTCTTTACTATATGATTTGGTGCCAAAAGGAGATATCATCGTTGATGATGGTATCTGTATTTGACTATTATTATATAATAACTTGATAACTCTACCAGATTTACCTAACTTGAATAAAGAATAATCAATATCTTCACTTAAATCAAATAATACTTTGTCTGACATTGGACTTTGATTTGCTTTAATCATTTTTAAATTATTTTTCAATTTTTTTATTTTAGCATTTCAATTACATCTAATATTTTATAATTAAATTGATTATTTGTTTTTTTTCTATGACAATTAGCACATAAAATTTGACATTTATCTATTTCTTTTTGTATTAGTTCACAATTACGTCCTGTATTAACTAATCTACTTATATTATGTTCTTTCTCTTTTTCATTTATATGATCAAAATGCAATACTTGTAAATTATTAATATCAAACCATCCACACTGTGTACATCCTTGTGATTCTATTTTTATATTATTGACATAATCACGATTTCTTTGTCTATATCCTCTTACATATAAAACTGACTTATTATTATTATTTTCATCGATTTTATCTAATTCTACTGTGGCTTTTGTTTTAATAAAATGACAATTACAACATCTTAAAACACACTTTTTAGATTCATCTAATATACCTTCATAATTATAAATTCTTATTAATTCTGTAACTTTATCAGTCATATGATCAAATTCTAAAATTTCTAAATCATTTGTCCCACAATCTACACATTTTCCACCCATATTGATTTTTAATTGTATCATAAATTCTCTTCTTTTTTGATGATGGTTTAATGAATTATTTTTTTTATATTCTCTACAATTTTCACAATGTGTATATTCTATATTATCTTTTTTAAATTGTTCAATATTTTTTTTTGTTAAACATCTATGACATTGTTTTTCATTTTCTTTTATATCTTGTTTTTTATGTTTTCTACAATATTCACCACAAGAAACATTTGGACAAGATTCTATTTTACACATTTTTCGTGTACCAGCATTAGGATATGTAGTATATCTAATACCATTTTTTATAAATGTTTTTGATTTATAAGTTGGTAATGTTCTTTCATTTTTTTCTCTACATTTTAAACAATTATTATTATTTTCAATAAAATCATCTGTGTTTTTAACAACTAAACAAGTTTCACAAATTTTTTCATTTGCTTTTATATTATGTTTCTTACAAAAACCAGTAGATGTAGAATTATAATTACATTTTTCTAAATTACATAATCTTCTTAATCTATTTTTATACTGCTTGTATCTTTGGTTATTTTTTACAACAATGTTCATTTATGTATAAAAGTTTTTTATTTTTAAATTAAATTCAATTTATTATTTTATTATTATATATTAATAAATGTCTCATATTAATTTAAAAGGCCTGTCTCTAAAAACAACTGATTTTATTGTCAGTAATGATGGTGTTTTCATCGATAAAAATCTCACTGGTAGAAAACCTGGTATGCTTTTAATATTTGCGCATTGGTGTTCTTTTTGTCATCGCTTCGCTTCTACATTTAATGAATTAGCAGATCAATTAAAACATAATTTCCCACTTGCTTCTATTGAAAGTGAAGAACTAAAAAATAATGATAATTTAATAAAAGCACTTGATTTTCAAGGTTTTCCTACTATCTTCTTTTTTGACCAAAATGGTAAAATTATAGGTGATTATCAAAGTGGTGATAGAAGTAAAGGTAAAATATTACAGTATATATGTAAAGTATATCATCATTGTATTATGTAGAGCACTATGAGTTTTAATTATTTTTGTATTTCGTTCATTTTTTTAACATTTTATTATTTCCTACTTTATAAAAAATAAATGTTTATTGTTTCACAATTCTTATTACATAAATTAAATATTACAAATGTATCAACCTATTCTATCGCTATAGGTCTCGCTTTATATGCTGGTATTTATTTATACATCTTGTATTATCAAAATGATTATATATTTCTATTTAATAAAGTACTGATTTATTTAATTGGATTAGATCTTTTATTGTCTGCATTTTACCATTTTAAATTAACTGGTTCTATTACTCATAATAAAATAGATACTCAACCTTATATAGAATTAGCACAATTAGATGATACTGATTTAACTAATTTAACTGTCACGTCTGTTGAATCAGATGATTTAGATAATTCAGATAAAGAAAATACACAAGTTGTTCAAACAATACCAAAAAGAGGTAGAGGACGTCCACGTAAAAATCCCATTCATACTACTCATAGTGAAATTGCAATTGATAATACAGTAGATATAGTTGAAAATACAGTAGATACAATTAATGTAATCGAGAATAATAATATAGTTGATAATGTTACTGAAAATGAAAGTGTTTTAATTATCTAAGTTTAAAATTAAATATTTTTATAAACTTAAAATATATGAAGATGAATATCAAACGTAAAGAAAACCCAAAAATAGCTGTACTATTTCAATCTTGGATAAATATAAATCATAGTTATGCATGTGTAAATTGTTTTCAATTAATACACTTATATAAAAATTTCAAAGACTATATTGATATTTATGTACAAGAAATGCCATATTTTAGAAAAGAATGGGAAAATTCAAAAAAATTAGTTTATACTACTGACTATAATGAAATTTTATCAAATCTTAAAATATGGGATAAAAATACACATATTGATCTAGTTTATTCTATAACATATCCTTATAATATAACTAATATACAAAATTATTTAACTGGAAAAAATATTCCAAAGTGTGTATTTTATACAGCCGAATTTGCCAATTTAGATACTAGTTTTTTTTATTTACAAGAAAGACAAAATACTGTTCTTACTGATGAAATTATTAAAAATTATTTTAAAGAAAATAAACATATTCATACAATAGCACCAAGTAATTGGTCAGCTAATGGTATGATAAAATATCATGGTGTTTCAAATTCAAATAATCATATTATTACACATGGTGTAGATACAACTATTTTTAAAAAACATAAAGATAATCTAATTAGAAATAAAATTAGAAACTTTTATAATGTAAAAGACACAGATATTTTGTTTTTACATATGGGATCAATGACTGGTAATAAAGGCATGTTGTTAATGATACAAGTTATGAATATTTTAGTTAATAAAATGAATAAAAAACACTTTAAACTTTTATTAAAAGGAAGTGGTAATCTTTATCAATCAAAAATGTTTGTAGATAATTATTTTCATGTATTACTTGAACAAAAAGCAATGACTATTGATGAATATAATAATTTAATAAATAAACATATTATTTATATAGATAAATCTTTTTCATTTGAACAGATTAATAATTACTATAATGCTGCTGATGTTTATGTCTCACCTTATTTATGTGAAGGTTTCAATCTTTCTCCTTTGGAATCATTATCTTCTGGTACATCTGTTTTAGTACCTCGTACAGGTAGTACAAAAGAATATATAGATGACATTTACACTAATTATGGTAAAGATTTTATATATTATATAGACTCTAATATGATACAAGCAAGTAATGGTAATATTCAAAATAATATAACTATTGAAAATATATTAAATACAATTTTATCAAATGAACATAATTTCCATAAAAACAAAAATGAAGAAATGTATACTAAAATGTTAGATTTTATAGAAAAAGAATATAGTTGGAATAAAGTTTCACAACTAATGTATAACTGTTTTTCAACTATCTTGAATAAATAATTTGCATAATTTAGACAAATTTTCTCAAAATCTCTAAACTTTTTTTATTATTTAATATTAATATAAATGATAAATCTTTTCGTATTTTTACTATTGCTAGTAGGGTTAGTATCTATTATTGTATCTTGGTTACGTTCCGATTTACAATGTCCACCACCTAAAATTATTTATCGTATAGTACCTAAACATACTTTAGATGTACAATTTGGCGAAGATAATATACCTAGTGAAATTTATAAAGATTTATTCACTAAGGATAATCCATGGATAGGAGGATATACATTAGGTTCAAATAAACCAAACTCATTAATTAATAATTCAACTGTAATACAAACACCAATTCCTATGTCTGTCAACACCTGATTTTTATAAGTATAATTTAATTGAGTGTATTCTAAATTTACACATTGGACATTTATTTATTTCTTTTATACATTCTTGACATATAATATGACCACATATATTCGCTGTTAAATTCTTGTTATCATAACATATAATACATTGAATTGTTTTTTCTTCTTCTATATTTACTATTGTATCAATATTTTGGTCTATATTTTCTTCTTGTTCAGCTTTTTGTGCTATATTTTCTTCTTCTTGTTCTATTCTTCTTTGTTGTGCTATTCTTTGTTCTATATTTTCTTCTTCTTGTTCTATTCTTCTTTGTTGTGCTATTCTTCTTATGTATTGTTCTTGTTCTATTCTTATTTGTGTATTTGGTTCTATTCTTTGTTGTTCTATTCTTTGTTGTTCTATTCTTCTTTGTTGTTCTATTCTTCTTTGTTGTGCTATTCTTCTTATGTATTGTTCTTGTTCTTGTTCTATATTTTCTTCTTCTTGTTCTATTCTTCTTTGTTGTGCTATTCTTCTTATGTATTGTTCTTGTTCTATTCTTGGTTCTATTCTTTGTTGTTCTATTCTTCTTTGTTGTTCTTGTTCTATTCTTGGTTCTATTCTTTGTTGTTCTATTCTTCTTTGTTGTTCTTGTTCTATTCTTCTTTGTGTATTTTCTCGTATTCTTTTTTCAATATATAAAAATAATATCTTTAATGGATAATATATTGGATAAAACATATAATAAAATAATAAACCTATAAGACTCAGTATACATACTACTATAATTGTACATTCTAGAGATATTACTTGTATTATAATATTAAATACAGTATAACATATTTTTATTGTATATGTAGGACTAGGATAAGGTATATCATCTTGGTATTTTGTTACAATATAATATGGTATTATATATGGTATTATATTTACAAGTAATATAGCTAAAAGTATTATAATTTTATTAGGGCATATATCATCATCATCATCATTACAAAGACGTAATAGTATATGTTCATCATATATATATATACTAATTCCTATTAATATAGTTGTATAAATATAACTTGTTCCATATAATATATATATATATGTTATATCAATTCTATTTATTAACCATGTAGGTACTATATACAATGCAAAATATATTATAATCAACCATATATAAGTTGATACTTTTATTTCTAATTTATCCATTTAAAATATATCTTTAGCAATTACAAAATTTTTTTTTTTCAATTTTTTTTTAGTTTAAATATAACTAAACATTAAATCTAATTTGATGTTTAGTTTGGATTCAACTATACTTTATATAGTTCAACATTTATTTATACCAACATTATTTAATGGATTATATATAATAGATGGATTAGTTAATTCTTGTTATTTTATTATAAAATATATAACATTTTTAAGTAAATTGAAAAATAATTCAGATAATATAGGCCATTTTGTTCGTAAAAAACAAAAAAAAATAATTAATACATCACACTCATTATATAAATTAAATATCATTGATAGATATATATTATATGCATTATTATACTTTGTTTATCAACTTTTATATTTCTATTATCTAAAAATAATATGGGCTTCATTATCTATAATTATGTCTATACCATTTATTCAAAATAATATTAAATATGTATCTATCTATATTAAATATAGAAAAATATTTATTAAATATATTATATCAAAAAGTATTATACACTATATCAAAAAAATCACTGATAATCAATTAGTTATTAAACATTCTCATATTTTTATTTTATATAAATATCTAACAATTGATTTATTTTATGATTTTTTAAAAAATGCAACAACTATATATATATTTTATTTTTTACATAAAAATACAAATTTATATTATTATTATGAAGCTATAAAAATGGCATTTTATTATTATACAAAATATAAATTTAAAACTATAGATAAACATACTGCCATTTTTATACTAAATATTATTATTAAAGAAAAAAGATGGGTAGATGTTTCTAAACTTGAAGTTGTCAATGCTATTTATGTACTATCTTGGGGAGATTCTAAATTTAAAGATATTTTAATGTCTTCACAAATATATATCTTATTACTATCATCAATTATTAGTTTTATTCTATTTATTAAATATACACACTTTATTATTAAAACTATATTATGTATATGTGCATTACTTTATGCAAAATTTTATAATAAACATGATTATATATTAAAATATTGTATGATAATAATATATATTTTATTTGTTATCAATGCAAATGAATATATAATTCTTTTCATATTATTACTAAAAGATATATTATATTATATTATAACTGAACTATTTCTTTTTATTAAAGAAAGAGATAATATAATAAAAATGTTACATTTTTTAACTAAAAATAATGATAATTATATTATATTATAAATATACTAAAATAATATTATATACTACGTAATTTTCTTATTTTAATTATATAAAATACTAATTATACTATCAATGAAATCTATTCAATTATTAGAAAATATAAATCTAATAGATGATATCCAATTCGATTCACATATTTATCATAAATTAACAAAAAATCAAGTTACTTTGTATTATATTGATACAATTAAACAAGATTTATATATACAATTACCATTAGAAAATATATTTACTATAGATTTTTCTAAAAATTTATTAGAAATATCATTGTCAAATACTTCTTTTTTTACTAATCTAGAAGACCATATTATAGTTATTGTATATAACTATTTTAAACAATGGTTTGGTCAATATGCATCATTCAATACTATTAAAAATCTATTTGTTTCTAATATTAACTCTACTAATAATACATTAAAAATTACAATTAATAATAAAGCTCAAGTCTTTGATCAATATAAAAACTTACTACAAATTAATGACTATATGAATCTAATAACAAATGATATTATATGTATTATTAGATTAACAAATTTACAATTTATTGAATCAACTCTCCAATTTTCTTATAATTTAGTTCTAGAACAAGCCAAGATTTTTATTAATGAAGACTTGTTAGAATATTCAATTATAGATAATTATCATCCGTTAATTAATAATTCAAATAATTCAAATAATTCAAATAATTCAAATAATTCAAATAAAAACAATGAAAATAATGTACCAGGTGAAGAATTAGATGATGAATATTATGATGTTGGACGTTTTATATAATATTTAATCTACATAATACTTCATTTAATATTTCACTTTCACTTTCTTTAAATGTTCTCTCAGGATATACTATTTCAAAATGTAATAGTAAATGACCGGTATCATTATTTTTATCAATTAGCCCTTTATTAAATACTTTATACTCTATTTTTGGATTTATAATACCCATACCTTTTATATCAAAATTAAAATCACCATCAAATAATGGTATTTTTAATTTTGTTCCTATCAATGATTCCTTTAATGTTAATTTACAATTATATATTAAATCTAGATTTTGTCTCTTGAAATTTTCATCAGGTAATATTTTTATATGTACTATAAAATCACCCGGTTTATCATTATATGATTTTATTTGTTCACCCCAACCATTATATTTTATTATCCTATCTATATCTCCCCTATTTATTACTATTTCTATAATCCTTTCTTCAACTTTATCACATTTACATTCGTTTTTTAAAATGTATCCATTACAATTACAAATATGGCAATTCGTTTGTACTATATGTTGAAATGGACCCATTGGTATTCTTTGTTCTATCTTACCATTCCCATTACATCTATTGCATTTTATATTGCATTGTGTACAAATATTAAACACTCTTTTTATCTTTAATTTTTTTGTTATACCAAAATATATATCTCTCAATGTAATATTCATTACATAATTAAAATCACTCATTTTTTTTGTTGTATGTGTATTCATATGTCCTTGGCCCTGTTTAAAAAATCCATTATTAAATGGATTATTAAACATATCAAATATATTATTGTCATCTATATTACCTCCTAAATCATATATCCTTTTCTTTTCTGGGTCAGATAATGTTTCATATGCCTTTTGAATCTCTTGAAATTTTTCTGTATTACCACTTTCTTTATCTGGATGATATCTCAATGCAAGTTTTCTATATGCTTTTTTAATATCTTCCTCTGATGTATCTTTTTCAATCTCTAATATCTTATAATAATCCATCAATATATATTATATTTATTTAATTTTAAATTTTTATATCAAACACACATTTACTAAAAATTGAATTTATTTTTAAATTTATATATATCAAATACATATTTATTTTTATGTATATAATTGATGAGAATGGACAAATTAAATATTTACCTGATGATTATATTAAAAAATCACATATACAAACTTTTACTATAACATATAAACAAGATATTGATAAATATGATGAACTAATATATTTAAAAATACATGATCCATTTTTATTTGAAAAACGTTCAAATGAATTACAATTACAATTACAATTACAACAACAAACTAATATTTATTATACAATAAATAATACTAGTATTTTTAATAAAAGATTTTATGAATATTATAAAAAAAATATAAATGATAATATCAATATTGATTTTTCGATTTCTGATTATAT
>Ga0209668_10000320_pt1 | contig 19714 bp, 9 predicted proteins | sample FrelakmetPLP11PL_FD_187150 | JGI IMG/M metagenome (GOLD analysis project Ga0209668, IMG submission 187150) | Freshwater lake sediment microbial communities from the University of Notre Dame, USA, for methane emissions studies - PLP11 PL (SPAdes)... | ecosystem: Environmental > Aquatic >... | reverse complement strand
CGTGTTCTTCTCGGATCACGGAGAAGGCCTCGGCGATCACGGCGAACAGGATCATGGACTGTTCCTCTACAGCGAGACGATTCGCGTACCCCTCATCGTCAAACTGCCGCACCAGGCCAGGTCGGGCCGCCGGATCTCGACGCCGGTGCAGCACATCGATCTGGTCCCGACGGTGCTCGACTGGATCGGGGCGCCTCCGCTCGCGGGTGCGCGAGGCCGGTCGCTGCGAGCACTGATCGCGGAGGGACGCGACGACCTGGGTGAAACCGGGTTCTACGCCGAGGCGTTGTACGGGCGGTACCATTACGGGTGGAGCGAGCTCTACGCCCTGACAGAGCGGCGCTACCGGTTCATCAAGGCCCCCCGGGCCGAGCTGTACGATCTCGATCGCGATTCCGGCGAGAAGCAGAGTGTGATCGCAGAACGTCCGCAGGCGGCCCTCGCCATGCGCGGGGCGCTCGACCGCCTCCTGTCAGGTGCGGCCATCGACAAGCCGGGCGGCGTCTCGCAGGAAGCCCTCGAACGGCTGCAGGCGCTCGGCTACGTCGGCACACAGGCCGACGTGGCGCAGGACACGCCGGGGGAATCCCTTCCGGATCCCAAGGACAAGGTGGCGGTCATCGAGATGCATCGGCGGGCGGTCGAGTTTGCGTCGCGGCGTGAGTTCGACAAGGCCATCGACCTCTTCCGGGCCATCCTGCGCGACAACCCGGGCATGAAGGACGTGTGGCTGCAACTGGGCGTTGAGTTGATGCGCGCCGGCCGGCTTCCGGAGTCGCTCGACGTCTTCAAGCGGCTGGTGGCCCTCGACCCGCGGGACGGGAATGGTCTGGTGAGCGCCGCCTCGGTGCTGTTCGCGATGGGCCGCCTGGACGATGCCGCTGCTCACGCCAGGACTGCTGTCGAAGTCATGCGGGGCGGGGACGCCCGCCGCCTGGCGGCGGCGTACGAGGTGCTTGTCAGAATCGCGCTGGCACGCCACGACATCGACGGCGCCCGTCGTGACGCGGCGCTGGCGCAGCAGGCTGATCCGGCGTTGCCGCTGCCGACATACGTGGACGCGGTGATCCTCCACGGCGAAGGCCGATACGTCGAGGCGCTCCGGCTGTTTCAGGACACCATCAAGAAGCTCGAGGGGCAGAGCATCACGATCCAGGACCTCTACTACTACACCGGGGACACACTCGGGCGCCTGGGGGAAGGTAGGCGGGCGGAGGCCGCCTTCAGGATCGAGACGCGCCTGTCGCCCGCGAACACGAAGGCGCATGCTGCCCTGGCCATGCTCTATCAGGCGGACGGACGGCCTGCGGAAGCCGCGGCGTCCATTCGCCAGTTGTTGCTGGATGTGCCGACCAGCGAGGGCTACGCGATGGCCATCCGGCTGTGGACCATCTTCGGAGAGAAAGCACGGGCGGCGGCCTTGCGCGGAGAGGCGGTCGCGCGCTTCGGCGAAGCGTCGGTCAGCCGCGACGAGCGCCGGCTGCTGCCGGCCGCGCCCGCCGGGCGGGTGCCACGGTCATGAGCAGGAACAGACGGCGTGTGCCCCGATCGAGTCCTCCGCCCGCGCCGGATGCAGGGGCACCCGCGCGAGGCCGGCGCCGCTTGTTCATCTGGGCGGCCGCTGCCGGCGTGGTCGCCATTGCGGCCGCCGTGGTTGCCGTTCAGGTCTTCCGACCGGAGTCGGGCCCGGCATTCGAGCGCCGGCTCGACCAGAACGTCCTGCTCGTCACCCTCGACACCGTGCGTGCCGACGCGGTGGGTGCGTACGGAGGCCGCGCGCGCACGCCGAATATGGACCACCTGGCGGCGCTGGGGCTACGGTTCGATGCCGCCCATGCGCACGCCGTCACCACGCTGCCGTCTCACGCCAGCATCCTCACGGGACTTAATCCTCCCCAGCACGGGATTCACGACAACAACGGCTACCGATTGGCGTCGACGTTCCCCACGCTGGCGTCGCGGCTCAAGGCACAGGGGTTTGCCACGGCCGCCTTCGTGGGGGCCTTTCCTCTGGACTCCCGCTTCGGCTTGACGACCGGGTTCGATCTCTACGACGACCACTACCCTGGCACGTCCGGCGGCCGGGAGTTCATCCTTCCAGAGCGGCGGGGCGATGCGGTTGTGGCGGTCGCCAGCGCCTGGATTGGCGCCCAGCGAGGCCGGTGGTTCGCGTGGGTGCACCTCTTCGATCCGCACGCGCCTTACGCGCCGCCGCCGCCCTACGATCGGGAGTACTCGGATTCGCCGTACCACGGCGAGGTCGCCTACACGGACTCGGTCATCGGCACGCTGCTGTCGGCGGCCTCGTCGTCCCAGGGCCGGCCGACGGTCGTCATCGTGACAGGCGACCATGGCGAAGCACTTGGCGATCACGGCGAGATGACGCACGGCCTGTTTGCCTACGAGTCAACGCTGCGGGTTCCGCTCATCGTTGCGCAGTTGGGCGGGAGTCAGCCAGCCTGGCAGACCCCTCCTGCCGCGACTCCCGCAACGGCCGCGCACATCGTCGCGGATCCGGTCCGTCACATCGACATCGTCCCGACGGTCCTCGATGCGCTGCGGCTGCCGGCGGCCGCCGACCTGCCGGGGGTGTCGCTGATCCGGCCTCGTGGCGCCAGGCCTGATGCCGATCGGGCGTCGTACTTCGAGGCGCTCACTGCGTCACTGAATCGCGGATGGGCGCCACTGCGCGGAGTCGTGGTCGGCGGCGACAAGTACATCGATCTGCCGTTGCCGGAACTGTACGACCTCGGCGCGGATCCGGGGGAGCGGGTCAACCTCGCTGGCCAGTCGAGCACCCGCCGCTCGGCGCTCGAGCGGGCCCTCGATCGGTTTCCCCGCGGCGCCGCGGAATCGAGACAGGTGACGGATCCTGAGGCGACCGAGCGCCTGCGTGCGCTTGGATACGTCACGGGCAGCGCATCGCCGAAGGCACGATACACGGAAGCGGATGATCCCAAGCGCCTGGTCGCGCTCGACCAGGCCATCCACCGGGCGGTTGACCTCTACCAGCGTGGACGGGCCCGCGAAGCGGTGCCCATCTACGAGGAGATCCTTGCCTCGCACCCGAAGATGGAAGTCGCCTACGCGCACCTGGCCATGCTGCAGTGGGATCTCGGGGATCCGGGCGCCGCCATTTCCACGTTGCGCCGGGCGGTCGCGGCGGGCGTCGACAGCGTGGCGATTCGCACCAAGCTAGGGGTCTATCTCGCCGAGAGCGGACACGTCGCCGAAGCGGTGCCGTTGCTGCAGGCGTCGGTTACGGGCGAGTTTCCGGATCTCGACGCCCTCAATGCCCTGGGCATCTCGCTCGGGCGATCGGGGCGCGCCGTAGAGGCCGCTGCCAGCTTCCGGCGCATCCTCCAGTTCAGCCCCTCGGATGCGATGGCGCTCGAGAACCTCGGGTCCATCGCCCTGGAGCGTGGCGCCCTGCCAGAGGCGCGGGACTACTTCACGCGGGCGCTCGCCTCGGATCCGGCCTCGGCTCAGGCGCACAATGGCCTCGGCGTGGTCGCGATGAAGTCGGGCAACCGCAAGGTGGCCATCGAACACTGGCGGCAGTCGGTCGCGCGGGATCCTGCCAACTTCTACGCGCTCTACAACGTGGCAATCGCACTGGTCGAGGAAGGGCAGCGCGCGGCCGCGCGGCCCTATCTCGAGCGGTTTGCGCAGACGGCGCCACCCGCCTTCTACGCCGCCGACATCCAGCGCGTGCGGGCGATTCTTGCCCAACTGGAACGGCCGGACGGTAGATAGAAGACCACGACCAGGAGCCACCGCCGGTCCCGACTGCGGGTCTGTCGCCGGCGAGCCCGACCCGCCGGAGTCCGTCCGGCGGATGCCCCCGGCTCCTACGTGCTAGGATGAATCGATACCGTCACGTCCTCACCGGCAGGTGCCCTATGAAGCCCACGTGGCTCGTCGCGCTTCTGATGGTTGCGCCGTTCGCGACAGGGCCGTTCGCTCAAGATCCGGATCGCCAGGCCGCTCCCCAGATCCCGCCCGTGTTCAAGTCCGGCGTGGAGGTCGTGCGCTTCGACGTGCGCGCAGTCGACGACCAGGGCCGTCCCGTTAGAGACCTGAAGATCGAGGACCTCGAGGTCGTCGAAGAGGGCCGATCGCGGCCCATCGTGCTGTTCCAGCACGTGGCGGAACCGGCTGGAAGCTACGCGGAGGTGGCGCGCCAGACGGTCGGCGGCGAGGTGTCCACCAATCGCGGCGCTCCGCGGGGCCACCTGTACGTCCTCGTGTTCGATCAAAGTCACATCACCGCTGGCCGGGAGCAGCGGTCGCGCCTCGCCGCTGCGCAGTTTCTTCGAACACGCGTCCGCCCGGGCGATCGGGTCGCCCTGTACGCGTTGCCAGGCCCGGGTCCGCAGATCCCCTTCACCAGCAACCCGTCTCTCGTCTCGGCGCAACTCATCGAGGTCCGCGGCAGCCTCGACCGGGAGGCGACACTCGGTGTGGGCGGGATGAGCGTCTTCGAGGCTTACGAGGTCAATCGAGGGAGCGCAGAGGCCATCCAGAAGGTCGGCACCAGACTCCTGGACAGCCCCGTCGGGGACCTGCCTGGACGGCAGATAGCCGCTACGGGCGGCACCAATCCCGAGTCGATCGGACTCCTGGAGCGTCTCGTCAAAGACAACGCACGGACCGTTGTCGATCGCACCGATGCCGAGACGCGGATGTTTCTCGCGCTGCTCGCCGACGTCATTCGGGGCCTCGCGGGGATCGAGGGCCGAAAGTCCATTATCCTGTTGTCGGAAGGCTTCTACGCCGACAACATCGCCAGGGACGTTGAAGCCGTGGCCTCTGCGGCCGCCCAGGCCTACGCGGTGGTTTACGCGCTGGATCTCAACAGCCGGGGAATCGACGTCAATGCCAGCGCGCCCGCCGGCGGCGACAGCCAGCGGGAGATCCAGAGCCGGATCGAGCCGCTCGGCAGCCTCGCCGCCGACACCGACGGCGAACTGCTGATTGACGCCGGAAGCCGCATCGACCAGGCCTTCAACCGCATCGCCAACCAGTCGCTCGACTATTACGTAGTCGGTTTCGAACCACCCGCGGCGGCGCTGACCGACCGTGACCGCTACCGGCGTGTGTCCATCCGCTCGAGGCGCCCTGGTGTCACCATCAGCGCGCGAACCGGCTACTCCTTGCGTGACCCGTCACTCGTGCGCGATCGGCGCCGGGCGATCGACATGGCACTCGCCGCGCCTTTTCCCCAGCAGGGCCTGCCGGTCGAACTCACGACCTACGTGACGCGGGGCACCTCGCCGGGCGCTCACCGGGTGGTGATGGCGTTGCAGGCGGAACTGCCCATTCGGGCCGACGATTCCCAGCGGGAGGCAGACGTCGTCTTCGTGGCCAAGAGCGCGCGCACGGGCCGGGTCGCGGCCAGCGGCACGGACGTGATGCCGCTGCCCCGCCAGCCCGCCCCCGGGGAATCTACGGCGATGGGCCAGTTCCAGGTGCAATTCGACGCTCCTCCAGGCGAGTACGTGATGCGTGTCGTCGTGCGGGAGCCGGGCGGTGCCACGGGCTCCGCGGACCGCCGGTTCGAGGTGCGCCAGTTCGACGGGGTCGATATCACCGCGAGCGACCTCGTGATCGGCCGGCGATCGGGGGGGCTCCCTGTCCGCGCCCGAGCCTACACGACGGACATGTTGTCCGGTGGCCTGGAGATCTACGCGCGCAACCCGAAAGACCTCGAGCGGGTCGATGTGCGTGTCGCCCTGGTGTCGGCCGCCGGGGAGGTCCTGTTTCGCGCGCCCGCGACGCTCCTCGACGCCACTCAGGCTGGCCCCGTTGCCAGCCGCGGCGCGCGGTTGGAGCTGCCGCTCGAATCAGTGGCGCCCGGGACGTACGTCGTTCGCGCGACGTTGCGGTCCGCCGGCGAGGTCGTCACCGAACTCGAACGTGAAATTGACGTCCTGCCGGGGCCGGCTCCGCGGGACGCCGGACCACCGTCTCCACGCGACATCGATCCGGCGAACGTTCTGAACGGTGAGGTGGCTCGACGACTCGTGGCGGCGCTGCGTCAGCAAGCCAGTTCGCCATCCGTGATCAAGGCCGCAGATTTCGCGGTCGCGCGAGAGTGGGATGGTGTGTCAGCGGCACTGCCAATCGCTGACGTGACGTCGATGCCCGCCCGCGTGCTGCGGGGCATGGCCCTGCTGGCGCAGAAGCAGTTCGCCAAGGCGGCGGAGGAACTGCAGGCCGGCTTCAACCTGGGACTGGCGGCCGGTTCGGCGCCTAGTCGCGAGCCGGGAGTCCGGGAGTCCGGCCTGACGGCCACGGTGGCGTTCCTTGCCGGCTGGGCCGAGGCAATGAGCGGGAGCGACACGCGCGCGATCACCGCGTGGCGCAACGCCGTGCGTCTCGAACCCACCCTCGTCCCTGCGTACCTCGCGCTGGCCGATGCCTACGTGCGGCAGGCGCAGCCGGCGCTGGCCGTGCAGGTGCTCCGCAGCGGACTGGCCGTGCTGCCGAAATCGGCGGAGCTACAAAGCCGGCTGCTGGACATCGAGCGGCAATGAGCGCGGGAACAACAGCGGTTCGCGACAGTGTGCGTCCGGTCTTGGCCGCGGCCGTCGCGGCTGGTTTGGCCGTGGTGTTGTCTGCGCAGGCCCCGCGAGCGAATCTGCTGCTCATCACGCTCGACACCGTGCGGGCCGACCATCTCGGCAGCTACGGGGACAAACAGGCGGCCACTCCCGTGCTCGATCGGCTGGCCCGCGAGGGCGTCCGGTTCGCCGACGCCACCAGCCACGCGCCCATCACGGGGCCGGCGCACGCAGGCATCCTGAGCGGGGTCTATCCCGCCCGCTTCGGTGTGCGCGACAACGCGGCAACGCCGCTACCGCCCGAGACCTTTACGCTGGCTGAGGGCCTCAAGGGCTCGGGCTATCGTACGGGTGCGTTCATCGGGGCGTTCATCCTGGATCGCGCGTACGGTTTCGACCAGGGCTTCGATCGGTTCGATTCACGCTTCGACCGCTTCGACACCCGCGCCAAGCTCAGCGCCGAGCGCCCGGCCGCCTCGGTGGTCGAGCCAGCGGTGGCCTGGATCAAAGAACTGCCGTCCGGCCAGCCGTTCTTCGCGTGGATTCACCTCTACGACGCGCATGCGCCCTACACGCCGCCGGCCCCGTTCAACACGACGTTTCGCGCCCGTCCGTACGACGGCGAGATTGCCGCGGTCGACCGGGCGATCGGCACGGCCATTACGGCTCTCGAGGCGCGTGGTCTCCTGGACCGCACACTGGTCGTTGCCATCGGCGATCACGGCGAGAGCCTTGGCGAACACGGCGAGGACGAGCACGGGGTGTTTCTGTACGACTCGGTGTTGCGCATCCCGTGGGTGATGCGGCTTCCCGGACGAGAGCGAGCGGGCACGGTGATTCGAGAGCAGGTGCGTGCCATCGATCTGATGCCGACACTGCTCGAGTTGCTCAACGTGGCCGTCCCGAAGGGCCTCGACGGGGAGAGCCTCGTCGCCGTCGTGCGCGGGCGGGCGCGCCAGGATCCGCCGCCGGCCTACGCGGAAACGTACTATCCGAAGCTGCACTTCGGGTGGAGCGAGTTGCGGTCCGTGCGCGTGGGCGACTGGAAGTTCATCGAGGCGCCGCGTTCCGAGCTCTATGCCTTGCGGACCGATGCGGCCGAGCGCGCGAACGTCGCCGCCACCCAGGGTGGCCTCGCCAGCCGTCTGAACGCGGAACTGACCGGCGTGGCCTCGGGCTGGAGCGCCGCGCCTGCGCGCCAGGCCCCGGCACCGGATCGCGAGACACTGGAGCGGCTCCGGAGCCTGGGGTACGTCGGGTTCGCCGCACCATCCGGTGCAGCAGGCCGGGGCGCCGACCCCAAGGACATGGTCGCGAAGCTCCGCTCGTTCAGGCAGTTGGTGACCGATGCGGCCGCGGACCTGAAGAACGGCCGTCCGGCCGCGGCGGCAGGCAAGCTCAAGCAGGCGCTTGCCATCAACGAGCGGGCCTACGACGTCCACATCGCCCTCGGGGACGTCTACATGGAGTCGCAGCAGCACGAGCAGGCGCTGGGCGAGTACGAGGCGGCGGCCCTGCTCAACCCGGGAAGCGCCGACCCGCTGCTGGCCGCCGCTTCCGCGCTCCTCGCAGAAGGCAAGGCCGACGCGGCGACGCGAAAAATCGCCGAGGCGGAGGGGGTTGAGCCGCTGTCCCACGAGATCCCGTTCGCGCGGGGCCGCGTGAGCGAACAGATGGGGCGTGACGCCGAGGCGCTCGCGCACTACGATCGAGCCGTGGCGGCGAATCCGTCCGACGCGCGGGCCCGGGCGCGCCTGGCAAACGTAGCGATCCGGCTGGACAAGGTCGATGTCGCCGCGACGCAGTTCAACGCGCTGCTGGCCGCCGGCTATCAGCCCGCCCGCACGCACTTCGGCCTCGGCTGGGTGGCTGAAGCCAGGGGCGATCGGGCCGCGGCCGCGCGGGAGTACCGGCGAGCCCTGGCGCTCGACCCCGGCCTCACGGGGGCTCAGAAGGCCCTCTCTCGGCTGGAGGGAAAACGCTGACGTCAGCCCCGTGGCCTTCTTGAAGCCTCCTGGGGAAGACCGGCATTGGCACCTATGCTGCTGCTCTTTGCTCTTGCGCTGGCCGGGCAGGCCCCGGCCGCCCGGCAGCCGATCGACGTCGGGAGGCTTGAGCTGTCGGTCCCGGTGGCCATCTCCGTGATGACCCCCAAACAGGTGATTGGCGAGCCGGTTCGGCTGGCGTGGTCACCCGATGGCCGCTCCCTGTATCTGCGGCTGAGCCAGCGCGACCGGTGGGGCAATGAACGAGCCTGGCACTTCGAGATCGGTCTCGCGGACGGGCGACTCCGGCCTCTCGACCGCGAACCTGCGTGGGCGCCTCGCTATTGGGTCAGCAAATCCGCCCTGTCCGTCCCGGGCGCGGCCGACTTCGGCATCTCGATCGAGACCAGGGTCGAGCGGAAGACCGCCACGGGGTCTGGCGCCGGCGGGTCGCTCGCGCAGAACAGCGGGGACCCGTATGGCCCCGGCTCCGAACTGGGGCCGCAAGGCCAGGCCATCATGCAATCCGCTTTGCAGTCGCAGAACGTGACCACGACAACGCTGAGACTCAAAGGTCAGTTGCTCGCGGAGTTCGTCAACACGCCGGCGGTGCCGGGACTGACGTTCGGCTGGGCCCCCGAGGGCAGAGCGGTCATTGCCTATTCCAGCTCGAAGCGACGCCTGGTGCTCATGGATTCTGCGGGGCGCCGGCGAGACGTGGGGGGTACGAAAGACGTTGTGCTGCCTGCCTGGTCCGATGATGGCGCGCGCCTGGCGTGGGTCGAACGCGGCCGGCAGGGAACGCTCGTGGTGAGAGCCGTCGATATCACGACACGCTGAGGTACAAGATGCTTACCGTCTTCATCGTTGCATGGCTCGCGCAGGCCGTCTCGCCGCCATCCCCGGCGGCCGATGTCAAGGCCCTGGCGCTCTCAGCGCCGAAGCCGCTCGTCGAGATCGATGCCGGCAAACTCAAAGGCGACCCCGCCCGGCTCGCCTGGGGTGCCCAGCAGGAGTTCTATCTGCGTTGGACCGAGACCGATCGCTTCGGCAACGAGCGATCGTCTCACCTCCTCGTGGCGCCCGACGGCACCGCCCCGGCGCCGACCGACGGCCAGCCTTCCTGGGCCGCGGCCTACTGGTTCTGGAAGTCGGCTTCGGTGGCACCCGGCGTGCCGGAGCTGAAGTTCGACCTCGAAACCCGCCAGCAGATGAAGACCTCCACCGGCACCGTCAGAGACGATGGCGAGGGCATGCATAACACTGCCGCGAAGGGGCCGCCGGAGTTGAGCGACGCGAACCAGGCGCAGAAAGTCACGACGGCCACGATCAAGCTGAAAGGCCAGTTGATCGTCGAATCAGTGAACAAGCCGGTCGTGCCCGGGCTCACCTTCGGCTGGGCGCCGTCGCCGATGGGTGTGCTGGCATTCGTCGACGACAAGAAGCGGCTGGTCCTCATCGACCGCGCCGGGCGCAAGCTCGAAGTTCCCGGCGCGACCGATGTGCTGCTGCCCGCCTGGTCTCCGGACGGCACCCGGATCGCGTACCTGCAGAAGAAGGGCAAGAAGGCCTATACGCTGAACGTGATCGAGGTTGGACGGTGATGCACGCGCCCCGCGCGGCGGGCGCCGGTTTCCTGCTGCTCCTGCTCTCGTCAGCCGGGAGCGGGCAGCAGCCGGCACCTCCGCAGCCGACATTCCGCGCGGCGACCATGTTCGTCGAAGTCGACGTCGTGGTCCGGGACAACGCGGGCGCGTTCGTCGCCGACTTGCAGCCATCGGATTTCGAGGTTTTCGAGGACGGCGTCCGCCAGGAGATCGCGGCGCTTTATCGCGTCCTCGGGCCCGACATCAAGGCACCTGCCGCGTCCCCCGAGGCTGCGACGAGTCCGGCTCACTCCGTAGCGCCGCCGCCCCCTTCGCAGATCCAGCGCGTGCTGGTGTTCTACTTCGATCAGCTGCACTTGAGCCCCGGCGGGTTCGACAGGGTTCGCAAGGCTGCGCTGGAATTTCTCGCGACAGGTTTTCGCCAGGGCGATATCGGGGGCGTCGCCAACGGCGCGACCATCGTGAACGGCCGGTTGTCGAACGTCCGCGAGGAACTCGAGGCCGCAATGCGGTCCATCAAGCCGGCCGGGGATTCCGGGAACAGGCAACAGTCCCTGCGCGAGTGGCCGCGGTTCGTCGATGCGGGCGAGGCGCTTCGCATCGAGCGGAACGAGAGCGGTGCCCTTGAGACGATTGTCCAGCGGGCGTGCCGCGACGATCCGGACGCGTGCTCCAAGGGTGGCGGCAGGGACTTCGTCGAGTCGCAGGTCCACGGAAAGGCGTTGCATCTGGTGGCCGAGGCACGCGCGGCCGGCAAGCAGACGCTCGACACCGTGTCCGCGCTGGCGAACGGACTAGGCCGTTTGCCGGGACGAAAGACGATCGTCCTGCTGTCGGACGGGTTCTTCGTCGAGAGCAGCTGGGCCGACCTGCGACAGGTGGTGGGACGCGCGGCGAGGGCCTCGGTTCGCATCTACGCACTGGATACCAGGGGCCTGAACCGCGGGTCAGCCGGCAGCGACATCCTGAATGCCACGTCCCCATCTGAAATCGGCGTGGCACTTCCGGGCGTCGATAGCGTGGCCGATGGCCCCAACAGCCTCGCCGTAGACACGGGTGGCTTCGTGATCCGCAACGAGAACAACTTCGGGAAGGCACTCGGCGAGATCGACCGGGACACCAGCAGTTACTACGTGGTCGGGTACCGGCCTCGCGTTGAACCCGACGGGAAGTACCGATCGATCAGCGTGCGGGTGACGCGCCCTGGCGTGAAGGTGCGTGCGCGCAAAGGCTATGTGGCCACACCGGAGATGCTGAAGGCCGGGCCATCTGGAGCGGCGCCTGCGCCCGTGCCCCCGGCGGGCCAGCCGGAAATTGTTCCACCGGTTGGAGGGCGACCCGCACCGGTCGAAAAGCCGGCGGGTCCGCCTCCGGTTGTCGCGCAACCCGCTGCTGGCGACAAGGCCGAGGTCGCCGGCAAGATCGGCGAGCCCCAGCCAGATGCCGAAGCTAACGCCGCGCCGGCGGCGATGCGCATGCGACCCAACGTGGGCGATGAGGTGGCGGTCCTGACGAAGGGGTCGGGTGGCTCGACGGCTGACGCGGCGCTGCCTCCTGCGCTCGCGCGGAAGGCCACCGAGGGATGGGACGCCTACCAGCGAGGCGATCTCGCCACGGCGAAGACGGCCCTGTCGCTTGCCGCTGCCCATGCAGCCGCGCCTCCGTGGATTCAATACGCGCTGGGATGGGCGCAGTTTGCTCTGGCCGAAACGTCGCCGGCAGCGGAGAACTGGGAACGCGTTCGCCTGGCCGTGCCGCAGTTCAGGACCGTCTATTTCGACCTGGCTGACGCCTATCTGCAGCAGCGAGACTATGGGAAGGCCGTGTCCGTACTGCGAGCCGCCGAGGGGCGCTGGCCGAAGGACGTAGAGGTCTACAATGCCCTCGGCGTCATCCAACTGGCCCGCGGCGCGATCAATGATGCCGTTGAGACCTTTGAAAAAGCCGTATCCGTTGACGCGAGCGACGCGACGGCCAGCTACAACCTGGCGCGGACGTACGAACTCCGGTTCGTGCGCTCGGGCCGCCTCCGGCGCGTCGGCCCGGGCACCGTCAACGTCGGAGAGGTCGTCCAGGATCGCGACCGGGCCGTCGACTACTACCGGCGCGTCGTCCTGCTCGGCGGCCCACTCGCGGACGCGGCCAGACAGGGCCTCGAAAGACTCGGCGCCGCCGCCAAGTAAGTGGGGTCAGACACGAAAAAACCCCGGAGGCGTCGGGCACGCCCCCGGGGTCCTTTATGCTCTGCGGCGGCTCACCGGGAGCCACCGTCCGGTCTGCCGGCTAGAAGGTGAAGCGCCCGCCAATACGGGCGATGCGCGGCTGCATGATCTCGAGCACGTTCGGAGATGCCGTCGTCCCCGTCGTTCTCGACATGTCGTACTGCCGCCCCAGCACGGTGGCGGAGTTCATCAGGTTGAAGATGTCGAAGTCGAGGTTGAAGGTGGCCTTCGACCCGAATTTGAAGGTCTTTCCAACCCGGATGTCCAGGGTCGTCGCTGCCGGCAACCGATCCTGACCGAAGTCCTTCACGGCCAGCAGTTGCTTCGTCGATGAGTTGGGATCGGCGATCCCGGTCTTGCGATAGAACCACGGCGTCGGGTAACCCTGGCGAACCAGGAAGTTCAACCCGAAGTTGATGTCCCACGGAAACTGGTACGACCCGTTGGCGACGATCTGGTACTTCGGCTGCACCATGTAGATGCCGCTCTTGCCGCTGCCGCCGCTCGCAGACACCACGTAGCCGCCGTCGATGTTCGGCGTGCCAAGGACCGACGTTGGGTCGGTCTGGGACGTGTTGGGATCGTCGAAGTACTCACGCCAGTCGTTGGTGGAGAACCCGAGGCGGGCCATCCAGTGGTTCGCCATGCGCTTTGTCGCGCTCATTTCGAAGCCCATGTACTTCTGGTGGTACCCCTCGCGCGTTTTGTACTCCGTGCCCTTGCCCGGCGGAATCAAGCTGGCGCTGGAGAGACCGTAGATGGGGATGGAGTACGTGCCACCCGTGGCGCCCGGCACCTTGTCCTCGCCCGGCAATGTGCCAGTCTGGGTGCCCACCTGCACGTAGCTCGCCCTCGTGATGCCGATCATCGGCCGCCAGTTGGTGTTCCCGATATGGCGATACGTGAACGACCCGCTCAGGCCGAAGCCGGGGAACAGCTCCCGGTCGATGCCGACGATGACTTCGTTCGTCTTCGGCGCGCCGTAGTCTCCAACCTTGTTGTACGACTTGCCGGTGGCGCTGGGATTGTTGATATCGAACCCGCCCCAGTCCACGACCGTCGACTTGTCGATCTCGTTCGGGTCGGCGGTCTTGTTGCCGTTCAGATCGCGGGCGTGGTAGTAAACGTACCGGTACTGGGCCACCGACATGAAGCCGGCGGCGCCGGTGCCGATCTGCGACGTGAACAGTGCGTAGGTGGCCCGCAACTGGGTCTTCCGCGATTCGTCCAGCGCGTAGGTCACGCCAAGGCGAGGCTGAAGGACGTTCTGCCTGATGACGTCATCGACGCCCGGCGCTACAACCTTGGGCAAGAGGTTCTCGAAGCCCTTCACCGCGGCACTCTCCGACGGAAGAACCGATGCCGCCTGGCTGTCGAAACGGACGCCGAGGTTGATCGTGGCTCGATTCATGGTGATGGTGTCGCCAGCATAGAAGCTGAGGTACTTCGACTGCCCGTCACTGACGTTCTGCGCGGTAACCTGCGCCAGCATGTCCGGATAGCCGTCGTGGTAGGTGAAAATGTTGTTTCCGCCCGGCCACTCGGAGAAGGAGTGCACTTCCGTCTTCCGCCAGGTGAATCCGAACTTGATCTCGTGCGCGCCCTTGAAGTAGTTGGCGTCCACCACCAACGCATTCTGCGGGCGATCAGTGATGTAGTTGCCGTACGACTGACGGTACACGCCGCCGTCGTCCATATACGACGGCTTGTCCATGCCGCCCTGAGGATCAAAGGTGAACCCGCCCTTGACGTAGGCGTACCGGCCAACCAGGAACAGGTTGTTGCCGAAGACGTAGTTCACTTCGCCCTTCCACATCTGGTTCGGGCCGTCCTGGTTCACCGTCGTCTCCTGCGGGCGCGTGGGGCCGGCGTTGCGGCCCCACTTCTGCTTGTTCGCCTGGAAGAAGGTGAACGACCCGCGGAGGGCCGACATGATCTGTGCCTGCGTCTTGATCGAGATGTTGGGCAGCACCGTGCGGTCGCTGGCACCGTTGAGTTTCAGGATGCGGATGTCCTGCTTGCCAAACGCGCCCCATGCCCACCAGCGATCCTTGAGAATCGGCCCGCCGAGGTCGAAGCCCCAATCGAGGAACTGCTCGGTTCGGTCGCCCTTGGTCGGGTCCGACGGGCTGGCCAGATAGCTCAGCTCCGGCGGGAGGTTCGTCCACTGCATGCTCTCGTTTTCGAAGTAGGTGCGCGCGTTGCCGTGGTAGCTGTTCGTCCCCGACTTCAGCACCATGTTCATCTGGATCCCGCCCGTGGCGCTCTTCGCATCCGAGCCGCCCGTGACGATGTTCATCTCCTGGAACATGTCGAAGTCGTAGTAGAACGGCGACGAGAGCGAGGACATGTCGGTAATCGGCATGCCGTCCACGTTCCACGTGGTGTCGCCCGAGCCCGCGCCCTTGCCCATGAAGCCGGACTGCTGGCCCGACTCCGAGCCGCCGACGTTCACGCGGTCCATGATGATGCCGGGTACGGACTGCATGACGACCCACGGATCGCGGGCAGACGGGACCTTCTGCAGTTCATCGAAGGACACCGCGGTGTTCGTGCCCTGCTTCTTGGTGTCGATGACCGGCGACTCAGCCGTGACCGTGATCTCTTCCTTCGCCCCGCTGACTCCCAGCTTGATCGCCAGGGGGAAGCTGCCGCCGGCGGTCACGGGGACGTTGGTGTTCTTGTACTCGTTGAAGCCGGCCAGCGTGGCGCGCACCTGGTAGATGCCGACCGCCAGGTTCAGGAATCGCGCTTCGCCGCGGGCGTCGGTGACCGCTGTCTGGTTCATCGGTCCCGTGAGCTCGATCGTGACGCCGGGGAGGCGCGCGCCCGTCGAGTCTTCGAGTGAAACCTCGATGCGGCCCGTGTAGCTCTGGGCCGCGGCTGGCACCGACCATCCCATGGCAGCGACTGCCATGAGGCCGATGACCAGCAGCCGGAAGAAACGAAGAGTCATGCCGCTATCCTCCTGATGGAAAAAGAGAAGACGTCGCACTAACCCGACATGTACCGACCCGACCCTCGCGTTGAAGCGGCGCCCCCGACAGGCACCCGCAACCGAGGCCACATTCACGTATCAGACCGCAGGGCCAGCCGCACGAATCTTGCCAGAACGCGGCTCACCGCTCAACACAATTCGGCCGATCGTTCTATTTACATGCAACACAAGCACCAGTGGCCAGCGCGCCGGATTCCTTGGAATCCGGTGGATTGCTGGAGTTGGAATCCCGGATTTCTCCAAGAAACCGCACTTAACGATCCAAAACCTTGAATAACTGCTACTTCAGCTGTTCAAGAATCTTCCTCGCGTTATCGGCTTCGGGGGCATTCGGGGCCATAGAGATGAACTTCGTCAGGTCGGCCTTGGCCTTCTGCAGCCGATCGGACTTCTGGGCGTCCTCGCCCTGCACGCCGCTCAACTGCAGGAGCGTGATCCCGCGGTAGTAGTACGCGTCAGCGTCCTGTGGAAACCGCGTGACGGCCTTGTCGAAGTACACGAACGCCTCGGCGCCCTGGCCCTTGTTCATCATCGCGATGCCGAAGTTGACGTAGATGGCCGACTCGGTGATCTTCGACTCGTCAACCGACGACAGCACCTGCTTGCCCTCGTCTGCCCTGCCCATCTCGAGCAGCAGGCTGCCCAGCAACAGCTTGAGTTCGATGGCCTCCGGATCCTTGGCAAGCACGGACTTCAGCCGCTCGATTGCCTTGTCCGGCTGGCCCTCGAGGTAGTAGGTCCGCGCCACGGACTGCTCGATGCGGTACGCCTGCGGGTACCTCGCCAGCAGCGCCTCGTACACGCTGCGGGCTTCGGCGTACTTCTTCTGGGTCAGCATCTCGCCGGCCCGCTTCATCTCACTGGCGATGATCTCGTTGGGATCCTCCGCCGTCTTGAGGGTCGTTTCAATCGGAGGAATCCGGGTGATCTCGCTCACGGAGACACTGATGTGCCGGGCCTCGTACTTCGGCTTGGTGAAATCGATCTGCCATTCGCCGCGCGCGATGCCGCCGACCGACCAGTCGCCCTTGCTGTTGGTCTTCACCTCGACGACACCGTTCTCGGACGGGAGTGTGAGCTTCACCACGACGCCCTCGATCGGCTTGCGGGCCTCGTCGGTCACCTTGCCGCCCACACGGCCCTGGCCGCGCCAGCCCTGCGCCCACGCGGCGGTCGTCACGAGCATCAGGAAGAATGCGATGCGCAGTACTCTCGACATATGACGTCCTCTCAATCCGACTGATCCGTCCCGCGCACCACAACGCACGCCTGGAGGAATCCCTATGAATCCGAAGGCAAGCCCGGAGCGAAGCACCTCAACACAAGCGAGCTCCGCGGCTAGTCTAGCCGAACGGCCCGCTCAGGGCCACACGCACGGATGAGACAGCCGACATGGCTGCCGCATCGGCAGCCCGACAACCGGCGGAGCTTCGCTACCGGTACAGCAAGTACTTCACCCGCCGCAGACGCCACTGGGATTCAGCTCGAACCCAGGCCGTGGCGATGGCGGCTGGATCCTCTCCGCCCCGGATGCGCCGGACGGTGTCGGCCCCGAACAGTCGGCCGACCTTGTCGACCTCGAACGGGGCCGGAAACAGCCGGTAGAGGACTGATGCGACTTCGAGCCCCACGCGAACCGGGCGCATGCGATCCCGGTCGGTGACGATGATGAAGACGCCGTGGCAAAGTTCGTTGGCGAACCTGCTCGAGGTCGGCGTGAAGCTGATGGGGTAGAACCGCACGCCAGGCAGGTTCCGGCGGTTCAACTCGGCGGCGAGGCGCGGCCCATCGATCCAGGGCGCACCCAACTGCTCGAATGGCGTGTCGGTGCCGCGGCCGACGGACACGTTCGACGCCTCGATGGCGCCAATCCCCGTGTACAGGCTGGCCGCCACCATGTTGCGCATGTTCGGGGAGGGGTTCACCCATGCCAGCCCGGTGGCGTCGAACCAGGCGTCGCGGCCCCAGTTCTTCATCTCGACGACGGTGAGATCCGCGCCGATCTTCTTCTCGGCGTTGAACAGCAGGCCGAGTTCGCCGAGCGTCATGCCGTGGCGGATCGGCATCGGGTAGTACGCCGTGAAACTGAGTTCGCTCTGATCGACGGTCGGGCCTTCGATGTGTACGCCGGTGACAGGATTCGGCCGGTCGAGCACGACCACGCCGATCTGGCGTTTCGCCGCCTCCTCCATCACGTACGCCATGGTCGTCGTGTAGGTGTAGAAGCGCGAGCCGATGTCCTGCAGGTCGAGCACGAGGGTGTCGATGCCCCGCAGCATGTCGTCCGTCGGCCTGGTGGTGGCGCCGTAGAGCGAGTAGATGGGCAGGCCCGTCTTCTCGTCCTTCGACGACTCCACCTTCTCGTCGAGGATGCCGCGGATGCCGTGTTCGGGGCTGAAGAGCGCCACGAGCGTTACGTCTTTCGCCGCGGCGATGAGGTCAATCGTCGCTTCGCCGCTGCGGGCGCGGCCCGTGTGGTTCGTGATGAGACCGACCCGTTTGCCCTTGAGGATTGTGAAGCCGTCGGCCCTGAGCACGTCGATGCCGTTCAGGGTGCGGCCGTCCGTGTCGTCCGATCGGCCCGGGACGCTGCCTGCCGCGCCGAAGTCGGTCCCCGTCCAGCGTTCCTTGCGAAGCGCGGACTCGTCCGGCAGCTGGCGGAGGGCTGCCGCCACGATCGTGGCGACGCGGGCGCGCAACGGCCCGGCGTCGCCCTTGCCGTCGGGATGCACCCGGTTCGTGAGCAGCACGACGTAGGTCTTCGTGGTCGGGTCGAGCACCAGCGACGTGCCCGTCCACCCGGTGTGCCCGAACGTATCGACCGGGAACAGTTCCCCGCGGTTGGACGAATAGCTGGTGTCGAGGTCCCAGCCCAGGCCGCGGATGCTGGCCATGCCCGCCGGGGTGGCAGGCGTGCTCATCTTCACGACGGTCAGCGGCGACAGGACGCGGACGCCTCCCAGCGCGCCGCCGCCCAGCAGCATGCGGCAGAACCGCGACAGGTCCGCGGCGGTGCTGAAGAGGCCCGCGTGGCCGGCGATGCCCTGCATGCGCCGCGCCGTGGGGTCGTGCACGATGCCCCGGAGCATGACCTGGTCCGGGCCCTCGCACGGCCAGCCGTACGGCGTGCACATCTCAGTCGGGGCGATGCGCGCCCGGAGCGACGGCGGCGGGTTGAACATCGTATCGGTCATCCCGAGCGGCCGGGCGATACGCTCCAGCACGAACCGGTCGAACGGCATGCCGCTGACGCGCGCCACGACCTCGGCAAGCAGGAAGAAGTTGATGTCGCTGTACACGAAGCGCTCGCCGGGCGCGACGGTGGGCGCCTCCTCGCACGCGCGTCTGATGGCTTCGTCGTAGCTCTTCCACGAATCGTCGCTGAGATCGAGATCGGGACGCAGGCCGGACACGTGCGTCAGCAGGTGCCGGATCGTGATGTCACCCTTGCCGTACCGCCCGAAGTCGGGGATGAAGGTGGCCACCCGGTCGTTCAGCCGGATGCGTCCCTCCTCGACGAGGATCATCACGCTGGTCGTCGTCGCCACCACCTTTGTCAACGACGCCATGTCGAAGATCGTGTCCAGCGTCATCGGTTCGGCCCGGGGTACCAGCGCCCGCATGCCGTAGGCCTTCTTGTAGAGGATGTTGGAACCGCGGCCCACCAGGAGCACGGCCCCGGGCACCTGCTTGTCGGCAATGGCCTTCTCGATGACGGCGTCAACGGCTGCAAGCCGCGATGCACTCGCGCCAGCGGCTCTCCGAGGCGCCTCTGCCCCGGGGACTGCACTCGGCGGCCTGACGGGTGCCTGCGCCATCGCGACGGACATGGAAACGACCACCAGAACGAGGGAGAGAAGATAGCGGCGCACGTAGGCCTCCCCGGGATTTGCTGTGGATGGTAAGCTAGCACATACCCCGGAAGGAGTTCGAGTGATCCGAGTTCCCCACCCCGTACTGGCGTGCGCGGCCGCATGGTGCCTCGCCTGCAGCCTGGCGTGGCCGGCCGCCGCGCAACAACCCGTCGGCCGTCTGGCGGGCACCGTCAAGGACATCATCGGCCAGCCGATCAAGGGCGCCACGATTCGCGCGGTCAGCCCGGTCGCGATCCCGAGCGAGTTCACGGCGACCAGCGATCAGAAAGGCCAGTGGGCGATCCTCGGCATGCGCTCTGGTGCGTGGGAGATCTCGGCCGGCGCACCGGGCTTCGAGTCGTCAACGGTCACGGTTCGCGTGGGGGTCCAGCAGGCGAACCCCGCCATCCAGTTCGTCCTCCTCGGCACGGCTGTACCGGGCGCCCTCGAAGGCGTCGACACGAAACTGCTCCAGGCCAGAT
>Ga0209668_10000319_pt1 | contig 19841 bp, 12 predicted proteins | sample FrelakmetPLP11PL_FD_187150 | JGI IMG/M metagenome (GOLD analysis project Ga0209668, IMG submission 187150) | Freshwater lake sediment microbial communities from the University of Notre Dame, USA, for methane emissions studies - PLP11 PL (SPAdes)... | ecosystem: Environmental > Aquatic >... | reverse complement strand
ATTTCCAATTGCAACTGCATTTTCTCCTTGTTGTGTTTGTCCAGCCGAAGATCCAACCGCGATCGCATTAGTTCCATGTGAATTCTGACCAGCGGAAAATCCAATTGCAACTGCACCACTTCCTTGTGTATTCTGACCAGCCAGTGGTCCAAGTGAAACTGCTTGAATTCCTTGATAATTATTACCAGCTGCATATCCAACTGCAACTGCACTACTTCCTTGTGAATTAAAACCCGAAAGGTTTCCAACAGCAACTGCATAAATTCCTTGTGAACTATTAGCAGAAGCATTTCCAATAGCTACTGATGATAGTCCTTGAAAAATAGACCCTGCACCTGGTCCGATTGCAATTGCACTAAGTCCTTGTTGTGTTGAACCAGCCAGATTTCCAACCGCAACTGCGTTTTGTCCTTGTACATTATTACCAGCATTATTCCCAAACGCTATTGCTTGAGTTCCTTGTTGGTTTTGTCCAGCCTGAATTCCAACTGCAATTGCACGTGTTCCTTGTGAAGATTGACCAGCCTGATATCCAATCGCAACAGCAGCATATCCTTGTGTATTCTGTCCAGCAGTAAGTCCAATCGCAACTGCATTTTGTCCTTGAGAAGATTGACCAGCAGATAGTCCTACCGCGACTGTATTAGTTCCTTGTGCATTCTGACCAGCCAGATACCCAACCGCGACTGCACCACTTCCTTGTGTATTTCCACCAGCCTGATTTCCTACCGCGACTGTATTAGTTCCTTGTGCATTCTGACCAGCCTGAAATCCAATCGCAACTGCAGCACTTCCTTGTGTATTTATACCAGCAGAATTTCCAACCGCGACTGTATTAGTTCCTTGTGCATTCTGACCAGCCCGATACCCAACCGCGACTGCACCACTTCCTTGTTGTGTTTGACCAGCCAGACCACCAATTGCAACAGAGGCTTGTCCTTGTGTATTTTGACCAGCCTGAAATCCAACCGAAACTGCTCCAGATCCTTGATATGTTTGTCCAGCCTGAACTCCAACCGCAATAGAGTTTACTCCTTGATTTGTCCTTGCGGCCTGAAATCCAATTGCAACTGCACCACTTCCTTGTGAATTCTGAGCAGAAAAACTTCCAACAGCAACTGAATTTTGCCCCTGTATATCTTGACCTGAATTTACTCCAATCGAAATAGAATTGCTACCTTGGTTATTCCGACCGGCATTAAATCCGATTGCTACTGTCCATTGTTCCTGCTGTGTTTGACCAGCCAGATTTCCAATAGATACTGCACTACTTCCTTGTGAAGATTGACCGGCCTGATTTCCAATCGATATTGCTCCGCTTCCTTGTAAACTATTACCAGAAAAAATTCCAACCGCGATTGCCCCTATTCCTTGCGAAATCTGGCCTGCGTTGCTTCCAATCGCTACTGCGCTACCCCCTTGTGTATTCTGCCCAGCCTGATTTCCAATTGCTACTGATTGAGTTCCTTGGTTTATTTGACCGGCCTGAAATCCAATTGCAACTGAAGCACTTCTTTGTGTATTCTGACCTGCCAGATTTCCAACCGCGACTGAATTCACTCCTTGCGTACCCTGACCTGCCTGATACCCAACTGCGACTGCACTACTTCCTTGTATATTCTGCCCAGACTGATACCCAATCGCTACCGAACCGGTTCCTTGTGTATTTTTTCCAGCGGAATTTCCAACCGCTACTGCGCTATCCGCTTGCAAATCTTGACCAGCACTATTTCCAACCGCAATTGCACCACTTCCTTGGGTATTAGCACCAGCCAGATTTCCAACCGCAACTGAATTTCCCCCTTGATTTAGACCCCCCGAATTAGTTCCAATAGCGACAGCGTATTGTCCTTGTAAAATATTACCAGCCGCAACTCCAATTGCAACTGTCTGATCTCCTTGATTTGTTTGTCCCGCCTGTGCTCCGATTGCTACTGCTTGAATTCCTTGTATATATTGACCAGCCTGATTTCCAACCGCAACCGAATTAGATAATTGTTGTGTTTGTCCCGCCTGCGTTCCGATTGCTACTGAATTAAATCCTTGTGTATTTTGACCAGCCTGAACTCCAACCGCAATCGAGTTTAATCCTTGATTTGTCCTTGCGGCCTGAAATCCAATTGCAACTGCACCACTTCCTTGTGAATTCTGAGCAGAAAAACTTCCAACAGAGACTGAATTTTGTCCTTGTGCACCCTGACCCGAACTTACTCCAATCGAAATCGAATTGCTACCTTGGTTATTCCGACCGGCCTGAAATCCAATCGCTACTGTCCATTGTTCTTGCTGTGTTTGACCAGCCAGATTTCCAATCGATACTGCACCACTTCCTTGTGAAGATTGACCAGCCTGATATCCAATCGCAACTGCAGCACTTCCTTGTGTATTTTGTCCAGCAAAATATCCAACCGCGATTGCCCCTATTCCTTGTGAAGTCTGGCCCGCGCTGACTCCAACCGCGACTGCTTGTTGTCCTTGTGTATTTTGACCAGCATTAACTCCAACTGCTACTGAACTAGATCCTTGGTTTATTTGACCGGCCTGAAATCCAATTGCAACTGAAGCACTTCTTTGTGTATTCTGACCTGCCAGATTTCCAACCGCGACTGAATTCACTCCTTGCGTACCCTGACCAGAAGAATTTCCAATAGCTATTGCATTAGTTCCTTGAAAATTCTGACCAGCAGAAAATCCAATTGAAATTGCACTACTTCCTTGTGTATTCAGACCAGCAGAATTTCCGACCGCGACCGAATTCACTCCTTGTTGTGTTTGCCCAGCCTGAACTCCAAGTGCAACTGCACCACTTCCTTGTAAATTCAGACCAGCCTGATTTCCTACCGCGACTGCATTTTGTCCTTGTGTGCTCCTAGCAGCGTTGAATCCAACCGCGACTGCACCACTTCCTTGTATAAATTGTCCAGATCCAGATCCGATTGCTACTCCATTTTGTCCTTGTGTATTCTGTCCAGACAAAAATCCAATTGCTACTGCTTGAGTTCCTTGTCCAGTTGACCCAGCCTGATATCCAAACGCGATTCCACCCGGTCCTTGTGTAATCTGTCCAGCCTGACACCCAATTGCTATTGAGTTTTGACCCTGTGAAGTCTGACCTGCCTGAAGTCCAATCCCTATTGATTGGATGCCTTGTTGTGTTTGACCGGCCTGAACTCCAATTGAAACCGAATTTATATTTTGATTATTTTGACCGGCCTGATAACCAACCGCAATTGCACCACTTCCTTGTGTACTTTGTCCAGTCAGATCTCCAATTGCAACTGAATTTTGTCCTTGTATATTCTGCCCTGCCTGATACCCAACCGCTACCGAACCACTTCCCTGTGTACTTTGTCCAGCAGAATTTCCAACCGCCACACAGTTTTGTTCCTGTGAATCTTGACCTGCCTGAATCCCCACCGCGACCGACCCTGTTCCTTGTTGTGTTTGTCCAGCCACAAATCCAATTGCTACTGCTTGAGTTCCTTGTTGTATCTGTCCAGCTTGATTTCCAATTGCTACTGAATTATCTCCTTGTTTATTTTGACCTGTCTGATTTCCAACTGCGACTGCTTGTTGTCCTTGCGTATTCTGTCCAGTCTGATATCCAATTGCAACTGACCTACTTGATTGTGCAATCTGTCCAGCCTGTTGTCCAATTGCAACTGATTGCTGTCCTTGTGTATTCTGACCAGATTGATTTCCAACCGCGATTGATAAATTTCCCTGGGTAAATGATCCAGCCTGTTGTCCTATTGCAACCGAATTTATTCCTTGTGCATTCTGTCCAGCCTGAATTCCAACCGCTATAGACGAATTTCCTTGTGTATTATTACCAGACAGAAATCCAAACGCAATTGACCCAACTCCTTGTCCATTTTGACCAGAATTCTTTCCAATTGCTATAGACAAATTTCCTTGTCCATTTTGACCAGCAGAAATACCTACAGCTACAGAATCGGTTCCTTGTGTATTCTGTCCAGCCGCAAATCCAATAGCTACTGCTCCACTTCCTTGTGTACCTTGACCTGCCTGATTTCCAATCGCCACTGCATTAGATCCTTGTTGTGTTCTTGCAGCTGCAATTCCTATTGCAACTGCGTTTTGTCCTTGTGTACTTTGTGCAGCCGAAAATCCAATAGCTACCGAGCCACTACCTTGGAAATTTTGAGCTGTCAAATTTCCAATTGAAACTGAATTTCCATTTTGATTAGTTTGACCAGCCTGATTTCCGATTGCCACTGTGTTTTGTCCTTGTGTAGCCCGACCTGCCTGATTTCCAATCGCAATTGCACCACTTCCTTGCGTATTCTGCCCTGCCTGACTTCCGATTGCTACTGCACCACTTCCTTGCGTATTCTGTCCAGCCTGATACCCAACCGCGACTGCTTGAGTTCCTTGTGAAAACTCCCCTGCCTGACTTCCGACAATTATATTTTGACTACCTATTTTCCAATTCGGAGCGTTGGCTGGATCCCAATACATATATTCTCCAAATACAGATCCTACTGGTATATTATTCCCAGCTTGACCGGTCGGTCCAGTCGCACCTGTCATTGTTGAAGACCCATCTCTTCCAGTTGGGCCAGTATTTCCAGTTGGACCAGGTACAGTTGAATCATTCCCGGTTGGTCCAGTATCTCCAGTATCTCCAGTATATCCAGTATCTCCGGTTGGTCCAGTATCTCCAGTATATCCAGTATCTCCAGTTGGTCCAGTATATCCAGTATCTCCAGTTGGTCCAGTATATCCAGTATCTCCAGTATATCCAGTATCTCCAGTTGGACCAGTATATCCAGTATCTCCAGTATATCCAGTATCTCCAGTTGGACCAGTATATCCAGTATCTCCAGTTGGTCCAGTATATCCAGTATCTCCAGTTGGTCCAGTATATCCAGTGACCCCAGTTGCACCGGTGTTTGTTGAAGAACCAGGCTCCCCGGTTGGACCTGTATCTCCAGTTGGACCTGTATCTCCAGTTGCACCTGTGTTTGATGAAGAACCAGGCTCTCCGGTTGGACCTGTATATCCAGTTGGACCAGTATATCCAGTTGCACCTGTGTTTGTTGCACTGCCGCCAGGCCCAGTTGGACCAGTATATCCAGTTGCACCTGTGTTTGTTGCACTGCCGCCAGGCCCAGTTGGACCAGTATATCCAGGTTGACCTGTTGAACCAGTTGGTGCTTGATTTGGAGAATTTATCCATTCAACTCCATTATATACAATTAAATCACCAGGTGTAATATTTTGAAAAGTTATTGGTTCTGTTAAGATAGAAGAAGCATTATAAATGGGAATTCCAGCGTTTTCAACCAAATTAAAATTATTTGTAGAATTTACAATTTTAAAATTATTACTCATTTATATATTTATTAATAATATATATAAATGATTTATAAATTAATTTATAAATTCAGTATGTATAATATTAAATAAAGATAAAGAATCTTTATAGTTTTTAATTTCTACTGAACTTATTAAAACCTCTGTTTCATTTGTAACTCTACTATTGATATACTTTAAAATATCGGCAAAATCAATTGATAAATTTTGAATAGAAGTTTGTTTAAAATATTTCAAGAAAACATTTTCGAAATAATCTGAATCTATAGGATTATTAAAATAGTGATTAAAAAAAATTTTATTGATATTTTTTATTTGAAAGTCATCTGGTATATAAAATTTAACGATTCTATAAAATTTGAAAGAATAATATAAGCACAAATTTCTGACGGCTTCGGAGAGGTCATCGAATTTATGAAGTATATGAAGAGCCAAATAAAAAGAATCCAATGGGGGATTTTTGTCTGACAGATTATATTTTCCATCTATATTTGACATATAACACATATAACCGAAATCAATTAATACAGGAACATTTATTTCATTTCTATTTACAATAACAATATTACTTGGTTTTATATCTCTATGAAAATATCCGCATCTATTTACAGAATCACATGCATCCAAAGAGAGAGATAGTATTCTTTCAAACTCATAAAGATCGTTTTGAACATTTATTAAATATGAATTAAGATCTGATTTTCCTTTTTCCATTCCTAGTATTATCAGTTCTTTTTTATCGTTTATGACCTCACCCCCCTCGGGGGCGGCCGCTCCGCGGTCACCTCTTTTCTCAACAATTGAGGAGTCTGACTTTTTTACTTTTGGGGTATTGAATTTAAAAAAATTACATTTTTCAATACATTCCAATTTAATAACGTTATCTGGAGAAAGCTTGTTTAATTCGATGGCGTATTTAATTTCTTCTAGGTCAATCGTATTATATATTGATGAAATAAAAATTTTAAAGAATATATATTTAATTGATCCGTCAGATGATAAAAAATGACCTTTTCTAACCACCCCACACTTTCCTTGTGAAATATAGCCACTGTCTGATTCATCTATATCAAATAAACAATTATGTATTGAACTTTTTTTTATATAGTATTTTGATTTTTTTTTATTTTCCAAATAATAGTTTATAGTTTGTATTGACTTACATGAAAACAATTTTTTTAAATTTATAGTTGATTTATTAATAATCATTTATATATTATTATTAATAATTATTATATCTTAAAAATGAAATATTGAACGTTTGATTCATCAGGTTAAATAAATGAACGTCGATAAAAGTAATATACTTGATAAAATTATAAAAAAGGTTGATTGTATTATTGAAAAAATGGATAAAAAATTTTATAAGAAATGGACCTCGAAGAGGAATCAAAAAAATATTTTAAATGTACTAAATGATGTTGACTTTAATGACTGTGTATATATTGAAAACAAAAATAACTACCTTATCTGTGAATTCGAAAAATGTCCGGATATACAAAAAAATGAATTGATAAAAGAATTCGAAAAGTTATTACCTCTTACACAAAGACAAAAAAGAGAAAGGGTAAAAAATGGTATATCAGAAAAGGAGCCTCATATTGAAGTTAAAAAAAAGACAAATAAATTTTTGGAGTTTTGTAAAGAGAATAGAAATTTGGTTAAAAGAGACATTCCAAATATAAAACCAAGAGAAGTTTATTCCGAATTGGCTAGAAGATGGAAAGATTACCGCTTTGTGGAAGCCTCCCGTAGGGATGATTGTACGGAGCCAGATACGAAAGGAGTCGTTGGTGACCGCGAAGAGGCCTCCGCTTTAGCGGTCACTCAGTGTACCTCGAAGAGGAACGCAGAGGGTAACGGGCCGCTGCCAGAGGCAGTGACCGCGGAGCGGCCTCCTCCTTCGGACCGAGAATCGGCCCGCCCGGTACCCGGGTCGCAGGTGACAGAAGGCGGTGGTGGATTAAAAGTTTCTGACGATTGTAAAGTTAAAAAAAGACGCTTGTCAGGATATATTATTTTTTGCAATGAAAACAGACCAGTCGTTAAGCAAAAGTTTCCAAATATGAAACCTCAAAAAGTTATGAAAGAATTAGCTAAACAATGGAGAAATTTAAATGATGAAACAAGGGCAATATATAATTATGAAGCCACGGCGAAGCCGCGGGCCGATTCTCCGAACACCTAGGGCTGGACGCGAATCTGCAAACACAAAAGAGTAAAGATGTGTAAAATTATACATATATAAAAAGGAAATTTAATATTAATATATTAAATTAATATTATATGGCTGATGAATATTATGATAATATATTAAAGATTTATAATGAAACTTCTTTGACTGGTGGACAACAAAGCGGCCAGAAGCTTAGCTGTTCAGGTGGAGTTATAAATAATGATTATAATAGGGCAGCTTCGCTTCTAGTGCCGGAATGGTCTGATGAAAGCTCTGTTATGTCGGACGCAAGCGAATGCAATCATAATTTGATAGATGAAAATGGAATGATAACATGTAGTGAATGCGGAATGGAGATGAAAAAAAGTATTTTAAATGATAAAGAATGGAGATACTTTAATAATTCAGATTCGGGAAGATCCGGAGATCCAAGCAGAGTTTGCATTAGGAAAATGGACGATAAAAACATATATAAAGATGTTGAAGGATTTGGGTTTAGCGATAAGATTATTTTAAAAGCAAATAATATATACACACATGTAACGAATTCAAAAATTTTTAGAGGAAATTCTAGAAAATCAATTGTTTTTGCATGTGTATTTCATGCATTTAAAATGGAAGGAATTCCTCAGTCGCATGACAAGTTAATAGAGATTTTTAAAATAACCAGAAAAAGTGGTCTTAAAGGAATTAAACATGTTAATCTTAATTCTTCAAAAGAAATTAGATTAAATATGACGCATATAACGCCAGATCATTTATTAAAAACAATTTTGGAAAACTTCAAAGCGTCTACAGACCAGCATCAGGAGGTTGTCGACCTTTACAATACCGTAAAAAATAGATCATCAAAATTGAATAGATCAAGGCCTCAAAGCATAGCTGCTGGGGTAGCATTTTATTGGATTACACAAAAAAAAATAGGAATAAGTATAAAAGAGTTTGCCAATATTGTAAACCTTTCTGAAATAACAATAAGCAAAATGATAAAAGAATTAACTATTGTTTTAGCTAATATTAGATAAAAATATTTAATATATTTAATATATTAAATATTTATTATATTTATGTTTAAGATGTTGACGCTGTGTAACGGGCCTCCTCCGAAGGAGGTGACAGCGGAGCTTCCGGATCGGCGACAGAGAGGTCACCTCCACTCTGTGTAACAGGCGGTCCAGTGCACTTCGTGTCACCAACGGCGCCGCTAAAGCGGTCAAGTGAAAGAAGATAATCATCGATAGAAGTGGAATCTACACCAGGAAGTTGTATATCTTCTCCCATGTAGGAGATGAAACTTTTTTCAGATGAATTTTCTTTAAATCCGGCGTCAGATCTAGCCTTCATATATTTATTAAAATAATTTTTAATAAAGTCGGGATTTTGAGTATCCATTTCGGATAGAGTTTCTCTAGTCTGAAGAACAATTTTTTTGATTTCTTTAATTTTCTTCAAGTGTTCCATATACGTCCATTCCAATTGTGATTTTTTTACTTTAAGCGTTATATATGTTTCAAATGGATCTTCACCGTCCTGTTTGGATTCTTCTACAAGCTTTTCTTCTCGCTGTCTTATTTCCTCAATAGTTTTTTGATCATCTTGCTTATGTGATTTTATATCAGATGAGATAGTATCAGCCATTTCTTTCCTTATATCAACTTCATTTGTCTCGGCAGAATAGTTTGAACTAAAAGTTATAGGAAAAGGTCGGCCCACATAAGTATGATAAATCTTATGATACGAATCAACTTTTCGAATAAGAAATTCAGCTCTTTCGTCGGCCTCAAGCTTTGAAGAAAAATTTCCTCTCAATTTAGCAAATCCAAATACACCATCTTTATTTGGGGTTGATCCTTTTGCTGGAGTAAACGATATCAATCCATATGTTTGAAGAGGCAATGATGGATCTGCATAAACTCTATCAACTTTGGGAAATTTATCTATAAAGTCTGTTTTATTTAATTCTTTCATAGCTTCTTTTACTTCGTTATTTGTTAATTTAACACACCCTTGATCGGGTCTCCATTTATTCTCTCGATCTCTGTCTTCTTGAGAAGTCAATGAATTTTCTTTTGTCCATTCTTCATGATGCGGATTCATTTATATATTGAGATATTTTATCTTTAAATATTCTATAGTTACAAACATCTTTGGTCTCAGTTACCCTATGTGACCGATTTAGCGGAGGCCGCTCAGCAGTGTGGCATAGCCCCGCCGCTGAGCGGCGCCGTTGGTGACCATTTATTATTTTTTAGCTCCATACCCACGTTGAAATTGGTATTTTTGGATCTCTTGTCTTAATTCGAATATTTTCTGTTTGCTCAATTCATGCATTTCTTTCATTGATTTATATTCATTAATGTTAATCTCACCATCTATTTGAATAGCCTTCAGAGTGTCGCATTCTCCTCTTATTGAATTATATAGACCAACATACCTTGTCAACTCATTTTCAGTAGTTACAAGTTTTGTTCTATATTCATCCAAGTCGTCAGTTAATTTTTTTACTGCATTAACATCATCAATTTCCAGGTTAATTTTATTTTCAAGATTTATCATCGATTGTTTCATGTATTCATTTTCATTTTCTTTTTTTTTAATAAGGTCACTTTTGATTTTAATATCTTCAATATATTTTCTATGTTCTACATTTAAATTATTTATATGCGTTTCAAGTTCCATAATGTATTGTTTTACAGAATCAAGTTCTTCTTCTTTTTTAACTACAAATTCTCTGTATTTTTCATTTTCGTTTTCTTTTTTTTTAATAAAGTCACTTTTAATTTTAATATCTTCTATATATTTTTTATGTTCTGCATTTAAATTACTTATATGGGTTTCAAGTTCTACAACATATGGTTTTACAGAATCAAGTTCTTCTTCTTTTTTACCTATAAGGTCTCTGTATTTTTCATTTTCTTTTTCGTTTTTTTTATTTTCTACATTGGAACTACTTATATGTGTTTCAAGCTGTGACATATATGTTTTTAAAGATTCAATTTCTTCTTCTTTTTTAGCTATAAGGTCTCTGTATTTTTCATTTTCTTTTTCTTTTTTTTTATTTTCTACATTGGAACTACTTATATGGGTTTCAAGCTGGGACAGATTGGTTTCAAGTTGTGACATAGATGTTTTTAAAGATTCAATTTTTTCTTCTTTTTTAACTATAAGGTGTCTGTATTTTTCATTTTCTTTTTCTTTTTTTTTATTTTCTACATTGGAACTACTTATATGGGTTTCAAGCTGTGACATATATATTTTTACAGATTCAATTTCGTGTTCATTTTTGTTTATAAGTTCTTTGTATTGTTTAATTTCTTGTTCATTTTTCAGTATAATTTCATTGTTGTTTTTTATCTCACATACGTAATTTCGATTGGTTGAATTTAAATAGTTCAACTCATTTTCTGCATTTAAAATATATTTTTTCATTTCTGGTATTCTTTCATTTTCGGATTCAAGTTTTATTACTTTATCAGATAAATTAGATATTATTTCACACGATTCTGCTATTCTAGTCTTCAAATCAGATATAATATTTTTCATATCATCTATGCATTTTGTCGAATTATTAAGTCTTTCTATATCCTTGGACATTTCTTCAACTTTATTTTCCAAAATTGAAATATTATTTACTTTACTATCGATATCATTTGTTAATTGTAGATTAATATCTCTTAATTTTTTAATTAAATCTTCTGCCTTATTTTTAACAGCAAAAAGTCTCGCGTTGTCTTCTGTCAGCATTTCAAGTCTATTTTCGATCCCGTCTATAATTTCTTTTTTACTATTATTGTCTTTCTTCAATTTAGTTAGAAAGTCATCACATTTATTTTTCTCAAGAAAAAGACTTTTGTTTTCTTCGGTCAGCACTTCAAGTCTATTTTCTAGCCCGTCTATAACTTCTTTTTTACTATTATTTTCTTGCTTCAATTCAATATTGCTATTAATTAATACATTTATTTTTTTTTCATTTGTATCTTTAATGTCCAATAATTCTAAGTTCTCATTGGTTAATTTTTGACACTGTGTACTAGTCGAAAGTAATTTTTCCTTGTATTCAATTTCACTGGCGTCTGCCGTAATTTTAAAATCAGTAAGTTTTTTATAATCGATTGATATTTTTTTGATCATATTTTCAATTTCCTTTCTATAAATTAAATTTTTATATTCATCATTTTTCAAGCATGACAGGTCTCTTGCTTTTTCAAATGTTTTATTAATATCATCATTTCCAGTCCATGCTGGGAATTCTATTTCATAGCTATTAAGAACATCGATGTTGGCTTGTATATCTTTAACCCTAGAATTTTCAACATCAATTTTATTAAGAATATCTTCTTTTTTATTTTTCAAAGCCTCTCTTTCAGTTTCAATTTTGTATTTAAGAATTTTATTATTCTCAGAAATTTGAATATATTCTTTTCTTTTTTCGTCGAATGTTTGCCTAATATTTTTCAAATCGAGTTCTTTTTCTTTTGTTTCTTCTTCAACTTTCAATATTGTGTTCTTATAGTCGTCCGAAAGCCTTATATTTTGCAGTTTATTTTCATTTATATTTTCTTTTATTGCTTTTATTTTTTCTTTATACATTTCGATATCTTTTAGAAAGTTTATTTTTCCGGCTGATAATAATTCAATTGATTCTACAATTTTTTTGTTTTCATTAATAATATTGATACTGTCATATTCTATATTTTGATATTTTTCTTTATACTTTAATAAGATAGAATCGACGTATATTTTTATTTTATTCATTGTAATATTTTCGTTTTGAAAAATCAAATCGTTACTGTTATCAATCTCTGTTTTTTTCTTAGTTAGTTCTTTTTTCAATACAAGAACAATATCTTTATACTCATCCAATTCTTTGTTTATTTTATTGGCGTCTGAAGTCTTTTCTTCAAGTTTTTTTTTCAATGCATCAATTTGACACACAAGTTTTTTATTTGCTTTTTCTCCTTTGTAAATTTTTTTATTTAAATTTTTAATGTCGGAATCACAACTCCTCAATATTTCTTTAATGTCCAAATTTTCCATCTTATATATTTATATTTCTATATATAAATATTATGTCTTTTAATTTAATTAAATCCCCCCGATCTGTAAACTTATTAATTTGTGTATTATTAAGTTCATTATTAATACAAAATATATACAGAGACGACAAAATCTTGATTATATCAAATCTTTTTCAATTGACTACATCTTTAAGATATATTCTTTCTTTTAATGCTAGAAACTACATCCAAACTTTGGACAAAACCTATCTTGATGATTACTTTAAAATACTTAATATAAGAGATGGGGACGGTGACTTCTATGACCTATTTCCGTACGCTTGGTTGAAAGAAAATAAAATGAAACAGCTTCTTGAAATTCTTTATAATTTTTTAAATAAAAATAACAGCGTCGAATTGGATCAACTAAAAAAAATATACGACTCTGAAACTGATTTGATATGGACTGAAATATCTTCAATGAATTGGATAAATGGAAATATAGATCCAAATGATGTATCTTACTTAAATTTTAAACAATCCACACATATAGATGTTATAAACTTTAAAACAAAAGAAGAACCAGATAAGTTATTGAATTTAAAACTTAAAGCAAAATCATCCCTTTTTGATCCTTCATACATAAAATCATCAACCGAAATAAATATTAACTACACAAAACAATTCAAACAAATTATTACTTCATATGATAAAAATATAAAGCGCAATAAGATATTATATTTTATAATAGTTTTTATTTCTATAACTATATCATTTTATTTGCTATTAAGTCGGGACTGCTAGTTTATCTCGCCCTACGGTGTGGTATTAATAAATATATATACACAGCGAAGATGTGTATATATATAAAATTGGACGATTATAAATCATCTTCTGACATCTTAGCAGACTCGCCGGTTCTGATTGAATAGGATTTTTGAAAATTCAAATCGGATATCTGTTTTGCCTTTCGAATCTCTTCTTTTTCTTTTTCCGAAAGATTTGGGTTATCAACACGTCCAATATCTGATCTAGGGGTTGGTGTGTATAATGGAGTATTTTTTGTTCTTTTAATGCTAAACATGTTTATTATTATATTTTAACTTTAAATAAATATACTTTCTGTTTTTTTGAAAAAATCTCCTAATTTTGTTTTTTCAAGACTCCCTAATTTACCGTTCTTTCTCATTGATCTATATATATCTTTTAGAATACTAATATACGGTCCTGGATTTGATAAAATTTTATTCATTACTATGTCCGAATCTATTGTATCTGCATCCACCTCATAAACAGGAACACAATTTCCATTTGTCCCATTTCTTTTCCAATAATAAATATTTGGTGAAGTAGCCACATTTGGATCGAAGGGCATGTATACTTTACAACAATCGGGAATATACTTTATGTATTTTTCTTTTGCTGTATTCAATAAAAGTGTGTTTCCAATCGAATTGGATTGTATCCCGCCATAAACGTTTGGAGAAGCTCCAATTGAATATTGCGAATCTTTGTTTTTAAAAACATATTCACAATATTCGTCCCAGTTTTTTGCACAATATTGAGACATAAACATTTTGCATTCTTTGCTTTGCGGAGTTAAAGTTGTGGAAGAACTTCCGTGTAAAAATTTTTGATTCAAACCATCTTGTAAACAATATGATAAAGGATTATCTATTGGAGTGCTAATATTTCCTCCGAAATTCTTAATCTTGACATAGTTATTCATATTTATTTATAATCTTAAATAAATAAATTTATAAATTAAAATTCACCCGATATAAATATTTTACTACTTTCTACATTGTTTATATCCATACGAAAACATGTCTAATATTTGTATGTTTGATTCTAAAACTGTATTTGTTATGCTAGAATTGGAAACATCCAAATCTACAAAAATTATATTATTATCTTTATTAATTTTTTTATTTTTTTTAATTTCATTTACATATATCAAAAATAAAGAAAGTAAATATTTCAACGGATTTTCGTATATATAACATATCTCTTCTTTAATATGTCTGTTTGTTAATGATATTGCTAGAGTGTTTTTTTTAAAATCTCCTTCTTTCCCCCCCTCACCTCTTTCACCTCCGAAGGAGGTGGCCTCTTCGACCGCTCTGCGGCCGGCTTCTGCGACCCGTGGCATCGAAGAGGTACTCGGTCCGAAGTCGAGGTCACCTCTGACCGCGGAGCGGCCTCCTCCTTCGGAGGTGAAAGAGGCGGCCGCAGAGCGGTCTGTCTCCGACGTCGAAGGTCCTAAGGACGCCGGCTTCTGCGACCCGTTACCCACTGTTTCACTCTGTAAAACAGGCGCCTGTTCCACTGTTTCACTCTGTGGAACAGGCGCCCGTTGCACGGCGTCACTGCCAGAGGCGACCTCGGAGAGGTCCCCGCGGTCACTCTCCGAAGGAGGCTCCGCGGTACACGGGCGGGCCGATTCTCGGTCAGAAGTCGACTCCTGTCCTTTTAGTATACTTAGCATTTCTACTGGAAAACAATTTCCCACTGCTCCATCTATATATCTTTGTCTATTGTATACTATTTCAGGAAAAATAACAGGGATTGCACATGACATTTCTATACAATCAATGCAGCTCAATTCTGGGTATTTTTTATAGGACATATACTCTGTCATCTGTTTAGTTATATTATAAACAGAAAATACTAGATTTATATTATTTTTTTTTTTAATATCACTAAACGTTGGAATATATCCAATTTTTTCTAGTGTCATATCAGTTATTATTTTCTTTATAATTTCAAAAGAAATAATCCCTTTTCCAAGTAGCATATTTGCTATATTTATTTTTTTAATTTTTTCAAATGACGAATTTATTCCAGAATCTTTGACTACATATATTAATATTTCCATAGGAGTATATCCTATTGATAAAAGAAAAGATGTAATCGTTCCAGATGAACTTGCTATATAATTTTTTATAGAATTCAAATCTAATTTATATATATCTATTGCTTTTTGTATGTATCCAAGTATATAAAATCCGGATGTTCCACACCCTTCCAACACCAATGTTTTTATATTTTTCATTTTTTTACATTCATTTTCAATATTAATTCTTTCCTTTTTAACCTCTGGAATAGGTTCGCCGCCAGCCTCTCCGATGGGTCCAAGGTTACCTCCTTCGGACCGAGAATCGGCCCGCCCATGGAACGGGTCGGAGGCGGCCTCTCCTAGGTCACCTTCGACTCTTGTATGAGGAGGGTCTTTTAATGAAGGAGGCCGCTCCGCGGTCAGCGGCGGCTGATCTACAGTATCACCTCCTTCGGACCGATCACCAGCCCGCCCATGTACCTCTTCGAGGCCCGCAGCTCTGCTGTGTACCTCTTCGAGGCCCGCAGCTCTGCTGTGTACCTCTTCGAGGCCGCCTCTTTCACCTCCGAAGGAGGAGGCCGCTCCGCGGTCAGAGGTGACCTTGGACAGGCCGCCGCTAAAAGCGGTGAAACTCTCCTTCGGTCCGATTATCGTCCCGCTCGTTACACTCTGTGGAACAGGCGTGCCGCTCCGCGGTACACGAGTCGGAGGATTCGAGGTACACGGCTCGCAGGAGGCAGAGTCCGCTTCGTGGTAATCTCCACCCGTTACACAGCTGAGCTGCTGGCCTCTTCGAGGTACACATCGTTGGCCAATTTCAATTTGACCAGGGTCTTCTGTGTCTAAAAAACATTGTTCTTTTATTTTTTCAATATTCATTTAATTATTATATATTTATAAATAAAAACGTAATATAAAATAAATTTGATGGAAGAAGATATTATAGATGTAGATTTATTAGTAAAAGATAAACTTGATAAAGAAAAAAAAGAAAAATTGTTTTTTTGTAAAAATACGATCGATTCTATAGAAAATTTGCTTGATACTTATTCCGGGGGTAAACAGGATGAAAAATCTATATATATAAATAAACTTGAAATAGAATTAAATAATATAAAAGATAAATTAAATTCTATAGAAAATAACGAAAATATGAATTTTTACCTGATCGACAGCCTGGAAATATTGGATGAATGCAGTAAAACAATAAATCGTCCCAAAAAAATTGATTTTATGGGAAAAGTTGTAAAGCATGAGGGGGTTGAAAATAAAGGGTATGATTCATTTGTATTCAATAGTATTTTTTTGAAGGATATATACCATCCATTTTTAAAAAAAGAAAATAAAAAAATAAAAAAATGCTTAAATTGTAACGTAGATAATGATTTTATAACAGAAAATGGAGATATGGTTATATGCAATAATTGCCATTATCAAAAACAAATGATAAACATAATTTCATACACAGATTGTAACAGAGTTAATCCTCAATCAAAATATATATATGATAGACATCAGAATTTTAAAAATTGTATTGATCAGTATCAAGGAAAGCAATGCATAAATATTCCAAATCAGGTATATTTGGATATTGAAAATCAATTTGAAATACATGGACTTCTGACAGGAGATAAAGATACCCCAAAACATATAAGATTTAAAAATATTACAAAAACTCAAATAAATATTTTTCTTAAAGAATTAAAATATTCAAAATACTACGAGGATGTATATTTAATACATTATATGTTAACCTCAATAAAACCTGATAATATAGAATACTTGGAAGAAAAATTGATGATGGACTTTTACACCTTGTCAACAGTTTACGATAGACTATTTAAAAAATCAATAAATAGAAAAAGTTTTATAAATACACACTATGTTTTTTTCCAGTTACTAGTTAAAAATAAACATAAATGTATAAGGGAAGATTTTATTATATTAAAAACGATAGAAAGAAAAAAATTCCACGACAATATCTGTTCTAAAATTTTTTCCGAAATAGGTTGGAATTTTATTCCTATTTTTTAATATAAAATATTTAAATTTTTAATATTATAAAATGACTACTTATTATTTTACATTAAAATCAACTCAATTCAAAAGTTTTTTTATATCTATAATTGTGTCAAATTTAAATAAAATTGAAGAAATTTTTTTAAACGATGATAGATCTTTAAATATATTTATTGAATCTCTTGAAAATTCTATTACATTTGATTCTTCTAATACATATATTACTAATTTAATATGTTCATTTTCAAATGTAACAGACTTTCCAGTTTCTATATTCACAACAATATCTATTAATCACAATTATTTAAACCCTTTATTAGATATTATTTCAATATACAAAATAAATCTAATAGATTTTATAGAGTGTAAAAACGTGATAATATTAAATTCTAAAGGCACTCCACGAATTGAAGATGCCAAAACTACATATATAAAAAACTCTGATATTATTGATTTTGGGTCGGCAGAATTGATAAATACATTTGTTCCTAAAAATATTTATAATTTAACAAATAAAAATTACGTGGACTCTTTAATCTCAAGTGAAAAATCCCTTATATTATCTTTAATAAATTATAATAAAATAATTCAACCTTCAAGTTCTATATTAAATATAAATGGATTCCCGATAGGGGTATTCCCCCTTTTTATGCCAGATAATATTATATCAACAGGATACGATGGATGGTATTTTTCAAATTCAAGCGGGGCAATATCATTCATACCTTCAACGGGAACCACGACTACAGGATTTGCAACAGGAACCACGACTACAGGATCTACAACGACTACAGGATTTGCAACAGGAACCACGACTACAGGATCTACAACGACTACAGGATTTGCAACAGGAACCACGACTACAGGATCTACAACAGGAACCACGACTACATTCTCAACCCCGGTATCAATATCAATACCGTCGTCAAGGTTCGTAAATTGGTCATTCTATTCGAGTATAAATAATATATTATTTTCAGATTTAAATTCTTTATATTTTAATATTTATATAAATTCAAATAATACAAATATACCATCTATTATGGTTTTTACAAAACCTATAAATGGTTCACTTTATTATTCTTGTTCATTATATTCTATTTCAAATCAAAATTTACAAATATTAACACCTGGATATTATACTTGTTATGCTCTTGACATCCCACCAATTACACCTAATCATATTCAAATACAACTTAATTTAATTTCTTCAATAATTGGCCCGGGTGAAACCATTCTTTCTAACCCATCAAATAATATTTTAAATATTAGTATTTATTCAAATAATATTTTGAATTATGATTTTATTTTAAATCAGGTAACTATTTCAAGTAAATTTGGAAATGAAAATATGATTTTATCAAATGATTCTCTTTATTCGAATGATACTCGCGCTAGATTAAATAGAATATTTCAGTTTTTTTTTGATTCGGACTCTTCTTTAATTCCAGTATCCGGTAGACCGTAATATATAGACAATTAAATTATTTTTATAATACACATAGAAGATGTGAAACAAAAAAATATAAAAATAATTTTTTAATAATAAATTATGAGACACTTTAAAATAGCTACAGATTCATATGAGTCTCAAAAAATACTTGCCGTTGTAAATTCAACAATACAAAAAGATAAATTGACTTATCTAACAGTAACTTCTCAAGATGTAACTTTCACTATAGATTATGATGATATTGCATTCCATAATATTATTGTTATTAGGGATACATTTTTTTCAACTGGAGTTGTAACTTTTAATATATTAAATTTTAATTTAAGTTTAAATGCAACAAAATATAAATTTTTTAAACTTGTAAATACATCAACTACTGCTAATGTAATAATTTCTACAGACCCTGTTTTAATGTATAATATTAATGGTATTCCTCAATTTGGATCAACAACATATACTATGACTCCATCGACACAAGTTGGTTTCGAATTTATAAATTCAAATTTTTATGTTTCAATAAATTAAATATTATTAGTATTTATAAATATATATATATAGATAAAGATGTCTACTTTACATTTGGGTACAGCTGCTATAATTACAGATTCGGTTATAGATTTTAATAATTCAGAATTGATTTCAAATAGAATACCTTCATCTGATAATAATATTACAAATAAAATTTATGTTGATTCATTAATATCAGCACAATCATCTATTCTGGATTCAATTCTTGAAGGAGCAGGAACAGGCCCCACTGGAATAACTGGTCCAACTGGAGCTTCTTCTACTGTAACAGGCCCCACTGGAAGAACTGGTCCAACTGGAGCTTCTTCTACTGTAACAGGCCCCACTGGAATAACTGGTCCAACTGGAGCTTCTTCTACTGTAACAGGCCCCACTGGAATAACTGGTCCAACTGGAGCTTCTTCTACTGTAACAGGCCCCACTGGAAGAACTGGTCCAACTGGAGCTTCTTCTACTGTAACAGGCCCCACTGGAATAACTGGTCCAACT
>Ga0209668_10000318_pt1 | contig 19844 bp, 11 predicted proteins | sample FrelakmetPLP11PL_FD_187150 | JGI IMG/M metagenome (GOLD analysis project Ga0209668, IMG submission 187150) | Freshwater lake sediment microbial communities from the University of Notre Dame, USA, for methane emissions studies - PLP11 PL (SPAdes)... | ecosystem: Environmental > Aquatic >... | reverse complement strand
AATAACGTCCGGCTACCCAGTCCTTGATATGGCAGAACCGGCAACTACACACCGGCTGACCAACCCCAAACATGTTGTTCTAGCCTACCTCGTGCTCGTGTTCGCACTTTCGTCGATCTTCTGGTACATCATCGCAGCGAAGCCGCAGTTTGCGATCGATACCGGTATCCTCAGAAACTCGATGTTTCTCCTCATGTGGTGTCCCGCGGTTGCAGCTATTGTGACCCGTCTTGCCTTCCAGGGAAACCTTGAGGGATTCGGGTTTAAGATCGGCGAGCTCCGTTGGTGGCTCCTTGCGATCGTCATCCCTATTGTGGTCGGGCTCGTGATGTTCGGCACCGCGTGGGTTTCCGGTATCGCGCCGTTCCTGCCGGACAAGGCAGCGGCAATGTTCGCGCTGCCGTTACTGCAGGGGGTCCTGATTGCGATTGGCTACAGTCTCGTATCGGCCACGGGCGAGGAGCTCGGGTGGCGGGGGCTGCTTGTCCCCGAGCTCGGCAGGTTCACCACGTTTACCTGGATTGCGATCATTTCCGCATTCATCTGGTTTTGCTGGCACGTCCCGGTCATGCTCGCCGGGGGGTATTCCGGACCGGGCGGTCTGGGGTACTCGATGGTTATGTTCTTCCTCGCCATGATTGGCGGCTCCACCCTCTTTGCATGGATCCGGCTCCGGTCCGGGAGCATCTGGCCGGCAGTCCTCCTTCACGGCTTCGATAACTACTTCACCCAGGAATTCTATCCCGTGTTAACGGCAAAAACCGAGGCCGGGGGGGCGATGCTCGGCGAGTTCGGCTGGTATGTGGTGCTCATTAGCATCGTTCTCGGGCTTGTCTTCTGGTACCTTCGGTACATGCTCCCGAAGATGCCGAAACCCGAGGGCGGGCTGTAGGGTTTTATGGTAATAATTTTCAATTATTTTTTTGAAAAAATAAAAAGGCTGGAAATGCAATTTTTATTATGAGGGTTGGCCATCAGCTGGCAATTCTATGTCCTGACAGCCATATCGTAAGACTGGCGGATGATCTGCCTGTCGTGTTCAGAAGAGATTTTTACAACACTCTCTTCTTTTATCAGCATGGCATGCCGAAGGAGGACCCTGCGGATGTCATCAGACGTTCCGTGACTGGCAATGCGTCCGATAGTGTTGAGCATCAAGGTAATAATATTTGTGTTGTCCCGGGAGTAGTACCGGATGGGGTCAAACGATGCGCTCATTAACTGGTCAAATGAACTGATTTTCAGGATTAACCGGAGCATGCCGGTCCTATCCTGCCTATTGGGGTGGAATTCCCACGTTCCGCACTGAATGAAAGGGCCACACCAAGCTGGTTCAGCACCATCGCCGGAATGGATGGATCGAAAAATCTTACGGACCGGGCAACGATGTTCACCAGCTGGGTGATACCTAATTCAGGGTCCTGTACCATGGTGCGGTACTTTCCCAGTATGAAGCAGTCCTGGACCTCATTTGAGAAACCCTGGTAAGGACTTTTCGGCCAGGCAACAAGCAGGGTATCTCCAGGCCCGATGAAGTCCCCGGGGGAGTATGCGACAGAGATCACCTGGTTATGTTGCGCTGCGATTTTCAGCAATCGCTCGTAATCGATCGAACGGATATAACCGGAATATCCAGAGTTTACCGGGACTCCCTCACGGATAATCGCATCTTCTCTCTTTGAAAATTTCCGGTGAACCACCGGCCGGCGTCCCTGGCAGATAGTCTTTCCGGACCGACCGGGTCAGTTCGCTGCCGAGCTGTGAGATAATGGTGGAAGCCTGTAATCCTGTCGTGACATGATGGAAAAAATAGAGCAGGGCACAAATATCAATAACGAGGAATACCGTTGAAGTCGTTGCGGATAAAACCGGTACGTGAACGGTAAAGGATGGACGCGAGATGATCCGGATGAGGGTAATATTGAATATCATGGAGGCTGCAAAAAGTCCGAGCACAATCTGGGCACGGATATCCCGGAGAAATGCCCGGAGAAGGATCGTTCCATACTGGTTTGTTCCACGTTCTGCCGGTCCTGCATCATACGTTATCCCGGACTGATAAACCATTTCTCAGTCCGGCAGCTACATATTTCATTTCCGGGATTGGATAACCGAAAAGGTGTTATTCCGCTTCCCGGCCCCCATAGGCCGATTCAGGTTCCTCCACAGCCAGGTAATCCACAATACACGATTCCGGCAATACCGCATGGCAATATGAACACTTATACGCGGTCCGGGAATGCTGGGAACGGTAGAGACCTGGTCTTTTACAACATGGGCAGAGTGGTACCTGACCTTCGAAATTCATATCTTGTTGTGGGACAGGTGATGGTATGAACTCAGGTCGTGTGCAGGGTGAACGTAATGATCCTCCTGTGTTTTATTCTGTCTGAAAAATCATAAAAAAGTTATTCAAAATGGATATTTTTGTATAATAACAGTGTTTGATCGTCACTGACAAGATTCAATCTGTAATCTGACGAATCCTCTATTAAATAGATTAACTGTCCGTTGACAGTCTCATGTTGTTCGATCATTGTTTGTGGGATGATGGGATTCTCAACGTTTTGCCGGATATTTTCTCCACTATTGACGGAGTGAGCGCAATAACCCCCCCTCACAAGATCAAGCAGGTTTGTCGATGGGTCGGTATAAACAAATCCTTCCGGCAGATCGTTATTTTTTATGGAAACATCGAGTACCAGAATAATGTGTCCCGGTGCTGGTTGGGACGTAGTAAAATTCTGAAACTTTTTTGCAGAATTAATCGTAAAACTGACAGGATTCCCGGTCGTCGTCAGATTTTCGAGATGGATAGGCTGAATGGTTAATACCTGGCTATTATTACCCATTATCAGCAGGTTGTAATTTTCTGAATCCTCTATTCCAAAGACAATCTGACCGGAGACCTCATCATTTACCTCAAGTTTTGTTTGTGGGATGATGGGATGTTCCAGTGCTTTCTGAAATTGCGGGCGGGAGTTCATTTCCAGGTCAACCCTTACGCGTTCGTCGGGATTGCCTAGTACGATCGATTTATTCGTAATAACAAACCCTTCCTTTAATTTTTTATTCTTAACCGTAACATTGAGTAACAGGAAAATATGTCCCTGTATGGGATCCAGGTCCCCAAGGCGTATCTTTTTTTTGGCGGAATCAATCGTTATACTGACCGGCCCCTGTTTTGGCTGATTCTGGTTTCGGGTTTGTGTGCCCACGTCTGACGCAGGAATTGCATTGTTCTGAACAGGTCCGGCTGGAGCGGTGGAGGGATTATTTGTCCCCGGGTTTGATGTTGTGCAACCTGCAAAAACAGTGATGAGAAGGAGAATAGAAATAAAAGAAATCAAATAATAAAATTTCTTCATACTTTTTTAACACCCCTCTTTCTTAAAAAGTTATTTTTATTGAATTATTCCATGGCCGGGCCTGTTGCTTGCCATCATCGCGTTGTACCCTATCAATTCCTCCTCTATTCCCGGCGATTTCAAACCAGAAAGGATATTATACATTTTACCTTATCCTTTTTCTCATGGATATAACGCTTATCGCTTCAATGTTTGAAGAATTACCGAGGCAGGGACCGGGATCTGATGAATCTACCGCTCATGCTTATTCATTCATCCCCCCGGTTCCCAAAGGGGGACATATACTTGATATCGGGTGTGGATCAGGTATGCAGACCCTTGCCCTTGCCAGGCTCTGTCCTGGCAGCAGGATTACTGCCATCGATCTTTACCAGCCATTTCTCGATGATCTCAATATTCGGGCAAAGAAAGCAGGGCTTGATGGCAGCATTGAAACTCACTGTGCATCAATGGACAACCTGTCGTTTGAAGAGGCCTCATTTGATCTTATCTGGTCAGAAGGATCTGCATTCATTATGGGTTTATTGCCTGCGCTCCATTACTGGAAGCATTTTTTGAAGCCTGGTGGATACCTGGTGGTTTCGGATTGTACCTGGTTCACGGATTCACCCTCTGCTGAATGCAGGGATTTCCTGGATGAAGCATGCCCTGGTATGAAGTCTGAGTCTGATACCAAAGACCTGATCCGGGCTGAAGGGTATGCGGTTATCGGTTCTTTCCGACTTCCTGATGCAGGCTGGTGGGACCATTATTATACTCCGTTATCAGGGAGAATACCCATGTTGAAAGAAAAACACGCGGATAATGCTGATGCACAGAACATTATCCGGGAATTAGAGAAAGAGATGGAGGTCCATCGGAACTATTCGAAGGAATACGGGTATACTTTTTTTATACTGAAAAACAGCACGGGCGATTAAACCGGAAGGTGACGAGAGGAATATTTTTTACTCATACCCCATGCGGTGACGGGGTCCTTGGCGTCCGGTCCCCGTATTTTGTTATTCACAGGAATTGGTATGCAAGGTCCGGAAATGCCCTTGTGGTCAGGGGGACCCTGGCAAACAACCTCCTGGCATTCCCCGGAGAGAACCACGGGGAAATTCCGTTCATTAACCGTGGTACGTGGGAGATATCGAAACGTTATTTATATTTTTTACCCATTATTTAGGTGAATACGTGATTTTTATCATGACTGCCATTGTTGATGCTGAAAAAACAGCCCGCCTTAAAGAGGTCCCTGACTGGTATGATTAAGGTCGTTGTATGCGGTGCACTGGGCAGAATGGGTACGACGATTGGCCGCATGATCAATGAAGCGTCCGATCTCGAACTCCTGGGCGGTGTCGCCAACAAATCCGGTTCATTTTTTGGTGTGGATGTTGTCGAGTCGTCGGAACTTTCCAGGTTGCTTGAACAAAAGAAACCTGATGTCCTGATCGATTTTACCATCGCGGACGCTGCAGTGCAGAATGTTAAGGCTGCCGCAAAAGCAGGAACTGCCCTTGTGATCGGGACGACCGGGTTTACCCCCGCCCAAAGGGTCGCGATGGCGAAGGCTATCGAAGGGACGGTCCCTGCCGTGATCTCCAGTAATTACAGCATCGGTGTGAATGTGTTCTGGCAGCTGCTCCGCACTGCCGCACCGTTGCTCGCAGATTACGATATCGAGGTTATTGAAGCACACCACCGGTACAAGAAAGACGCCCCGAGCGGGACAGCAACGACCATCCTTCAGATCATTGACGAGGAGATCGGGGAGAGGAGGAAGCAATATGGCCGTGAGGGTATGAAGGAACGGGAAAAGAAGGAGATCGGTGTCCATACCATCCGCGGGGGGGATATTGTGGGTGACCATTCGGTCGTATTCTCCGGCAATTTCGAGACTATTACACTGGCTCACCGAGCATACGACCGTTCTGTATTAGCCCATGGAGCCCTCCTGGCGGCCCGGTGGGTGATCTTTCAGAAACCCGGCATCTATGGGATGAACGATGTACTTGCAGCGTTCCCAGATCAACGAAAAGAATAAACTCATTCCCTTTTTCAGCGAAGGCAAAGGAAGATCACACTGCTGTGTCAGGCCACAGGCAGACCCTCTACGCATTTCGATAGCCTTATCCTCTGCAAAGAGAATGAACCAGTTATTGACAGATGCTATCCGTCGGAACTGGACCCCGGAGCCCCGGGTATTTTACACCGGGCAGAAGGGAAATGTTGTCATAAGGATGGATCCGGATACTTAAAAAAAGGTGAACCAGATGGAAAAGAATGGGGAAGAGCCCGGAGACATGGTACCAGTGAAATCTCTCGTGGTCGTGTTTTCGTATCATCACATGAATACGGAGAAGATCGCCCACGTCATTGCAAAAGTCCTTGATGCACCGGTAACAACGCCACAGCAGGTTAAGCCTGGAGAGATTACAGAATACGGCCTGGTTGGTTTCGGATCAGGGATATATTCAGCACAACACCATCCCTCCCTCCTTGACCTTGCCGGTAACCTGCCGCAGGCCAATGGCAGGAACGCCTTCATATTCTCTACATTCGGGGCCCCGGCCGGCTTGTTTAAGGGAGAACGGCTCACAGAATTTATTCACAACAACCACCGGGCCCTCAGGGAAAAACTGCAGTCCAGGGGTTACACGGTCGTTGATGAATTCGCCTGTCCGGGGTTCAACACGAATAGTTTTCTCAAATTTTTCGGGGGACTGAATAAGGGCAGACCTGGTGCGGAAGACCTCGGACACGCAGAAGAGTTTGCCAGGGACCTGAAGCGGTTCAGAGGTACGGACGGGAAATAAACAGACTGTGAAACCCGGGATATATCGCAACAATACCGGACATTATGGGGTGGTTCCTGTATGTTCGATCCTTTTTTAGCATTGTCGAAAAACAGGTGGTTATGGGGAGGTCAGGTCTTTTGCCTGGTAAGTTGTGTGATGTATGCTTTATTATCAGACCCATCTTCGAGATAATTGAACTCCAAAGAATCCGGACCCGTTAACCTGCCGATACTAAAGCCCGCTCCCCCATCGCTCTCGTAGATCTCCCCGGTCAGGGTTATGATCCCCGATAAATTCTCGTAATACATCTTGCCATCCCCTCTCAAATACTCCTTCCGGCCGGAAAAGGCCTGCCCCTTCTGTTTCGTGATATTGAACAATGTCGGGTGAGTAAAAAACCCCTCAACGGTGGTATGCCCGGTCGAGTTCCCCGACCACCTGCCGATCAGGTCAGGGATGGCCTGCGTTGGGGGAATGACGGGGTGTGTTACTATTGGTGTCGCTGATACTGGTCCTGTTGGGCTGGTTGAGGTGCATCCTGCACAAATTGCAATACTTATAAGGAGAATACCAAAATAAATCCACTTCATGGTAAAGGATTCCTTGGTCAATACTATTAGTAAAGTATGTCGATACGTCATGCTACATGGAGGTAGCAAATCACCGGCAGATTACACCCCCTATCTGGCAATAGCCAGGCGATTAGGAAGGGTGCCGGTATTCTATTTGTAAAAATGGTCCCCTTTAATAACATTTCAGGGACCCGGGTGCGGATAGTACCTGGCATCCCGTTAAACAACTACTTGGTGTATCCGGTAATAGGCCGGTCCCCCGGTAGTGTAGTTGAAGATCGGCCAAAAAAATTACTTGATTTCCCAATTGTAAAATAAATGGGAGTATTGGATAAATCAGGTTTAACCCGTCACCGTAACAACACCCGTTTTTGTTGTGCTGGCTCCCATAATGGAATTCGTAGTACTGTTATATTTCGTAATAGACAGGGTGATGTTGTAGGTACCCGGTAACCGGTAGGTATGAACCGGGTTTGGCCCAATCACATTGGGACTGTCTCCAAAATCGTACATAAAACGAGTCGGGTTGCCGATGGATTTGTCGATACATTCCACGGTGAGCGGGGCAGTACCGTTAACGGGTGAAACGGCGAAATCAGCCAAAAAGGTCTGCGTCGGAGGAGTGGTATTCACCACAATTGAAGATGACGTACTACCTGAACCGACACTATTCAACACGGTCAGGGTAACGATAAATGTCTGATTTGATCCGGTCGTGAACGTATGCACCGGGTTTGCCTCAGTACTATTGACACTGCCATCCCCGAATTCCCACTGGTATGCCAGTGGCCGGGAACCCGTTGAGGTATCAGTGAACCGGACAGGCAACGGCGAGAACCCTGATGTTGTATTTGAGTTGAAGTTCGCGACCGGTGGGGTAGCGGGGGGTGTGACATTCACCAATACAACCGCTGATTTGGACGATGATCCAGCACTATTGGATGCTGTCAGGGTGATGGTGTATGTCGAATTGGTAGTTGCCGTAAAGGTGTGTACCGGATCCTTTTCGGTTGAATTCTGGCTGCCATCACCGAAATTCCACTGGTAGGTAAGTGACGGTGTCCCGGTCGATTGATCCTTGAATTGAATAGTGAAGGGCGAGAATCCCACCGATGAATTCATGGAAAATTCCACCCCTGGTGACAGCACCGGGATCGTACCATTTCCCTTTATGTAATGGATTGTAAACGGATCCCCTTTTCCACCGTTATTCGAGGCGGTAAGAGTTACCGAGAAATCCCTGGATATATTGTACCAGTGTTCGGGACTCTGAAGGGTGGAGTTTGTGCCATCCCCAAAGTCCCAGTACCATCCTGTTGCATCGGTTGACTGATCTACGAAATGTATCAGGATCGATCCGATTCCAAGAGTGCTTAAGGTGGTAAATCTCGCAACCGGCTTTTTGGTCACAATTACATAATCGGTCTTTGATACTATGGACTCGCCAGCTTTATTTTTCACGGTGAGATTTACCGTCCAGTTCCCAGCCTCATTATAGATGAAATTCGGGTTTTTATTAGCTGAAGTACTTCCACCTGGCCCGAATTCCCATTTCCACGATGAAATGTAGAGTGAGGATTTATCCGTGAATTGTACATTGAGTGGCAGGAATCCAACTCTAGGCGTCGCTGAAAAGTCTGCGGCCGGAGGGAGGGGATTCAACTCGTTCATTTTGTTGAACAAGGCGATTACATCGTAAAATGAAATTTTGGAATCCTTATCATAATCGAACATGGATAGCGGTTCATTTGTTGAAACCCATTCCAGGTTCTGGAATATTACGATGACATCCATGAATGTTGCGTTCCCGTCGCCATCGAGATCTTCATAGAGGCCATCTCCATCGGGATCGGTGGGGGTGTTGTTCAAGCCGGGGAATGGGATCAACGTGGGCTTGGCTGGTGGCAAGGGTGCAGTCCACGCGGTATGGTTAACCCAGGTGAGATTTACATTTCCCGTGAAATCAGCAGTATGAGTAGAGATCGTGTGCGATGAGTTCGTCGGGAGTCCTGTTGCAGTATAGGTCTGGGTTCCTTTAGTCACATTGGTTTTGAAAATATCGTCCAGGAAGACCATGACGTTATCGAAATCTGAATCAGCCGGGTCGGTCCAGGACCAGTTGATGTAAGACTGCTGGTATGTTTTGTTTACCAGGTTGATGATACTTCCCGGAGATTTTGTGTCTGTAACTGGCAGTGGCAGTGCCGCAGTCCTCGCCGTCCAGTTCACCCATGAGTTGTTCACATTTCCTGCTGTATCCACCGTTTTTGTTCCAAGAGTATACTGGATGTCAAGGGAGAGCCCGGTAGTGTTGAAGAACCCGATTCCCTTGGTAATGTTTGTTCTCCAGGTACCATCGAGATATAATGCAACGTGATCGAAGTCGAGATCTGTTGGATCGGTCCAGGTCCAGTTGATGTAAGTCTGCTGGTAGGTAGTGTTGCGAAGGTTTGTGATACCGCTCGGTGGAATTGTGTCTGTAACTGGCAGTGGCAGTGCCGCTGTCCTTGCCGTCCAGTTCACCCAAGTTGTGTTCACGTTTCCTGTAGTATCAACAGTTTTTGTTCCAAGGGTATACTGGACGTCCGGGGAGAGCCCACTGGCGTTGTAGAAGCCAATTCCTTTGGTAATGTTTGTCTTCCACACATTATCGAGATATACAGAAACGTGATCGAAATCTGAATCAGCAGGATCGGTCCATGACCAGTTGATGTAAGTCTGCTGGTAGGTAGTGTTTACCAGGTTCGTGATACTTCCCGGAGATGTTGTGTCTGTAACTGGCAGTGGTAGCGCCGCAGTCCTCGCCGTCCAGTTCACCCAAGTTGTGTTCACGTTCCCTATATTATCAACAGTTTTCGTTCCAAGGGTATACTGGACGTCCGTGGAGAGCCCGGTTGCGTTGTAGAAACCGATTCCCTTGGTAATGTTTGTTCTCCATGCACCATCGAGATATACAGAAACGTGATCGAAATCTGAATCAGCAGGATCGGTCCATGACCAGTTGATGTAAGTCTGCTGGTATGTTGTGTTTACCAGGTTGTTGATACTTCCCGGGGAAGTTGTGTCTGTAACTGGCAGTGATAGTGCCGATGTCCTCGCTGTCCAGTTCACCCATGAATTGTTCACGTTTCCTGTAGTATCGACGGTTTTTGTTCCTAGGGTATACTGGACGTCCGGGGTGAGCCCCGTTGTATTATAGAATCCAATTCCTTTCGTTACATTTGCCTTCCATTGGCCTTGGAGGTATACGGTCACATGATCAAAATCCGAATCTGTGGGATCCGTCCAGGACCAGTTAATGTGATTCGGTTGGTATGTAGTGTTAATGAGATTCGTGACATTGTTTGGAGGAGTGGTATCAATCGGGATATATGAGTTAGTCACATTAATGAACCCGGTTTTCTCAATTGAATCAATACCCAGATTATTTTCAGCAGTCAGTTTGACAGAATATAGTCCTTCGGTTGAATAAGTGTGTTCAGGATTCGGGAGGATTGAGTATGTTCCGTCTCCGAAAGACCAATTCCAGATTATTGGATCACCTGTTGATGTGTCATTGAATTGAACTCGCAATGGAATTTGTCCAATAATTGGTGTCGCAATGAAAGATGCATGTATAGGCTGCCATGTCGTATTTGTTTGAATAGTAGTTTCAAATGTTCCATTTCCTGTTTCGTCAAGTTTTATCGTGACGCCGTCTTCACCTTTTGAGAGTTCACCCCAATCAACAGTATACTCATGAATTTTATTAGAAGCTGTCCTGATGCCTGTAGCGTTAAAAAATATTTGATTGTTATCAACCTTGGAACTTATAGAAAGGCCATATTCCCCGTCATTTGTACCAACTACCTGGTATTTAAAGGAATTATTGACGTATGGCAGCCAAATAGAACCTGTTATTGGATCATAAATTGAAAACGGAATATCCTCAGAAATATTTCCATCACTCATACCGGTCATTCTTCCTTCTGTATCAAATACTTGAAGATATCCAGGGCTGAAAATTTTTATTTCGGTTGAGTGTTCGACCAAAGTAATTAACCGATCAGATAAGTCATCTGCACTTTCTTTAACCGTTTTACCACTTATCGGGTCTTTTTCTTTATCGTAGGCATCATAATTTTTATTAATAGGATCATAATAAAAATCTTTAATCTGATTTTTCAATTGATATGCTATTCCGGTGCTTTTCGCTTCATTCCAAAGATATGTACTGGGGTTACCTTCGTTATAACCATTATATCTCTGGAGACCCGAAATCCATGCGTACTCATCGCAAGAAAAACAGACCTTATCCTCGTCTCCACCGACACATATTGACGCCTTACAATCATTATACCCCTTATAAACGAGATTATAATGATTATTTAAAGCATTTAATCCATCAGAAATACTTGCTCGGATCCCCTGAGTTGTATTTGTGTAATAATGCTTGCACGAATCACAACTCCAACCTGTATAATCATACCTTGAATAGATATTAGTGCAACCACAAGTCGAACCTATATATCTTATGTCACACTTTCCTAGCACTCGCTTATTCCATTCACAGTTTGGGTTATCTATTGGGCAATACCTACAGAGTGTGCAGCTATATGCTGCGGCATCTGGTTTACCCGTGCAACTTAAATCCCGACAAAAATCAACATCCCCATTTGAATTCCACCACCGAATTCCACTGGCCGATCCAACTAAACTATCATCATTGTCAATGCGGGGAATGCCTCTTCCCCATGGATCCATTGTTATGAATTCATTATCATAATGAACAATCCCGGATTCTTGTGCTACTTTTGCTAATATCAAATATAAGGGAAATTGATTTGGTTTATTGGTGAATCCCGATCCGGGTTTGAGAATTTTTGGTATTAATTCACTCTCTTGTTGACGAATTGTTATTCTTCTTTGTTGCATACTATCAATTGTTAATGTGTTTGCATTTCCAGATGAGCTGTCCTTAATGGTGTCTAATTTAATCCATCCGTCAATATTATCCGTTACATCTTTAACATGGACATATCCATTTTGAGAAGGTTCTTTCAAATTTTGTAATACCCAGCCATTTGGAACTAATTTTATTGGTTGGTGTTGGAGAATTGTTAATCGTTCATTTAATTTCGAAATAGTTCGTGGGGTCTGATCCTTATCCAGTAATCCCAATTTTTTTTCATCATTTAGCGAATATTGGTTTTTAAAGTTCTCAAGAGATATTTTAGTTTTTGAACCAAAACCTTTACTCTCATACCCTGGTGATCCTATCGGCTGTTCACTAGGTCTATATAAATAATAGTTTACCAAGGCAACCTCTGTCATGGGATGAGAATTTAATATTTTTTGAAGATAGTAAAAATAATCATTATTTTGGCTCTTATCCGGTGGCACATTGCTGAAATCATAGTTTAAGGGAATGCCTTGATATTGTCCGTTAGAATTAGGGAGTTTACAAATATAAGACCCAGTTCCTTCGAGGGTATTTACTTCGACCCAGTCACCTAATACTTTATTTTCCAGAATCGCTGATCCACCAGCACATGTTCCGTCCTGCTTCATCGGAGTAATAGTACATTTTATCCAATTGTAAGAGAGAGTCATCCTTTGTATAAATGAATTCCACCCCTCCGTCCATTTAATATCTATTTTATCAAAAGATCCTTTTTTGGAATCACCGGACATCGCCATCATTACTTTTTGACTCTCTTTTTTCTCATCCAGATAATCGATTTGGACAGAGTAATATGCGATATCATTTCTATCCGTCCATGCTGAGTTTTTAAGGATTAAATCAAATTCAGATCCGACCTGTTCCCCTGGCACAGGTGAGATAATAACCGGTGCCTGCATAGGCGGCCAGGCCCATCCAAGATATCCCTTTCGTGAAGGATCATTATCGCCAATTTCTATGATGGTATTATTCACATAGATGATCTTACCCTCACCAAGTGAGAGTGCGACCGGACATGGGGATGCTGTATCAAGACACCAAACGAATGATCCCTTGGGGGGTATTGTGTACCTGTTAATGTTTTTAAAGTATTTACCCGCCTGCTCCGCCGAATCAAAACCCATATCAAGAGTATAATTGGTGGTGGCGTTGTAGGCGTCTTCTACGAAATAGAATTGTAGTCTCGAATACTTCCCCGCTGGACCCACTTTGCCCGTTGCCCAATCTACCGCTTTTTTAATTTTAAGGTGGTCTCCAGTATCATAATTGTAGACCGAAATATACTGTTCTGCTTCGTACGTGTTATTTTGGTCTCCTTTTTTTACAGTAAGTGTGACATTAAAATCACCGGTTTTAGAATAAATGTGGGTCGGATTCTTCTCAAGTGAGGTATTTCCATCGCCAAAGTCCCAATTCCACGAAGTCGCATTCCCTTCGGATAGATCGAAAAATGTGACATTCATATTGACCGGACCGGACGCTGGGGATGCGGTGAATGCAGCGGATAACGGCGAAGAACCACTACCCACTTTCGCAACCACTAATTTGTTCCGTCCACCGGAAAATTTCAGATAGCTAATATACGGGGCATTCTGTTGATCGAGGGCAATTGATGTCGCCTGTTGCCCGTAGCTGACATCCTGATTATCCACCTGGGTTATCCGCCATTGTGATCCATCGAAATATTCATACATCATGCGGATTTCGTTCTGGTTTGTAGAACTGTTGAGATGGGTGGTAACAAAGGCAATATTCGGCTCTTGTGAAGTGTTTAGTGAAAAAGCAACCGTATTTATCAATTTATAATATGGGTCTAAAATTTTGCTTTCGTACCAGTTTTTACCATCAATTTGTACAAAATATGGTCGGTTTGGGTCCTGCCTATTGTATAAAATCTGTACGTTATTCTCCTGGTCGAAAGTGAGGTACATTTTACCGACGGTTTCCGATCCAAGCTCTTGTATCTCAGAATAATGCCATCCGGTGGTATCTTTATTGAAATATCTCATGTAGCCTGAACAATAGATATTGCAATTACGCACTGCATATGCGATGAATGGATTATCTGAAGAGTCCAGGGATAGTGAAATAGAATATAGATTTGATCCTCCAAGTCCTGTATCTTCTTTCACCCAGGTAGTCCCATCAAAAAAAGTGTACATTAGTTTGGACTGGTTCATATAGCCAAAATGTGGGTACCCCGACTTGTCAAGGGCCATCGAACAGGTTGATCCCTCATCGATTATTTCTGATTGCCAGCCATTACTGGTTCGCTTATAATACGTGATTTTTTGAAGATCAGATGTTGAAGAACGATTAGAATATGAAATGTGCGGGTTCCCCGATTGATCGAGGTCAAAATTTACATCTCCAACCAGGTTGGTAAGGTCTGATGATGTTACCTCCTCCATATGCCATGCAGTATTCTCCTTCCAGGCATATTTCAATCGCGAACCTGAATCAGAAACCTGATAAATTATGTGAGGATTCCCATTTTTATCGATTTTTATTGAATTTAATCCTGTTACAGGTGAAGATTCATTAATTTCATCGATCTCCCAATCGGTATCTAAATTTTCGACAACGATATAATTGTAACAATTATAGAGCGTGTATTCAAGATCATCTGGATTCGTTACATGCAGGTCCCAGAACCCCGGAGAGGCTCCATCCAGGTGAAATTTGCATTCAAATATTCCTGGTGAAATCCCAGTAACCTCGACTGGCTGGATTTCAGGCTGGCTGGATTTATGAAGAGAAAAAATTGCATTTGGTGAGATTCCTGTCCCTGACACGGTTAAATTAAAATCTGCACCAGAATAACTATAACCCCGGTCCGGGGAAACCGACGTAATCAATGGATGGATTGTGGCCCCATCCTTTACTTTCACAACCCAGATATCTTCCCATGTATGATGTCCCCCTACATCCCCGTCATTTGAAGAAGTATAGCCTGTTAGTAAATATCCTCCATCAATTGTACTCATTATTGCTGTCGCGTAGTCCTCATGGCTTCCCCCATAACATTGACTCCAAAGAATGTCACCCTCTTTCGAAAACCTAGTTAGGGTGATGTCAACAATCCCATGGAATCCCGGGCCATGATCTGTTGATGAAAGCAGCAGAAAACCTCCGTCGGAAAGTCGAACTAGGTTCTTTGGTGCAAACCCTTCACTTGGCCCGCCGAGACTACTCAAGTTATAACTTTTTTGCCAGGTTATTGAACCTAAAAGATCGGTTCTTAAAAACCAGAGATCCTTCCCATTATCGAACTTTATAGCTGCCAGATCACCATCATTGGAGTTTGCGAAGCCCACAATTTCGTATCCTTCATTACCAAGGGAATACAATGCAATTGGAGTTTCGGTAGCACTTCCACCGTAGCAAACCTGTTGTAATAAATTTCCTGTGATATCAGTTTTGACAAACCAGATATCCGAGTCACCATGATTCCCGCTTACTTGAATATTGGTAGAGCGTGTTGGCGTAACAAAAGCATAGCCCTCGCTATTTTGTATAAGGGTTGAAGGGGTAATAGTACCCGTGTAATAGTCCCCACCGTATGTTCGAAGCCATTCGACATCGCCTTGATTATCAAATTTCTTTAGTGTTGCATTACTGGATCCACACAGGCTTATGGAATAAGAAACATCATGATAAGCATCTCCCGCAAAAAGATAACCCCCGTCCGGTGTTTGTCGGATATAATAACTTCCAGAATCATCCCGACCAATCGGCTTTTTAAATTGAATATTTCCTGCTGAATCAATTTTAATGAGTTGAGGTTCTATACCGGAGCAAATCCCAGTATCCCAGGTATTTGTCCCAATAGCGATGCAGCCTCCATCCTGGGTGAAATTTATTTTATTCCCGTGCATTGCCGCTTCATCACTGGAATATTGCCTATCCCATATTGTTTCACCGGCTTCGTTTAACTTAACGAGATGAAAATCGTAATCGATACAGAGTATAATATCACCATTGGACGACTCCTGAAAATCTCGGATTCTATTGAAAAAACGTTTCCATTCAATCGTACCGTCCCCTTTAATTTTCATGAGAACATGGTCGCTATAATATTGATCAACCGTATTTTCCGCGAAATCACCGTCAGTTGAATAGGTGTTTCCAGATATGAGGTACCCTCCATCATGGGCCGATGTGATTATATATGGAGATTCAGTTTGGGATCCACCAATACACCGTTGCCATTCAATCGATGGTGTCTCACTGGCGGTAACCGGCATAACCATGAGAAAAATAACCAGAACCGCAATCAGAATTACAAAAAACCCTCTATTAACCGCAAACATAGCTCATTCCCCCAAAATCGTGAATAAAATATCCCCTACCCGCCTGGTCAACCCTGGGGGTACAAATGACTAGTCGCCGAAAAGCCGGGCTGATTCAATTCACATTATGTGAAATTTACTAATTACTCTATATATGCTATTTCCTATATGCAAGGCGAATATCAAATCGTTGATAACTGAAAATATGAGAATGCAGAAATATTCCCCTTTTTTTCAAATTCTCAACGATAATGAATTATTACAGGTGAATAGGCAATATTCCATAAATATTTTGGGAAAATGAAAAACCAATCAATTTCCGCCCGCTTTATCAGAAAAACCTCCTACCCCTCCACACAATTACCCCTTCCCCACCATTAAACCCCCTCCATGACCCTATAAATCGCCCGGATTAGCCCCCGTTTTCATCCGGTACCGAACCCTGCTATCTACGGCGATTTTATCCCTATTCCGCCAATAATAGGCCTTTCTTTGCTCCTTATCCTTTTCCGGGTTCCGTAAACGCCACCGTTTCCACCGTGGAATGGCCTTTTTCCGGTGTTTTGCGATCAGCAGGGCGGTCCGGAGTGAAACCGTGACCGTGGTCATGGGACAACCTCCCGCCTGCCAGTACCTCCGCAGGCAGTACAGGGTTCAGGTAACCGGCGTTTTTGCAGGAGTTTACCCGTTCTCCGGCATGCAACGCAATCGATCTCCCAGTACCTGCTCCTGTCGGTCACGGGCCTGCACCCCCCTCCGCTGAGGCGTTCGCCTGGACCTCGCGGTCGTAACACTGCTGGCAGATGTTTGTCTGCATCTCCCTGTCGCAATAGGCGACGTTGCCGAGGTTGCAGATGACACAGCGGCCGAGATCTGTGGTGTTCCTCACCATACGGGAGAGGACAATCGTGCCCGGAAGCGGAATTGCCGAGACCTGGCTCCTCCGGACTGCTTCCTGGTAACAACCCTCGCAGATCCTCCGGGCCACCTGGTTTGTCCTTGATTTTCTCTCACCGTTCAGTTTCTCGATATAGTCAACAGTTCTGCGACCGCAGGTATGGCAGTGTCCCCGGCGGTCCGCATAATCGAGCGGTTTGTAATCCCGGGCCCTGATGGATGCAACCGTCGCAAGAGGTCCGGCAGGTTTTGAAACCGTGTTGCAAGGCCAGTCGTCACGCTGCACCGTGTTTTCGGCATTACGAGGTCTGCCTGGCAAGGTGCCGTCTTCGGTTGCAACATTTCCGGTTTCACCGTTACGATCAGAGCCTGAATTCCAGGACAGTACCGGAGACTCTGTGATTTCCTGTTTGCTGCAAACAGTACTATTATAATTATTTATTTTATCATTATCAGTCCCGTCTGGTGTTTCAACACGGTTTTCGCTGGTTTCGCTGGTTGCAACATTTGTTGCAATGGTGCTGTTAACGGTTGCAGTGTTGCAAGGTCCGTCAAGGTCATCACCGTCACCAGGCCGGAGCCAGACCGCTCCGCCTGCAGACCAGAGGAGATACAGTTCCCTGTTGAACTGGAACGCATGGACCCGTCTCCGTACACTCCGGCCGATCTCTTCGTCCATGACCACCGTCCGGTCGACGTAGCTGATCGCCGGGCACTTTTCGAGGAGGCCGCTGTAGATCTGTCCCCGGCCCTGGTAGCCGTGAAGGGCCCGGTAAATAATGTTGTATGACAGCTTCGTTACTTCCTGCAGCTGGGAAATGGTGAACTCGACATCCCCCCGCCTGTTGATCGCAGCCATGATCTCTGCCTCCCGCCGGGTAAGTTTTGTCTCCTGCCCGCCACCATCGGTGTTGAGGAGGCCGAAGAGCCGGGCGGCATTGTAAAAATCATCGAGGTTCGCAAAGATGTAGGAACCGCCACCAACCGTGTGCCGTTCCCGCTGCATGAACCGGAGCATTGCATGGGCCTTGATCATCGAGAAGAACATCTCGGGATTACGCCGGTTGCTCTTAGCCTGGAAGTCGATACGCTTCGAGAACGGTATGACGATATGCACCCGTTCCCTGCTGATGATCTCCCACATCGCCCGGCATGCCAGGATCCCCGGCCGGGTCGTGTTGAGTTCGGTCGGGACCACGGCCTCTTTGCCCGCCATGTCGTCGAGGACCGCGATGTCCTGTTCGCCGGACTCATCTATCCAGCAGGTGAGCATCCGGTTGAACACCTGGTCGTCACCGGTCCCTTCGACCTTGGCGACCCACCAGACACACCGTTCCGGGATGGAACATTCCTGCCCCTTCCGTTCCTGGCTGACCGTCCGGTACTTGATGGGGTCCCGGAACGAAGACGTGGCCCCTTTCAGGATCTCCTGCATGTCGTCCGAGAGGGTCTTGTCGTCGAAGACGATCACGGTCCCGGGGCTCATGTCCGGGATGTAGAAGAGTGCCTTGTTTGACATCGCACCGACGAGCTTGTACCGGTCGGGCACCTGCATGAGGATGGTGTCGAAGGTCCCGCTTTTTCCTTTCCCGCTCTCACCGCTGACCGAGACATGGAGCCCCTTGGTGTTGTCCACCGACCGGGAAGCAAGCGAGAGGATGCAGCACTCGGCCGGGACCCTGTCGCCGACGTGGTCGAGGGAAAATGTGGCTAACATGGCCTTCATCGGGTCGCCGTGTTCAAGGACGGCCAGTGCCTCGTTATAATGCGGGAGATCGGTAAGCGGGGTCTCTGGTAACGGGGGTGGAGGTCCCCGGGGTGGTTGCCCCGGTCCCTTTTGGGAAGGTGTGTGTTTCCTCCGTTCTCCCTTCGGTTCGAACCGCTCCCGTAATTCGGGCCAGCGCTGGTCCCCGCCTCCGCAGGAACTGTGATGACAGCCGGCAAAGATGCCCCCGTTCGGGAACTGGACGGCGAATGCACCATCGTTGTGAGCGGAGGAGAACGGGCACTCGTCGAAGTTGAACAGGACCCCTCCCTGGTACGGTTTCTCATCGGCGATCCCGATCGCATGGTCCCGGAGCCAGCGCCCGAGGTCAATCGGTGGGCCACCCCCCTTGGGCGGGGCTGCTGTTGAGACGGCAGTGGTGCACCGGAGTGCACCGGCCAGTCGTTCCAGCTGCTCCCCTGTTACGAGCTGCAAACGGTCAGGTACCGAGAGCAGTTTGGCCCGCCGGTGGGGCCTGGTGTTTGTGCTGTCACCTTTCCGGGATACGGTGCCGTAGAGTTTCCAGATCCGGGCCGCGTTGTGGTTCGCGGTGTCGATGGTGCCTGACGGGTCGTTGAATACGAGGGCGAGGGCTTCAAGTCCCTGTTTTACGAGACCGAGGCTTTTGGGGTCGTTTGGCAGGTCGATGCGGTACAGGAGGTGTGCACCGTTCCCGCTGTCGGCGATGACCGGGGCCGGCCACCCTTCTTCGGTGAGGTACTGTGCGACCCGCCCGGCCTTGGTAATCGCAGCGGTATGTTCCGCATCGGTGGATGAGATCCCGGATGGCCGGACTGCATCGATGTCGACCGGGAACCACCGGCGCCGGATGATATCGGCATCAGCGGTGGTCACGTCTTTCTTCCCGAGCCGCATCGTGGTCCGGTTGGCCCTCCGTGAAAGGAGGGCCGGGTTCGCCTTGTTCAGGGTCACGTAGATGCCCTGTGCATTCGCCCCTTCTATTTTCTCCGCGTCTGCCGCGAGCTTTGCCATGTCATCGTAATACCCGGATGCTGTTGCATCACAAAAAAGGGCCCGGAGTTCGACGACCTGCCCGGTTTCGAAGAGGAGAGCGAGCGCTGTCGCTACCTGGTTTTCCATGGTTACCTCTCCGGGTCCGGCCCGTCGATGAAGGCACAGGCCCAGGCTGCATCACCGTTTTTGGGCACCGGGTAGGCGGCTGCACAGTTTGCTTCCTGGCAGAGGACCACTCCCTTCGGGT
>Ga0209668_10000317_pt1 | contig 19872 bp, 21 predicted proteins | sample FrelakmetPLP11PL_FD_187150 | JGI IMG/M metagenome (GOLD analysis project Ga0209668, IMG submission 187150) | Freshwater lake sediment microbial communities from the University of Notre Dame, USA, for methane emissions studies - PLP11 PL (SPAdes)... | ecosystem: Environmental > Aquatic >... | reverse complement strand
ACCTACAAGGAACACCCGTGGATAGGCGGTGGGAACGCCGGGCCAAGTGTCGAGGTGCTAATCGGTGGTCTCGAAGTCGCCACCCTTGTGTTCATGAACCTCGGCAGGCATAAGACGGATTCCCCTGGAATCGACCTGAACGGGGAGATGTACTACCCGATGAAGAACCGGATAGTGGATACCGGGTACGGGCTGGAACGTTTTGTCTGGGCATCCCGCGGTTCACCGACCATTTACGATGCCGTGTTCCCGGAAATGGTCTCACGGGTCATGGAAGCAGCAGGAATGGAACACATGCTCGACGATGCCGAGTATACAAAAATCCTCTCCCTCAATGCCAGGTATGCAGGCCTGCTTGGGGATATATCGGGAGCAAACCTTTTCCAGCTCAGGAACAAGGTCGCTTCTGCGATTAATGTCCCTCCTGACAAGCTCGATCGCATGATCGCACCGATCGAGAAAGTCTATGCAATTGTGGACCATACCCGCTGCCTTAGCTACATGCTTGGGGACTGCATAGTCCCATCCAATGTCCGTGAAGGTTACCTTGTACGGCTTGTCATCCGGAGGACACTGCGGATGATGAACGACCTTGGCATAAAAGACGGGCTTGCCGACCTTGTAGAGGAACAGATTAAAATTATTGGCCCCCGGCAGTTTGAACAGGACGTCCTGGTCATCAGGGAGATCATCGACCGCGAAGTGGAGAAATATGCCCAGACCCTTGAACGCGGTTCAAAAATTGTCCAGAGAGTGGCCCGTACCTACAAGGCAAAATCAGAACGGGTACCCCTCAGGGAGGTGATCACGCTCTACGATTCCCATGGTATCCCCCCGGACATGATCAAGGAGATTGCACAGAAAGAAGGTGCCGTAGTTGACCTGCCTGACAATTTCTACTCTCACATTGCAGATATGCACTCCGAATCAGAGGTCATGGCCGCAGAAGACCAGTACGCAAAATATCAGGCCCGTATCAGGGGCCTTCCGGCCACTGGGAAGCTCTACTACGAACAGCCATGCAATACTGAATTTGAAGCAGTTGTAATCGATTTCTTTGATGGATTTGTCGTAATGGACCAGACTCTCTTCTACCCGGAAGGTGGAGGACAGCCTGCCGATAGCGGGATGCTCATTACCCAGGAAAATATGGTCCGGGTCAACGGGGTTGTCAAGATCGGCGATGTTGTCCTCCATAAACTGGAGGGCGGCATTCTCAGGCGGGGAGACCGTGTGAAAGGGATCGTCGATGAAGAACGCCGCTGGTCACTTATGCGGCACCACACCGCAACTCACCTGCTGCTCAAGGCATCAAAAGAGGTGCTTGGGGCGCATATTCACCAGGCAGGCGCTCAAAAAGGAGTTGAGAGTTCGAGGATCGATATCCGTCATTTCAGGCACATCACAGCAGATGAACTGCATAAGATAGAGATGGCGGCAAACCGGATGGTCCTTGCCGATACGTGTATCGATATTCGGTTCGAGGACCGTGTCAAGGCCGAGCAGTCATACGGGTTCTCCCTCTACCAGGGTGGCGTACCACCAGGCAGGGAGCTCCGGATCGTTTCTGTCGCCGGCGACATCGAAGCGTGTGCGGGGACACATTGTACGAGCACGGGCCAGATAGGCATGGTCAAGATTATGCGGGTCGAGCATATCCAGGACGGGATCGAGCGCCTGGAGTTCTCAGCAGGACTTGCAGCCCTTGCATGGATGCACCACCTCGAGGAGATCGTGAATAGTTCAGCTGATGTGTTTTCAGTCCAGCAGGATAACCTGCCCGCTACATCTCAGCGGTTTTTTAACGAATGGAAAGACCAGAAAAAGGAGAATGAAAAACTCTCTCAAAAACTTGTTGACCTTGAGATCGCACAAATCCATCCCGAGATGATACATGGTATACCGGTTGTGGTCAGACGCCTTGACCTGCCTGCAAAGGACCTGATGACCATCGCGGCCCAGGTCTCAGGGAAAGGGGGGGTGGCATTCTTCCTGTCGAAAAACGGTGATCGTGTGGATGCCGTAATTACTTCAGGTATCGCAGCGGTGAATGCCGGGGAGATTATCGGACAGGTCACAGGACTCCTCGGTGGGAAAGGCGGGGGCACCCCTGCTCTCGGACGAGGGGGAGGGCCGGCCATCGAACAAATGGAGCTTGCAATCAAGGTCGGACGCGAGAGGATCGCGGCTGCAATCAACAGCTAAATTTGCCTTATGCCAGATGACACGATAACGGGAGCAGATGGTCCGGACGGGACTGAACCGGGGCCGCTGCCGGATGTCAGGGACGTGATTGTCCTTGAACCTGGGGGAGAACAGGCACAAAAGATCGCCAAGGCGATGGGGAGCCAGACAGCAGGCGATATCCTCCAACTCTTAAAAACAGGCCCGAAAACCTCTACGGAGGTGACTGACCAGCTCGGTATTCCCATGGGTACGGCGAAGTACCATATTGAGAACCTCCTCGATGCAGGCCTGATAGAGGTCACAAAAACAAAATACAGCGTAAAAGGGAGGGAAGTAAAGGTATATGGGCTCAAGGACCAGCTTCTCATCGTCACGCCAAGGGTCACCAATGTAAGAGCCCTGCTCCTGAAGTATGCATCGCTCTTCGGAGTTATTGCAGTTGCAACCGTGGTGGTGGGGGCATTCATTCAGGTACTTTCCCAGTCAGCGAACACGGTGTCATTTTCTGGCGAATTGAAAAAGTCCGGAATTGATACACTGCCCGCCGTACCATCAGCCGCACCGATATTGTCAGAAAATACCGGGATACAGGGGATGGGACTTGTTGCCGAAAACGGGTCAAGGGCCATGAATATGAAGGATATCGTGACAACCACGGTACCCACGTACCCTCCCGAAACCATGTATTCCCATGTCCAGTACCAGGTAACAGTACCTGCTGAGTTTCCTTTCCAGGAAGTCCTTATCGCTTTTTTCCTCGGCGGGTGCCTTGTTATCGCAGTACTTATCCTCCACGAACTCATCATGCGGCTAAAAAGTCAGGCTCCCTGATGCATGCAGTTAAAAAAATAGATAAATCCCGGTAATTCCGGTTATCCCTGATGTTAACGGTGATATTTACGGAGCGCAATAAACCCGGCAATACCTAGACCTGCGATAATCCCGGCTACAGGTGCCCCGGCTTTGGTTGCGGTTGTCACAGGGGTTTTCGTCTGCACTGGCAGTGGAGTGGTAGGTGTTGGGGTGAACATAAGTGTCCCTTCAGCAGTGACAACAGGGACCGGGGTTACCATTGCTTTTACACCAAAGGTTTGCTCACCAATATACCCGGTCGTGTCTGAAAACCGTGCATTATAGTTACCGGGTTCGTTTACAGGGATATTTTGTGAGAAGTACCCGTCCTGGTTTCCACCCCTGGTCGCCGTTGCAATATAGGCCGGCCCGAATACCTTGCCAAGAGGGCCGATCACATCGACTTTTACGCCCGAGTTACCTGCTTTTGAGATATACCCTTCAATAAGGAGTGCGTTCGGAATGACCTGGTTAACCGGGCTGGTGATATGGAGCATATCAGAACGGTCTACAAGTTCAACAACCCTGATTGTCATGGAATCGGAACTGAGTTTGGACTGGTAATCCCCACGGGGCACTGCTTCAACTTTGTACATACCACCCTTCAGACCCGTCGTCTCAAAAACGGTGTTAAAACCTTTATCATCCCCTATAGTAACAGGAATATTGCTTATCTGGTTTGAAGTCTGGCCTGAACTTGAAAATATCAGGTCGAACGTTGTCCCTACCGGTAGCGTGGTCGTTCCAGTCACGGGGAGGGGTGCCCCAACCGGGAGCTTCGCGGGACATTCGATTGTCAGCACATATGCGGATGCCACACCTACGATGCAGACCATCGCGAGTAATACAATTAATGCGATCTTTTTCATACTGATCAGGTGGTAGTACGAGGGTAAATGGTTTCTGGACGTGCTTGTTTACCACCCGTTTTCCCGTTCTGGTACGCAGGAGAAATTTTTAGGTTGCTGCCTTCTCACAATTTTTTTTAAAAATCGTGAAATAACGAAGTGGGCTGGACAGATATCTGCGGGTCAGCACATCCCAATGTAATTTGACAGCAGCCGGAGCCCTTTTATTCCGCTCTTTTCAGGGTGAAACTGGACACCATAGACATTACCGCTATGGATGGTCGAGGCAAAACGACAGATATACTCCGTTGTAGTCAGTGTGTATTCCGGGAGAGTGTCCGCGTAATAGGAATGGACAAAATACATGAATTCCTCGGTTGAAAAACCGGCGAAGAGGGGATGATCCGGCTGTTCGAGGCAGACCTGGTTCCAACCCATCTGGGGTACCTTGTACCCGGGCTGGTGAGGAAACTTCCTGACGGTCCCGGGTACAAGGGCAAGTCCCTTGTGAAGCCCGTGCTCTTCGGATTGTTCCATCAGCATCTGCATACCAAGACAGATCCCGAGCAGTGGAACATCCCGCGAGCTCCCCACGACTGCATCACGGAGTTCCCCGAGCTGGTCCATGCCCTCGCGGAAAGCCCCGACCCCGGGGAGGACTATCCCGTCGGCCGAGGCTATCTCACCGGCATCCGCTGTTATGAACGGGGACGCACCGGCCTTTTCAAGGCCTTTCATGACACTTCTCAGGTTACCAAGCCCGTAATCAACAATTGCTATCTTCTTCATCTGATACACCTCCTTCGCTCTCCCTTACGGAGACCTGGACTACAATCCCCTGGTCTTTTTTACGCCACCTGCTCTCCGTGGTCCATTCCGGGGGCAACCCATGGTTTTTTCTCCATTCCTCGAGGCGGTTACACCACGACTGCATCAGTTCCGGGTGTTTGTTCCCGATCTCTTCAAGCACTGCAATATCACTGGACGGGCACATAAAGCAGCCGATACGGTCAAGGCCCTGCTCATAGAGGATATTGTAAGGCCCTTTTTCCCGGAAAATATACAGCCAGACATGCATGGCGGTCCAGTTCTGGATCGGTGCCGCCGACAGCTGGTTCCTGACGTTGCTGTTCCGCCATACACGGTTTGAACTCGCCCGTTTAAATGACTCATACTTCCGCTGACCGATGAAAGAGAGGCATTCTCCCCATTTCTCTGATATCGCCCGTTTTACCGGTTTCAGTTTACAGACACCGCAGCACCAGCGGTAATCAACTGCAGGTGGACCCTGCCGGGCAAACGTCTCCCAGAATTCCTTCTCACCTGAACACCTGACGGCTGCAAGCCCGTAATGCTCGATCGTCTTCTCCACACACTCGTATGTCTCGGGAAACTCAAGACCCGTGTCTGCAAACAGGATCGGTACCTTCCCAATCGCCTTCATTACCACGAGAAGTGTGGCAAGGCTGTCCTTCCCACCCGAGAACGAGACATTGACCGGGAGCGAGTTTCTCTCCGTAACCTCGTGGATAAACTGTACCGCTGCGGCCTCGGCCTTTTCAAGGACAATCGCATTGGCCCTGACGGCATCTTCCCATGTAGCAGACCCCGGTATCACAACGGACCGCACATTCCTTCGCGTCCTGACAATGGCTCCACGTTCCATCGATTTTGCCGTCGCGGCATCAACCTTCGCCCTTCCCACACCGGCACACTCACCCGAACGAGTAAAGACAAAGACTTCGTCACCTGCACCCACCGAAGGGTCAATATCTACAAGTCCCGGCCTTAGTACACTTGCCCCTTCCAGAAGTGATTTCCTGGCCCCGTCATCAACAATTACAAACCGCTTTACTGGTTTTAACAATGCAGCCGCTTCCGGCCGGGGGATAGGCTCCCATGCCCGCTTTTCAGGCATGTAGCGTATGGACCCTACAACGGCTCCGGCAACGACGATCTCTTCCATCCGGTCTGGGTCAGGCACTTTGTTAAGGAGGGCGAGATGACCCGGAGTTATTAAGGGGGCACCGAAATGATCCGAAAAAACCCGGTTGATAAGATCTACATCGTATCCAAACGCAGGTCGGGCATCTCCGGGCGGTGTAACCGGTACCTCACGGGTAAATGCCCCGCATGCACACTGGCGCGACATGACTGGGGTATGGCACGAATCACACCACCGGAGCAGGATTTTTCCAAGATAAGACGGGCGCATTCTCGCGTAATATTCGAATCAGGAGGATAAATATGGAGAGGATCATGCAATGGAACAGGGTTGGCCGGAAAGGACAATCCCGGTTATTCTTATCCCTTCCCGGCTAACATGATCATGTATATCTGAACCAGTTTCAGGAAGTTTTGCACTCATTAAAGAGAGCTGGAAGGTCCTTTCAATGGATAAGGAGATCCTCCTTTTCCGGTATTTCCCGGGGCTGCATTACTGCTAATCCTGATGTCATTTGTGATACAGGTCCTGTTCCCGGGTTATTTTTTGGTACTGTCCCGCCTTCTCGGGGGGTCTCCTCCTCATAGGTTTTTTCCTTTTCTACCTTCTCTGCTACTTCATCGTAATCTACTTCAATACCGCACTGATCACCTGCACAAGAATACCCCTCACCTGGGGAAAACACGGGTTCATGGATGGAATCCGTAACGCAAACGCACACCTTGTACCCATATTCATCCGGGCTATGATCTCAGCGACAGTCGGACTTGTCCTCCATTTAATCCAGGAAAGGACAGGATTTAGCGGTCAGATAATTATTGGTCTTATCGGGGCCACATGGAACCTGGTAAAGTACTTTGTCATTCCCGTGATGAGTTTTGAGGATAAAGACCCTGTTGCAGCGATAAAAGAGTCAGCCACGCGGTTCTGCAAGACCTGGGGGGAGACCCTTGTTGGCCAGGTATCAACCGGGATCGTCTTTGTAATTCTTGCGATTGTCGGAGTGATCCCTGTTGCCCTTGCCTGAGGTCTGTATCATTTACGGTGTTCATATCCTTACTTGTGGTTTTCATCATTTACCTCGCGATACTGATGGTTGTTGGCGCGAGCCTGCAGGGCGTGTATAATACAGCCCTCCATCTCTCTGCCACAACCAGGAAGGTACCGGAGGCCTATTTAAAAGAACTGATTGAAAATGCGTTTGCCCCGAAACCGGTCGGTGGTATGAGAGGTAATATTTAACAGAGTTTACCCGTATTTGCGGGATACCTATCTTTTTTTAATAGAACTATGTGGTTTTTAACCAGACTTTCGGTTCCTGCACCGTGTCAGGTTCCACCTGACGAATGCATATATTGCTGCAGCAATGATGGCAAGAGATATCCCTGATACTATATACACCCCGGGTTCGATGCCGCAAGTCCCACTTCCGTTCGACCGTGCAGCAAGGTCAGCACATCCTGACGGGATTGCAATTAGGAGGTACCATACAATGTAGATATTCACGGCTACAACCACGGTAAGGGCCAGTGACACAGGGACCAGCCAGTCGGCCCCACCTGTCCGTTGTGAAAAATCAACTTTGGCCTCCTTCCTAGAATCATCTCCTGTCTCCCGATTTGTCATCAGGCATATATGATCTGGCCGGACGGATAAATATCACCGGTTCTTTTCAGAGCCCGAAAACTCACGGGGGCATCTCCCGCAATTCCTTAAACTATACCGATCGTCATGGTGCCTCATCCGATACACTTAAGCATAAGTTAATACAGGAAAAATAATTGATTTTAAACCGAAGAAACTACATTCTGACAGGATAATCGCGTTTTATTGATAAATTTTAATGCCAAATCAGTTAATTTTTTAATCGGGTTATTAGGGTTCTAAACCTGAATCAGTGGTGTAATAAGAGTTTAAAATTGATGGTTGCACGGAATGTATATATAGATATAAAATAACAAAAGTTATATAGAGAACTTAAGGAGGTGGACTGACAATGGTTGGTGTAGCAAAAAAAACCGAGGCAAAGAAACCTGCGGCAAAAAAACCGGTAGCCAAGAAGCCTGCCACTAAAGCCAAAAAATAATGCAAATTAATTTTTCTCTTTTTTTCCCGTTGTTATTCCTGGTTTTACCACCATGCCTGGAGATAGCCGTTAACAGGAGACGTGACAAATTGCAGGAGATCCCATTTTTCAGTAAGGACCTTTGGACCCGGATAGAAATAAGGGAGGTATTTCCTCAAGCGCCTTTTTTTATAGAGGTATTATTGACCTTGGGGAACTTCCATTCCAACCGGATCTGGTAATTGCATTTTTCTCAGGAGGTGTCCATTGATATGTGAATTATCGTGAAAAAATATATGAGATAGGGTATTTGTTAGAGGGTAAATTACATAACTAACCGTATTTCATCAATAGAACCAAGATAATCTATTTATATTCCAGTTACATAATTGCACCTGATAATTGGTGAAATTATGGCTGAAACAGAGATTTCAAACCCAATGCTGCCGAAGGGTGCAATGCTACCCTGGTGGCTCGTACTTATACAGGGTGTCGTTGCCCTTATCCTTGGTTGCTCATTCCTCGCATTCCCATACCAGACATTATTCGTGCTGGTCGTCTTCATTGGTGCATACTGGTTCATAAGCGGGATTTTCGCATTGATCAGTCTTGCGTATGATAAGAGTAACACGGGTTGGAAGATTGTAGTTGGATTGCTGGGTATCATCGCAGGTATCCTCATTATGATGTACCCCTATTACAGCACGATCCTCCTACCCTCCCTGCTGATCATCTTCATCGGTGTCTGGGGACTGATTATTGGTGGGATTACCCTGGCCCACGGAATTCGTGGAGGGGGATGGGGTGAGATCATCCTCGGTATTCTCGGTATTATCTTTGGTATTGTGCTGCTTGCAAACCCACTTATCGGCGCCCTGATGCTGCCGTACGTGCTTGGTATTTTCGGTATTATCCTAGGTATTGGCGCGATTGTCACTTCATTCATGTGCCGTGGCAAATAACCAGGTAACCATTTTTTTGGGGGGGAAACCCGGACGGGTTTTACCTGGATAAGCATTTTTTATCCTGCCGGGGTCAGATGAAAAGGTCATACCTGGCAGAGCAATGAAAATTGAATTAACAGATGGAAAGCAGTTAAACGTCTTTTCAAAGGTTTTAGTCCTTACGCTACTACCCCTGTTTATTTGATAAACCGGGCCCATCGAAGAAAAATCAAATCCCTGATCTTTTACCTGTGAAATTATTTCGTCCCCTGCAGTCAGGCAAATTTTAGTCAGACCTGGTTGAGCATCTGGTACCAATAAAGCTTCAGCTGGCAAGCCAGTCCGGGTTTTCGGATAGAAATGCTGTTTCTTTCTGCTCCAACTCTTCCGGGCTCAACGAGGCGGACATACAGATACAGAGGTGTTCGATATAACATCCTGCTGAAAAATGACCTGGCCGCTCATCCTTCATGCATATGCCATACGTTTTCTTATCAAAGTCGTGATATACCTGCTCTTTGCCCTCTTTCCGGGCAATTTCTACTGCGTCCCGCCAGGATTCTGCCATCTCATATCCTCGTATAACTAATAGATTAGGCAAATAAAAAGACCGCAGGAACAATCCAGAGGTATAAATATTTGAAGGGGGGGTAACACCCAGCGCAACCATCAGGAATACAAAATGGGTGTATTGGTGAGCCAGGTGGAACAATACGTATGAACTGCCCGGAGTGTTCTCTTTTTTCGAGAGGGCGATACTGATCGAATCAACTACCAGGTCCTCAGGGCAGTCCGGGATGCAAGTGCGATTAAACCTTTAAAGGGAATTGTCCGGTACCAGAATAAATAATAATTTTCTGTGATTTATCAGCATAAACAAAAATAAGGAGCCGGTAGATAATGAATCGGAGATTGGGCATTGCCGGCAGGTTGCCGGTTATTCTAAGTGATCAGGACATGTATCCACACGGGCAGAACCAAAATATTAGAACCTGAAAACATCATAAAGATAAGTGATCCACCTGATATCGTTGAACTGGGGAGCTATGACGTGAAACTTTCATCTCGGAGCTGGTTTGCACTCTCGATCCTCTTCAGCCTTACCGTTATTATCATCGTATTTGTAACAACCTTTAACGAAGAGACGATCGGTTACATTCTCAATTTCGATCTCTTCTTTCTCTTCCTGGCTATCGCATTCCGTCTTATTGCCCTTTTTATCTGGGGGGTAAGAATCCATGTGATGTCTGGGTCACTCGGCTACCGTGTACCGCTTCCCCACTGTGTTAACATGGTCCTTGCCGGACTGCTTGCTGGTACCATCACCCCCGGACAGGCAGGTGGAGAACCGGTCAGGGTTCATGAACTGTACCGGTCCGGAGTCAAACTGGGGGACGCTGCAGCAGTCGTTATTATGGAACGAGTCCTTGACGGTATTATTCTGACAGTCATGGGTGTCATTCTCATGACGCTGTTGACCAAGTTTTTCTGGAGTTCATTCAGTCCTGCATTGTACTTACTGGTTATTGTAGCCTGGATCCTGATGATCAGTTTCCTCATTATCCCCGTTCTCGCGATCAGGTATCCTGAAATGACGAAGAAAGTACTGATGAAACTGGTAAACTGGCTGGTCCCAAAACTCTCCTGGTGGTCTTCATCACCTGCAACCCTTGTAAAACTGGCAGACAGGGAGATTGATAACCTGTTTGGGAGTATGGTCCGGTTTACCGGAACAGCACGGATGGGCCTGCTCGGAGGGGGAATCACAACCGGACTTTTCTGGGTCACGGAATTACTGGTAGCTTCATTTATCATGATGGGCCTTGGTCTCGGCCCGGCCATTATCGAATCATTTTTCTTTCAGATCCTCATCGCGATCATAAATATGATCCCCCTTACTCCCGGATCTTCGGGGATCACCGAGCTATCGACCTCGTCATTATATGCCTTAATAATCCCCGTGGGAATGATTGGTATTTTCGTCCTGCTATGGCGCTTTATCACCTTCTATCTCAATATCATCCTCGGCGCCATCGCCGGCCTGGCTATATTTAAGCGTGAGATTGAGCTATGGAACATAGATGAGGGGGACCAGGAAAAGATATAAACAGCCTGGGGCAGGTAACATCCAGGAAGCGGAAGGAGTGCTATTTACCTGATCCCACGGAAAAAAAAGGGGTAACAATACTAACTGTCTTCATCGGTCGCACTATAATTTTCAGAAATGCAGGTTACTGCCGATAACCCTGCCCGATATTGCCATTTATTAATGTTTTTTCCCAAAGGACCAGTCGTTACGGGTAGTAACACTGGATCTGGTTTCTGATATACCCGCTGTGTATAGGAGAACTTCTTAGAAATCCCCCCGGCCATGACAATCCAATACCACTCACAGAGCGTTTTCCAGAATCCGAACTGCTCATATCTCCGGAAATCGAACCCAACTTTTAATTTGCGATTGAATACGACCTTACCTTCTTTCCGCATCCGGACCGCAACTTCAAGGTCATCACCCGCATCCATGATCCGGTACATACCAGCCCGTTCGAGGGCTTCATACCGGAAAACCGTGTTGCAGCCGAGCGTATAATAATACAGCCGTGTAACAGCCCCGATTCGCATGAGGGTGTTAAACAGGAGAACATATCGCCGGTTTTCCGGAGTGACTTTGATTGGTGTTACCGGGCCAAACGCGAGGACCACGCGCGGATCCTTAAACGAATACAGGATCTGCTCAACCCAGTCAGGGGCAACAACACTGTCGGCATCGGTAGTGGCTACAATATCATACCTTGCCCGGGCAAACCCGTCATTACGAGCCCCTGGAACCCTTTCAGAATCCTGAATAAAGACCAGATCCGCGTATTCTGCCGCGATCTCCCTTGTGTTGTCTTTTGAGTTTCCATCAACTACAATAAGTTCATAGGAACTCCTCGGGAGGGTCTGGTTGGACAAGGCATCGAGACACCTCCGTATCGTTGCACCTTCATTGTACGCCGGGATGATTATGGATAACATGATATGTGGGAAGAAGTACGGGGTGAAACCCGAATTATCTGTCTTAAAATCTAATGTAACTTAATATTTAAGAGATTTTCTAAATTGTCCCACAATAATGTACTAAAACAACGGTTCAACCTGTCAGGATACTGCAGGAGATGGGACCACATTCTTATTCAACTCTTCATCCAATCACTTCATACAGAAAAGACCGCTATGTCACGACAACAACATAAGCTTTCGAAACGTGCAGGACAACCCCCAGGGTCCCTCCACGTCAACGGTGAAAAAGGCGATGTACCGGTCCGGATCAGCGTCATCGACTATGATGCCACCCACTTCCAGGAGAAGCAGGTAGACCAGATCACCGAGTGTTTTCCATTCAGGGATACCGAAACCGTCACCTGGATCAATGTCGACGGCCTCGGAAACACAAACGTCATCGAAGAGCTCGGGAAATGCTTCACCATTCATCCACTGATCCTGGAAGACATCTTAAATACAGAACAGCGTCCGAAGATGGAGGACCTGGAGACCTATATTTACCTGAACCTGAAGATGCTCTCGTATATCGATTCGGAAAAGGATGTCAGGGTTGAGCACGTCAGCATGATCATCGGGTCGAACTTCCTGATCTCGTTCCAGGAAGATATCGGGGATATATTTGACCCCGTGCGTGAACGAATCAGGAAAGATGGCCGGATCCGGAAATTTGGACCGGATTACCTTGCTTACGCGCTGATTGACGGGATCGTGGACAATTATTTCGTTGTAATGGAACGGCTCGAGGAGAGGGTCGAGGACCTCGAGGAGGAACTGGTTATCAACCCGACCCAGGAATCCCTTCACAAAATCAACCAGCTGAAGAAGGATATGATATTCCTCCGGAAATCCGTCTGGCCGCTCCGCGAGGTGATAAATAACCTCGAACGCTCCGAATCCAGGCTTATTAAGGAATCGACCTCAATTTACCTCCGCGATGTCTATGACCATACCATCCAGGTAATCGATACCCTTGAAACATTCAGGGATATGGTATCCGGGATGATTGACATCTACCTTTCAGGTCTTAGCTATAAAATGAACGAGATAATGAAGGTGCTCACGCTTATTGCGACAATATTTATCCCCCTCACCTTTGTGGTCGGGTTATATGGGATGAATTTCCGGAATATGCCTGAAATCGATTGGGAATATGGTTATTATTCGGTTCTGGTCGTGATGGTCATTATGGTGGTGGGGATGCTTACCTACTTCCGGAAAAAGAAGTGGATCTGATTACCCATCATGGAAGGACATCACTGCGAGAGAGTAGCATTATGAAACGGTCGGCATGGCAATACCCACCGTCCGGTTAATTTCTTTTTTCCGGGGGATTCAACCCACCGCACTCTATCTCCAGTCAGACAGATGAAATTATGCTGCCTTTACCAACAGTGGTGAAAGTTCGTGATTACACCGGTCGCCAGCGGATTTTGATGGATTAACGGGTTAAAACAGAAAATAAAGCGGAATTAAAGTCTTTTAAGAATGCGCGGACCGGGACTCGAACCCGGGTTTAGGCGTTGGCAACGCCTAGTGATAACCACTACACTATCCGCGCTTTAGGGCTGATTTGTGCTTTACTAAATGCGTATACAAATATTATAAGGATATCGAATCAGGGTACTAAATTCAAAGCTGGAAGAAGACAACCAGTGCTTTGTCATACCATGGTAATGTCAGGATATTGTTTAATAATTGAGGCTGACGAATGATTCCAGAGTTCCTGTCGTGAATTTTATTGGATCCATGACAAAATTATCGTCTGGTTAAACGTTATGCTGAATTGTATCAAAACAACGAAACCCTTGTCCATACGAGGGATATACGAAGTTAACTATAATTATATGGACAATTGTTGCTTGTCTGATAATGTGGAAAACGATACAATAGCGGGTACTCCCATGACCAAAGCGAGTAGTTTCCTTGTTGAAGATGACGACATCATCTACAAAACTACTGAATGGAGATTAAAAAAATTGGGAGACGAGGTCTCACGCAGGATATCTTGTAAAACCATTTGAAGACAAGCACCTGAAAGTGGCAATCGAGCTGGCCCTTTCAGAATGAGGCCCGCAGCTAATGCGGTACTAATGGGCGGTCAAATGAATGAACCAAAGCAAGCTGCGGCACTGCAATTCAACATCTTAAAGTAACGAAATAACCCACATAGTAGTGATGATCCCCCTCATGATCGATTTTTCGGGAAAGCACGTTGTAATATTCGGAGGGGGGGAAGTCGGTGCACGGAAAGCAGCGTATTTCTGTGAAGAAACAGAAGTTACGGTAATCAGCCGATCGTTTTCACCGGCATTCAACGAGTTAACAGTCAGGAGAGTGGAGATGAACCTCGCAGGGATCGGGGATTACGAACTGGACGGGCTGGTAAAGGAAGCCTTCCTCGTAATCGCCGCGACGCAGGACCCTGTCATGAATGACCGGATCGGTCGGTACTGTGCGATCCGCGGTATTATGTTCAACAATGCAGACGGGAAGGCAGGAGATGTGACCCTGCCCTCACAACTGAAAGGGGAGCATTACAACATCGCAATAAGTACCAGCGGTGAGAGCCCGGGTATATCACGGCTTCTCCGTGAACATATCGGACAATCATACCCCAACCTTGACAGGATGATCGAAGTTCAGAACCAGCTCCGCACAACGTTGAAACAAAAAATACCAGACCAGGAAAGGAGAAGCCGGATCCTGCACGAGGTACTTCATGATGAAAGCGTCTGGAAAGCCCTGGAAAGCGGTACCAGGCCTGCATGGGAGATTATTGAGCGGAGGTACCTTTGTTGACTGCCAGGCTGGGGCACGACCATGGGACAACGGAACTCTGTTTCACGCCGTTTGCAATTGCAGGGATAAATCACCATACGGCTGATGTCGCTGCGATCGAGGCGTTCCGGTTTTCCGACGAACCGGCGTTCCTCATGGATGCAAAGGAACACTTCAAGGGAGTCATGCTCCTCCAGACATGCAACAGGGTGGAAGTATTTGTACATGGGGAGGCGGAGGCATTACGGGCATTCCTGCTTGAAAAAGGTCGTAGCGAGTTCACAGTTTCTGAGGGAAAAAACGCACTCGGACACCTCCTTGAAGTAGCATGCGGAATTGACTCCATGATTGTCGGTGAAGACCAGATCATAGGCCAGCTGAAGAAAGCACTCGCAGATGCACAGGAAGCTGGTACCTGTAGCAGTGTGCTCGAACTTTGTATCAACAAGGCTGTGCATGTAGGAATCGAATGCAGGAGACGGACCCAGATCAACCGTGGGGCAGTCTCGGTCGGCTCTGCAGCCGTCCAGCTCGCCGAAGAGCAGCTCGGGAGCCTGAAGGGAAAACACATCCTGGTCATCGGGAGCGGGGAGATGGGGCTTCTTGTCGCCCAAGCCCTTGCTGCGAAAGACCTCACTGCCATCTATGTCGCCAACCGTACATACGAACGTGCAGTAATCCTCGCGAAGAAGATCGGAGGACGGGCGGTAAAATTTGACGAGATGAACCGTTATCTCACCCTTTCGGATGTCGTGATCTCCTGCACATCGGCACCGCACCCGGTTATAAAAAAAAGTGACCTGCACGAAGTGATGAAAGGTCGTTGCTGGCCACTTGACGGACACCCGAGGCCCCTGATCCTGGTCGATATCGCACAGCCGAGAGATGTGGAGGAATCAGCCGGATCCCTCGACGGTGTCCACCTGTTTACCATCGATAACCTCCGGCAGGTCAACGAATGCACAATGAATAACCGCCAGGGCGAGGCAGAAAAGGCAATGGATTTTCTTAGGGAGGAACTCGGACAATTTGTGTACCTCCTCAACAGGAAAGCCGCTGATGACACGCTGGCCACCCTCCATACCTGGGCTGAGGCAATAAGGATCCGGGAGCGTGACCGGGCATTGGGTAGGTTCCCGGTAAAAGATGAAAAGACAGTGGCGATCGTGGATGACCTTTCCCGTGTGCTTGTTACAAAAATCTTAAACGATGCAACATTTTCTATCAGGGCTTGTGCCGAATCAGGAAACCTTGATGCAGCCGAGGCACTTGTTGCAGCAATTATCAGAGGTGAACGGTTATGTACCCGCAACGAAGAATGAGGAGATTGCGGAGCAGAACGCTCCAGCCGCTTTTCAGGGAAACAATACTTCATACGACAGACCTTGTAGCACCATTATTTATCGACGGAACCGCAACAGAAAAAGTCCCGATCGGGTCGATGCCAGGGCAGTACCGTTTCCCGCCTGCCGAAATCGCACTTCACGTCCAGTCCCTCTACAACGCAGGGATCAGGGCAGTCCTCCTTTTCGGTATCCCGCTGGAGAAAGATGAGGAGGCAAGCGGATCCTTTGCCTGGTCCGGGGTTATACAGAACGCAGTCCGGTCGATAAAAGGACTGGTACCGGGTATGACGGTTATCACGGATGTCTGCGCATGTGAATACACATCTCACGGGCATTGCGGGGTCCTCCACCAGGGACGGTGCGGGACAGACCTCGATAATGATGCATCTCTTCTCCTGATGAACCGTATCGCGGTCAGCCATGCAGAAGCAGGGGCGGATATTGTTGCACCTTCCTGCATGCTCGATGGTATGGTTCACTCGATCCGGACGGCACTTGACGAGGCAGGTTACCAGGATATCGCTCTGATGTCATATTCCACCAAGTTTGCAAGTGCCCTGTACGGACCGTTCCGCGAGGCGGCAGACTCGGGCTTCTCCTTCGGGGACCGGAGCACCTACCAGATGGACCCGGCGAATGCCCGCGAGGCGTTTCTCGAATCACAGCTTGATGCGAAAGAAGGCGCTGACATCCTGATGGTGAAACCCGCCGGCAACTACCTCGATGTGCTTTCTGCCATCTGCACGATAGGGCTCCCGGTCGCGGCCTACCAGGTCAGTGGGGAATACTCCCAGGTCAAAGCAGCGGCAGAACGTGGATGGATCAATGAAAAAGCGGTCGTACTCGAGACCCTGACATGTATCAAACGGGCCGGGGCAGACCTGATTATCACCTATTTTGCCATGGATGCAGCCCGCTGGCTCTCCGAAAAGACGGGTGGGCATCCCTGACAAAGGACGAACGATTGCATACATGAGAACTGACGAATTCCGGATTTAAAAATAATACAACGGATGAGAATATGAAGAGCAATGAAATTTTCGAAACTGCGAAGGCCCTTATGCCGGGGGGTGTAAGCAGCCCGGTGAGGGCGATCAGACCCTACCCGTTCTATACGGAATCTGCCCACGGGGCACACTTAAAAACCGTGGATGGCAAGGAGTTGATCGACTGCTGCATGGCCTATGGCCCGCTAATCCTTGGCCATTGTCACCCGTTTATCAGGGATGCTATCGAACGGCAGGTTGAACTGGGCTGGCTGTATGGCACACCAAGTCCCCTCGAGCCGGAAATGGCCAGGAGGATCACAGGAGCCCACCCCGGCATGGACATGGTCAGGTTTGTTTCAAGCGGATCGGAAGCGACGATGGCGGCAATCCGCCTGGCCAGGGGATTTAGCGGGAAGGAGGATATTGTCAAAATAGAGGGAGGGTTCCACGGGGCACACGACGGTGTCCTCGTGAAAGCAGGTTCAGGGGCCACCACACATGGTGTTCCTGACTCTGCAGGAGTCCTCCCCGACCTTGTCTCCCATACCCGCCAGGTACCATATAATGATCCTGAAGCACTCGAAACGGTCCTATCCCGGGATAACAACGTAGCAGCGTTCATCCTTGAACCGGTGTTAGGGAACATCGGTCCGGTCCTCCCGGAATTCAATTATCTCCGGGAGGTCAGGGAGATCACGAAAGCCCATGACGTCCTCCTTATTTTCGATGAAGTAATCACCGGCTACCGGATCTGCATGGGCGGTGCACAGGCCTACTTCGGTGTCCGCCCCGATCTCATGACGCTCGGGAAAATCGTGGGCGGTGGTCTGCCAATCGGGATGTTTGCAGGACGGCGGGAGATCATGGAACTGGTCTCACCGTCTGGCCCGGTGTACCAGGCAGGCACCTTCTCCGGAAACCCACTCTCCCTTTCGGCGGGTATTGCAACAATCGACTGGCTGGATGCCCACCCGGATGTATACAGCCTGATGAGAATTGGTGTTGAAGCGATAAGGGACTCCATACCGGAAGATGCCGGGGGTAACTTCGTAATGCTCGGCTCCATGTTCAAGTATTTCTTCAGGCCGGGGGCACCTGCAAATTACCAGCAGGTAAAAGAATGTAATATCGAAGCGTTTGGGGGTTTCTGGAAGAAGATGTACCAGGCAGGTGTTTTCCTGCCACCTTCACAGTTTGAGACCAATTTTCTTTCCGCGGCGCATACGGAAGAGGATATTGAACTGATATCGGATGCCTATCGGCAATCACTAGGACCAGACGCATGACGTTGAAAATCGGTACACGGGGGAGCAGACTGGCACTTGTCCAGGCCGACCGGGTCTGTTCCCTGCTTAAAGCAGAGGGGATCGAGGTAGAGAGAACAATAATCACAACCGAAGGTGACTCAAATACCCAGGTACCACTTCATGAAATAGGGGGGCAGGGACTTTTTGTGCGGGCTCTCGATGAGGCAATCCTCCGGGGTGAAATTGATGCAGCCGTGCATTCCATGAAAGATGTACCGGCAATCCGGCCCCCGGGAGTCCTGACAAGTGCCGTTCTGCCAAGGGACTCGCCTGCCGACTTCCTTGCCCATGACAAGAGCAGCGATCTGGTAAAAGTCGTCGGGACTTCGAGCACGCGGAGAAAGGCGCAACTGCTGCGGCATGACCCCTCCGTCATCGTGGCAGCCCTCCGGGGAAATGTCGATACACGGATGAGAAAACTTGCTGCCGGCGAGTATGATGCAATCGTGCTGGCAGAGGCAGGTCTTGAACGGCTTTCGATAAAACTCCCGGGGGAACGCCTTCCCCCGGACAAATTTGTCCCGTCACCTAACCAGGGGACCATTGTCATTGTCAGCCGCGTGGACCCCTCGCTGTCGGAGACAATGAGCCTGCTTGACGACCCGGTTACCCGTACTGATGTAGGAATTGAACGGGCGGTAATGGAAGAGGTCGGCGGGGGATGCTTCACACCTCTCGGTATCTATTGCCGGTCCGGGCACCTGATCGCGTCAGTATTATCGCTTGATGGCACCCGTGAGGTCAGGGTCGAGCATGATATCAGGACGGTTCCCGAGGCACGGGATCGCGGCCGCGAGCTCCATAACGAGGCCCGTGAGCTGATTAAGGAGGCCTATACCCTGCTTGGCATCAGTACGCGGGACGTTGGACCAGGTGGGAGCAGATGAAGGAAAATCAGAATTTCACACCTGTTTCCACGGCTATACAGGAAAATGGTATCATTTCAGGCGGACACAGTTATCAGGAAACATTCGGGGAATACACATGACGGGAATGGTATATCTGGTGGGGTCAGGCCCGGGTGGTACCGGCCTCCTGACATTACGTGCAGAGGAAGTGATCGATTCGGCAGAAGTCATTCTCTATGACCAGCTCCCGGGTGAAGAGATCCTGAATTCACTCCCGACTGCTGCAGAAAAAATCGATTGCGGCAAATACGGAAGTGATCATACCCTCGAACAGGACGAGATCGAGGCGCTCATGGTCAACCGGGCACAGGCAGGTAAACGGGTTGTCAGGCTGAAAGGCGGGGACCCGTTTGTTTTTGGCCGTGGCGGGGAAGAACTCGAGGTCCTCATCGCACACGGGGTTCCCGTGGAAGTAGTCCCGGGTGTTACGAGCGCAGTTGCCGTTCCTGCAGCTGTCGGTATACCACTTACTCACCGCAAGTATGCCTCCCAGGTGACCATCCTCACCGGCCACGAGGACCCTAAAAAGGCTGGGTCTGCATTGGACTGGGAACTCCTAGCAAAGGGCAGGGGAACGATTGTAATCCTGATGGGAGTTAAAAACCTACCCAATATTGCAGAATCATTGCTCACTCACGGAAAAAATCCCGGAACACTG
>Ga0209668_10000316_pt1 | contig 19898 bp, 46 predicted proteins | sample FrelakmetPLP11PL_FD_187150 | JGI IMG/M metagenome (GOLD analysis project Ga0209668, IMG submission 187150) | Freshwater lake sediment microbial communities from the University of Notre Dame, USA, for methane emissions studies - PLP11 PL (SPAdes)... | ecosystem: Environmental > Aquatic >... | reverse complement strand
TTTGATTTTATGCAATGTACTTGCAATGCTTTATCATAAACTACATTTTCTTTATCTATAATTTTTACCTCACTAATTAATATTTTGCAAGGCTCATCTAAATAATAAATGTAATCTTTATCTGTTTCTAAAATTGTTCCAACTTCACAATACTTTTTTCTAATTCCAGGTGGTTGAAAATATACTGTTCCCATCTTAATTTGATTTATTTTTCCATTCTTTCCAAGTATCAAAGTCCTTCAACAATTCTACTTCTTGCTTCATTTCTCTTAGAAGTCTTTTAGCTATTACAAACATGATAATCATGCCTGTACCTAATCCTAATGCAAAGTCCATTTTATTCTGTTTTAGATTCTACAATTTCAATTAATTTTTTAAGACATTCAAGTTCTGCTTCTTCATGTGACAACATATCTCTATTACTTGCAACATTTATAAAACCTCTAGTAAACTTATCATAATCTTTACCTTCAGCCCACAATTCATTAATAGAGTAATAGTAAGTGAAATATGGATTTTCTAATTCTTCATCATCAATTTCACAAATATATTTATCAAAAGCAACAAGGGGGTTTAAGTCATACTTATCTCTAAACCATCTAAATGCTTGTGAGAATGTTGGTGCTAAACATTCACCAGCATCTTTATATAATGAACTACTACCTGATGTTTTAACCATCATTAGCCCATGTATTTTAGAGTGGAATCCAAAACAAGGTTCATCAAATCCTAATTCTTTTAAAGATAATGCTTCCGTATAAGGAATAAATTCTTTTTCCATACTACTTAATGTTATCTGATTTATAACCTCTTATCTCTTCTATAACTCCGCAGACATTTTCTTCTAGATAATTCATATCATCTAATGTATCTAGTAACTTCTGTTCCATTTCTTTCAATGCTGCTTCTACATGAAGTTTAGCAAATTCAATAGCTACAGTTTCTGCAAAAAGAACTGGAGAACTAACGCTTAAGTAAAAAGAATGTTTTGCATAAAAGTCTTCATCTATTTTATCAATTAAATCTTTTACTGTTGGTATTTTTTTCATCTTATTTCTTTTTAAATTGTTTCTAATGAATGACCATTACCTTTTATAATGTGCCAACAAGTTGTGTACTTTATTCCAAACTCTTTGTGTAAGTCTTTTATCTTGCTTCCGCTTTTATATTTGTTTTTCATATCTAAAACTTTTTCATTTGTTAAAATTGCTCTGTTACTATTTTCTCCTTTCAGACTTCTTTTTAAGCCTGTTTTATGTGCGTGAATTTGATTCATAGAATTACTAACCCACTCAAGATTGTCAATTTTATTATTTAACTTATTACCATCAATGTGATTCACTTGGGGATAATTATTTGCATTATTAATAAATGCAATAGCAACAACTCTATTAACTCTTTTTGTAGATAGTTTACCTTCTTTATGTAAAGAAACTTCCAAATACCCATACTTAGATGTTTTTGGTTTAAGTATTCTTTCTTTTACACTTCTTGTAGATGAAGTAAGTTTTCCTAATACTTGTCTTTCTAAACTTTTGACATTACCAAAATTACTTACTTCATACAAGGTTTCATAACCTTTAATTGATTTCCAAACTTCCATTTTATATATTTTTAAATTAATAATACAAATATACAAATTTAAATTGATTAACCATTCTTTAATTTGGAAAATTGTTCAAACCATTCTTTATTAGTTAAATAGTCAAAAATACTTGGTTCTGTTCCAAGATAATCCTCTCTTTTATCTAATATTTTAATTACTTCTTCCTCACTATACATTCTTTCTTGTTTTTTTGCTACATAATCTACTTGTTTAATTGTTGGTTTAGGTTCTTCTTTTTCCTTATTCTTTTTTACTAAGGCATCCCATTCTTCAGGTGTACCATTAAATTGTATATCTCCCATACTACTTACGTTCTTTAATGTAGGTTTGACACATTACATGAAACCTGTTAGTACAATCTATTATAAGTCCTATTAGCTTCAATGGATCTTCATCTTTAAGAACATATCTTTCAGATATTTTAATGACTTCTCCATTGCTACATTCACCAAATGTTTCAAAATTAATATGCAGTGAATCTTTATCTACAACAGCAAAATTCACTTCTATCTCAGGATAGATTTTCTTTTCCATTACTACTTCTTTTTAATTATTACTAACAAGTTTCTGATAAGGCTCAGATATTTTTACATCAAATTGGGCTCCTAGACTAGTATTAGTAACAACATCTCCTATAGCAACACCATCAACTATATCCTTGATATAATATTCCTTTGAATCTTTAATGATAATATCTCCAGGTGAAATTTCTGGGAATGTTAAAGACACTTTTACTTGAGTAGTCTTAGTCTTGTTAATTTCACTTTGTTTATTATACTCTTCTAATTCTTGCGGGGTACATTTACAATTATGATCCCAACATCTACCACAAGCAAATTTCATATTACTTACGTTTTAAAATTCTATTTTACTTGCTGTAGATACTATGAATATTATCAAGCATGCATCTACTAAAATTTCTGTGAATAATGACATCTTATTCTGATTTAAAGGTTACTTATTCCCAGATAATTGAGTTGTAGTTTCTTTCTATTGCGTTATGCAAAGAGTTTGATACTTCCATTTTATTTCCAAGTGCTTCATTAACACATTCGGCAGCAAATTTTTTTGAAACGTCTGCTGCATACATTTGCATTAATTCTTCTTGTGTTAAATCACTATCTTTAAAATAGTTTAAAAATTGTTTTGCTGTTTCTAATTGATAAATTCTCATCTTATTCTGATTTAAATGTTATTTATTTATGTATTCCAATTGGGTCTCCTATAAAGTGATTTGTTCCTAAAACAACTAATATTATAATCATTAAGAATATACCTACATATCCAATTGTTTCTGATACTTTATCTTCTTTCATCTTCTTCTGATTTAATTATTAAAGATATCATCTAAATAATCACTCTTAAAGGACATGCCACCTATTTCATCATTTTTTGGTGGTTCAATTACATGGTCTTGCTTTATTTTAAATTCTGGAAATATACTTATGAATGTTGCTACTGATTCACGCACCATAGATGGAGCATATGTATGTCTTCCATGTGCGTACCTTGCTGCCATCCATAGAATATCTTCAATTGCTGACTGAAGTCTTTTCTCATCTGATTTTTTCATCTTATTCTGATTTAAAGTAATTATATCTTTCCTCAACCCATTTTCTATTCTGAGCCATAGGTTCTAGTTCATCAATGATAAACTCACCAAAGTCTAACATCTGATCTTTTTCAAGTTGTCTATACTTTTCACCTAAGGCATCAAACTTTTTCATAGTCTTATCATTTAGGTAAATGTCCCCCACTACTATACCATATATCTCAATATACATCTGCATACATACTGTTTCTGCTTTATCCATCTTATTCTGATTTAAAGGTTTGGTCTATGAATTGATTTAACAGTCATAGTTCCGTTAGTATGTTTTGTAAATACATCTCCTTTATTTGGTAGATGTGTGTTTCCATTTGCTAACTTAATAAAACTGCCTACAACTGCAATACCATTTCTTTGTTCTTCTTCAATATTGTCTTTGAAAAACTCTTGAGCTTCTTGACTCATATATCCTTCATATACAAATTCTTCCATCTTATTCTGATTTAAAGGTTTCATTGTAGTATTGTTCTGATGTATTATATTCACCATCCATACCATCAAGATATGCTGTACGTATTATTTCCTTCTCCATTTCTTTGGCTTGTTCAATTACATTTTTTATAATTGGTGAATCTGATGTTAAATCAAATTTTTCTACTAACCATTCTACTGCTGTCATAATTTTGATTTTAAAAATTAATTAATGTGCGTTTTCTCAATGCAAGGAAAGTATGAAAACCATACACGTCATAGAAACTACAACACCTTAATACGCTGACATACTTCTTCTTCACTTTTTATGCATTAAGGCATTGACACAACTTTTTATATAATTTAAAAGTTAATCATATTCAGGATTAGTAAATGTTTTAATATCTGGTATCAAAGATTTCCAACCATAAGTTTTAATCCTCTTTACTAGTATCATGTCCTGGATTCTCTCCTTGGATAGCTTCAGAGTCCTGCGTTGCTGAGTCTCCTGATTGTGCTGTTGCACGCTGTCTTCTTTTCTGTACATCGTCATTATAATCTTTAAATGTATAATTATGGGGTATATCCCCATACCAATCTATGATATCCATGATTGCTCCTTTTGTTTTACTCATATCGGCATTGCTAAATTATGAAAAAAATTAGTTAGTAAGTTTGTGATGATAGTAACCAAAGCTACTACCACCGCAAACATTACTGATATAGGATTATTTGAACTCAGTTCTTACAACCTGATTAACTACCTGACTGACATTCTTTGCAAGCTGACTAAGATCATTAACAGTGATGCTATGTGTGTACAACCCTGGGATTGACATATACTGCATACCTATGCTGACAGTTACGAACTCATCTCTCCTTGCACGCTCTAAGATTCTTTTCATATCTGTGATATCTTGAGTACCACCATACCCATTACCTGAAGGTTGCCCATCAGATAAACTTATGAATATGATTTTATCATCAGATGTTTCACGTACCTTCTTATGTAGGGCCTCTATTACAGGACCATCATAATTCTGACACTTACATATGTTATCATAGTTGCGTATGTTTATCGGATAGTTTGTATCATAGGGTGTATGAAATGGGTAGATATCTGGATTATCATCACCACTGTGAGCATATATCCATAGCTTATCAGCAGGAATGATCTGACTTAGTGCAAGATACAATACATTTAATGTATGCTTCTGCATTGGTAGTCTGTTATCACATGTCATACTACCTGATAAATCAGCTAAGATACATACACCAAATGGTTTAGTATCCTGATCTTCTATAGTTTGTTTGTAGATAGACGTACTACCTGCAGCTACCTCAGCTATCTTAAGTGTATCAAGCTTACCTGCTCTTAAACTTTTAACTTCAGCAGACTTAGGATCAAAGCTGATGTCTAATAGCTTAAGAAGGTTTTCAGCATCACGTTGCTCACCATTACTAAACCTGTATTCAGTTGTATAGTTATAAAGATTACTACTCTTGAACTGAGGTTTATTATCAAACCCAGATAAGCTATCTTTACTTGACCATGGTTCCTGCTCTTTGATCTGAGATATCATCTCTCTCATTGCAGCCTTAACATCTTCAATTGCATTTGATGAATCCATTTCAGATGGTTCTTGTCCTTCTTGATCTCCTTCGCCTTCTCCTTCTCCTTCCTTTTCATCATCCTTCTGTTCCTCTATCTTCTTTAATAGATAGCTGTTAAGGATACCATCACGATAATGTTCAAACAATGGAGCATACTCAGCATTAGATCTTATCACGCAGTCCATGACATCACGTTCATCAAGATAAGTAACTAGAAAAGTTTCTTCTTCACCTGTATATTTGTTAGGTAGCTTAAGAGTTTCTTGACGAAAATCATCAGTCATCTTCAATGCCTGTGCTTTAAGTAAGTATAACTTAATTAATTTATCAGCAGTATACCATTGAAGTTCTTTACTCAATGAGTCATCAGACTTTACCTCAACCTTATAGTCTAATTTGATATAAGGATAATCTTGAATCATCCTGTAGAAACCACCAAAGTGGGATTTCTCCCACCCTGATACGGTGTCTTTTACTTTACTCCATATGTATCCAATCATAGATTATTATTTTGTGGTACCTTCGAGAATACTCTTGATACTAGTTAAACCTTCCTTACCACCTAGACCTTTACATAACACGAAGAATGCATCATAGATGGTGAACCCATTAGATACAAGACGTGACATAGTCTTAAGGTGACGAAGTGATAAGTTGAATGAGATCTTGAACTCATCATGTTCTTGGTTGATAGCTTCAAATGCAGACACTAAGCTCTCGATCTTCTCATCTCCTAGTGTAGGGAACTCTGCCTTAAGAGTAGATTGAATGTCTTCAGTCTTAAGAGTATCCATTTCAACTAACATGAAACGATCTAACAAGGCTCTATCTAACTTATGTGTACCAGTATACTGGCTACCCATGTTTGCAGTAGAGAAGAACACGCAGTTATCATGGATCTTTACTGGTGTTGTATCATGGAATGAATACTCCATTGGCAACTCCTTACGGAAGTCTAAGCATGGAAACAATAGGTTGTTTGACATGGCGCCCGCCATTGTTGTTATCTTACAGGCTCTTTATCCTGTAATTCTATACTTTTATTTTGTTATATGTATAGATCAGACTATATCATCATACCCCTTTAAGTGTTGGTACACATAAGAGTACGTTTCGCGCTCGTGGATATTTCATCTTCATCACCATATGGTAAGATTACTTTATCTAGTCGTTGCTCCTTACTTATATTTCTATAAGTCTTGGATCAGGATTACCTACTGCTAGGCTTTCCCTGAGTTCACGAAATTTTTATTCAGACGCTACGGGCTATTAAACACTTGTAAACGTATATTTTTTGTGTACAGTTTTACCTTTACCTGCTATAACAGCTGATATAGATGCACTTATTGAATTAACATTACCATCTGTTCCTGCAATATATTTTGCGGCTTCAGCAATGTTCTTAAATAAGTGTTCTTCGCCTGTTTCAAGTACAGTCATTCTGACACTAATCCATTTCCATTTAGATCTTTCAACACTGTATCTATAGTTAGTTATGGGTTCATAACTCCAGTAATATTTACCTGCGCTTAGAATCTCTCCTCTTGCACAAGCACTTATCATAGTTCCTGGAATATCTAATACCCTACCTGCTTCGCTTGCAGAAGGATATGTTGTTACATATTCTCCATTAAGTTTGTATTGGTATACAACTTTAGATTGTGATGTTGAATTTCTTTGTGTAACAGGATCAAGTTCATGATTTAAACTTGGACCTAATATATCAATCCATTTTTTTTCACATAGTCTTATCTGTTCAATATTATTAGTAGTTAATACTTCTAATATACTAAACTGAAATACATCTTCTCCGTATTTGTTAAAGATGTTTTGCATATGTTTATTACGATGGTTATTTTTTATAAGACCATTTCTATGGGTAAGTAGTCTATCTTTTAAAGATATACTGCTTCCTATATAATTATGATTTTTACATTTGATATAGTACACTCCTGGTTCTTGGATTATACATTTAATTTCTTCGTATGATAATTTAGTCATTGCTTTTTTATTGCAATATACAAACTATTATACAAAGTTACAAGCTTTAATTTATTTTATTAACGACTGATCTCATCTAACAGTACAATACCTGGTTGCTGAATAACGTCAGAGAATCTTGAACGACGAAACTCTGAGTGAGTAACTCCATCTTTCACTGTGATCACGTGAGTACCTACTAGACCCATAACAGGATCTGTCATAGTACCCATGTCAAAGATTGTAATAGGTAAGTTGAATAGATCTGCCATGTTAGAGATCACCTCAGTCTTACCTGTACCTGTTGGCCCTATCAACATTGTATTAACACAATGCTCGATGTTGTGCTTAAGGATCTCATAGCTACCCAGCTTAAGTTTGAAATAACCATTGATAGTTACTATACCTTTTTTACGATCAATCTGAATCTTAGATAGATCTGGCTTTAAAATGTTTTTTACTGGTGATGCGGGCTTCTTTGCCATTACTTCTTTTACTTTCTCTGCTGTTGCTTTTACTGTTTCTGACATACTTTACTTGTTATACTGTTTATTAATTCAAATTATTTTTTAATCACTATGATAATACCTCTTGATGCACGAGCAATGATTGTATCACCTACGTGTTCAATGATCTCACATACCTCACTGTTATGAGCGCTATGAATCTCAATAGTGGGTACCTTGTTCTCAACAATAGGTTCTTTCTTAGCTACATAGTCTAATACAGGTGCTAGTTCTTTAACTGCTGCCTCTGCTGCTTGGACTTCTGCTAAGTTTAGTGTTGATACTACAGGTGCAAGATAGATATCTAATGAATCTTTAATGTAGTGATGCCATTGATACTGACATGCTTGAGGTGTACGTCCTAACTTTTTTGCTGCAATAGCACATGCATTTTGGACAGTCACCTTTTTATTTTTACCTCGTTTGATAATAATAGCTAGAGCCTTTCTTTCATCTTCACTCCATCTAGAAAATTTAATAGTTGATTTCATACTTAAAAATTAAATTGTTTTACTAAAGTTTTTCAGCTTTAATTAATAAGCTGTTTGCATATAAACTATTTCTAAATGCAGCTATAGCCAGTTTGCCAGCCTCTGCATTATACTTTAATTTAAACTTTTCATATGCAATGTTACCTATGTCTTCTGCTTTATCAGCAATCTCCTTGACTTGTTTTTCATTAATCTTACTCATAGTAATTCTCTTTTAAGTTCTCTACTCTTCATTTCAATATTAATGAGATGAGGATAGTTTTTGATTTTTTTATATCTTATACCTAATTTTGCTTGAAGATTATGTTTAACAAGCATATTCTCTTCTTTTAAAATGGTTAGGAGTTCTTCTTTTCTTTGTCTGATTTTTCTCCTTCTCATTATGCAACAACATTGTTTATACTCATACATTAGCCTTTTCAATTCTCTATTTCTGTCTAAGTAATAGTACATTATTGTTCTGTTAATTGCTTGATAGTCTTTACTCATGTGTTATAAGTTAAACTGTTTTACTTATTCTGTAACCTAATTGTGTAGCCTCTATAGCATTCGTCTCAATCCATTGATGACATGCTCTACATACAGACATCCAATACTTTTCATCTAGCAACAGCTCTCCTACTCTACCCTTGACATGATGTATATCAGTCGAGTTAAAAGTACATAAACCTGATATGTTTGCCTGACACATAGGATGTGCTGACATAAATATCTTACGTTTATTACTGTATTCAGATTCTTGTTTAGATCTCTTTTTAGAACGAGGAGCAAGAGGCTTCTTACTTGTTGGTTTATAGGAATGTATTGTTTGGCAACTCCAGCATTCTTTACAAAGCCTCTTGCGTACCCCATCCTGCGTATGATTCTTCCAAATCACACGTTGTTTACTGCACCCATCACATTTCTTTTGACTAATCATGTAGTGTTACACTTTTGAGATCATAAAAGTTCTTAGGTAAAACCTTCTCACGTATTAAACGATTCACGATATGCTCTTTACCTATACCTAATGCTTTAAAATCCAGGTTGTTTACATACTCATAATCAGTAAAGTTAAACTCACCTAGTAATGCTCTTGTGATTGGGCTGTTAGGAAAATATCTTTGAAAGATATTATTGGTAAGTTGATTTACGATTTCTTGTTTGTAAACGTTAAGGATCTTTTGAGTCTTTCTCTGTATCTTACATATGCGTGTACGTTTTTCCTTCTTCATTGCATCTACCTCTATAGGAGTATAGATCTTGAGTCCAAATAATGCACGCTTATATAAGAAGTTTTGATATTGATTAAAAGGATCTACCTCATAGTCCATGTAACGTCGTCCCTTATTAGTAGGGCCATGTTGCTGGAATTCTTCTAGCTTACCTTTATACTCAAACTTATCCTTCCTGCTTTTAATTTCTTCTAATCCTTTCGTCTTGTTCATCTTAATCTAATTAGAAGATTAAAGAATAGGTAGGATATATTTCTATACCCTACCTCTCTTATAATATTTACACGTTGAACTCCTCACTAGGTGCTATTGCACTAACGCGAGTTGTTTCATAAGCATCAATGATTTCTGCTTTATTAGTATGCTCGATTGTCTCATCAGCTTTCTCTACGTTCTCACTATAGAAGTTCTTACGATAGATAGCTTCATCACCAATCTTACAGATGATACCTGTAGATCCTGCGATCTTAAGGTCACGCTCAGGTGTTACCTTGTCAAAAGGATTTGTTTGCTCCTTTACATAGATAGTACCTGCAAGTTCTTGCCCTTCACTAAATCCAAAAGATGCAAGATCTTTTACTTCACCTGGGATTAATGCTGAGATACGAGTTGTTCTTGCAAATCCTCTTTCATCAACCATCATTTTGGTTTGCTCTACACGAATGTGTCCCCAATCAGGATTGTTTTTAGACACAGAAATTACATTACCTGCTTTATCAGCAGTTACTTTTACTTTTGATTTCATAACTTGGTTATTTGAAATGTTTAAAAATGGTTATTTGACCTGAGTTAAATCAAGTACGCGGTCACTGTACATAAAGTTCTTGTTGTTCTAGTCAAGATCTAGATTATCAATCTCCTCGTTGGGTATATTATTGATATCGTATGTAGACTGGTTATCAAGATATTCATCTTGCTCCTCAAAGGATAACATGCTTGAGTCTTGCTGAAGCTTATCTGGTACTTCAGTTTGATCTATACATGATCCAAACCAGTAGGAGGTGGCATACTCGCCAAAGTTTAGAGCAACTAATGCCTGTATATCTTCATCCGTAAGATTTAGATAATCATCAACAGAGATGTTGACTACTTTACCGTTGGGTAATTGATATAGCATTAGCTGTATACATAATAATAGCAAATATAAAAGATTTATTCTGAATCTTTCAAATTATTTTCTACTTGTTTATTATGTATTTCAATAAAGTATTCACCTGAGTCAGAGCGCAATGAAGCTATTTGCTCATTTGGTGTGTGAAATGTTACGCCATCTTTGACATATCTGTACATTATGATTTCTTTTTCGTTGTCTGAATTCATCATTTTATTGCTGTTTAAATTTAAGTAGCTCAAGTAATGTTTCCATTGCTTCTAGCTTTTTGGTTAATTTAGAATCTCGATGTTGTTGGTGACACTTAGCTGCGCATAATGTGGCAAATACTACCTCGTTGAGGTCATGCATCTGACGAACTATGTCTGCTAGGGTTTCACTAAAGAACTCCTTATTCTTATAAGAAGATATTGCTATTTCTACAATTTCATCAGATCTTTCTTCTGATATACCAAATACTTCATAAACTTCATGTTTATCAGTATTGACTAGGTCAATTTCAAATTTAGGTTTTGACATATTATGTTGTTGTGTTGTGTGAGTATGTGATGATAGTAAGAACAGCTAAGCAGCCTCCTAGTCATAGATCATTTAGATTGAATAAGTTAGGAGATTTTTTACCTACTCTGTTCCATCTCTTTTCTCTGAGGTATTTGATGGCATCAGAAGTAAAGTAAGCTAGCACGTAAGGAGAACCATTAGCATTTTTCCATTCTACGTAGGTCATATGCTTATATTGGTTTACCTTATACTGGTTAGGGTCTTTCCCTACTGTTATCCTGTATGTTATTCTATCCATCATAAGTCATCTATGCTAAAGAGTGTATTTGATTTCTTAGGTCTACCAGGTTTAACTAACTCAAGACAAGAAGCAGGAAAACATTTACCAGGTATCTCAGGTTCGATTATATAGAACTTATCTAACCCTGCACTTGTATATGCCTCAGATACTCCTTTCTCTATACCTGTGATTTTACCCACATGACCTATATTTCCAATAAAGGTACCTCCTCTCACAGTATCCTTTAAGTTAACTATCTTAACTCTATCACCTATTTTAAATGTATGTTTCTTCATAATAAAAGGGGAGCGAATGCGACAATAAAAAAAATTAGTAGCTAGGACAAACAGTTGATTAGTAGTGAGATAGATATAGACTAGGACTAATATAACGTCAAGGACAAAGACCCCTCTCTCATAACAAAGACAAATGCAAAATCTATGACTTAGTTCGTTACCCAATTGCACTTAACATAAGTGACATAACCTGTGTAACTACCCGTAGGTCTATATGATTTTGAGAGAAGGCGATAAGTTTCTTACGTTGTATGGCTTAACAAGCCATTGGTTAAAGCACCAATTTAGTTTTCTTGTCTTTGAAATATCTCACTACTAATGCATAAAGAACAGGAGCTTCAGCTTATGCCTCCACCCCTATTCACCTGCATGTATCTTAGTCCTCAGACTTCACGAGGAACATGTCCACGATAGTCTGAAAACGAGGGTCAACATTGATTCTCAATGCAGCAACTTCTTTGATCTCAAGCTCACGCTCTTGTTCAAATTGTTGTAATGCTATACCAGCAGCAGCACGCCACTCTTCCTTAGCTATCTTGTACTCATCGTCAAGTATAGCTTGAGCACGAGCATACTCAGATCCCATCCTTGCATTCTCAGTAGCACGACGTGCATTCTCCAAGGTTACTAGGTTCTTAACCTTAGCCTTGTAGTAATTAACACGTTGTTCTAACTCACGATGCAAGTTAGCTAGCTCTTCATGAAGCTCAAGTAACTGCTCAGAGGTATGATGCTTGATTACTTTAACAGGAGTCTTCTCTCCTGTCTTAATAGTAATCCAATCTAACCCATTGATACGAGGTAGCTCATCACGTAAGGCATCTAACTTGCCACCTTTGTGAATGAACTGACCTACATGAGCAGCAAGAGAATCCTTTTCAAGATACTCATTGTACTCAGCATCAGTTAGTTGTGCCCATCCCCAACGCTCATCTACACGATCAAGTACTTGAAAGTCCACAGCTTCCTTGTACTCAGGAGCAGGGATATCATACCTGAAATTGCGTTCACGTACTTCCTGTATCTTAGCATCCTTAGCTTTGATAGCCTCCATCAAGAAACCTTGACATGCATGTAAGCCTGCCTTCTCTAGGATTATATCAACTACATTAGCTGGCATAGCTACACCTTCTTGTTGAGTGTACGTGTCATCATCTATCTTAAGAGTACGACTCGTGTTATTCACTGCACTCAAAGATCTAGTGATCTCTTGTGCACGTTGGTGACACATGTTACTAATTGATTGTGCTTGACTCATTGACAATCCTTTTGTAGATAAATTTCTCATAGCTTTTATTGCTTTTGAATGTTAGTTTTCTTTTTATAAATAACCCCTCTGCACTCAGTTGTAGATATATGTGGAACGCATGACTGAAGGGATTATTCCACATTCTTATCCCAGCCTCTAGGAGCGTGTTCTACAACTGCTCACCCTTGGGAAGTGAGTTGTGGTGCATTAGTTAGATCCTTAAGGCATATGGATCAAAGCCTGCTCATTATGTACTGTGTTGAACTCACGCCAGCAGCTTACTGGATAGTTACTCGGTTAAAGAAAGAGCAACAATACTATATCAAAGCAGACTATTACACCTTTCATCTGCTTCCTACGTTCAAGGGTGTACGCAATAAATTATCAAGTATGGTGACACCATTATTTCACCAGGTTTTATCGTATGTGAGCATATAGCAGTTATCTGCAGTCTGACTATACTCTAAGAGGTTGTGGACGTTCTTTCTGCCCCATGTTATACTTGATAAAGTTGTTATTACTTATTGTCTGAGTTAATGATATCACGTAGCTCAGCAGCACGCATATAATCCTCACGCTTGATAGCAAGCTGTAACTCTTGATGAGGATCAAAGGTATTCTTACTTCTAAACTGTGATGCTACTGTCCATACATGATTAGAATAGATGTTAGAACAATCACAAGTAGAGCACTTGATTCTTACTGCCTTGCTGTATGTCTTATCATTGATGCATACGAAATCTTCCTCACATTTAGGACATCTCATAACACCAATGATCTTATATTCAGCACCTTCCTTACGAGGGTTCATGTTGCAATGCTTAGTAGACAGTGCAACTACTATATCTCCTGTGTTAAACTTACTCATATCTTAAATTAATTAGTGTCAACAATATCCTCGTCATCTTCATCCTCTTCTCCTTTCATTGCTGAAATCATATCGTTCATAGCAACGTCCATGAACTTATCATCTTTCATGATCGCCATGAATAGAGGCATCATTAAACGACGTACTTCAATATGAGATAAGATTGCTGAGTGCAGCATGCCCATAAGAACTTTAGGGTTACCAACTATTTCTACTTGCATTCCATCTTTGCCTTGTCTTATAAAAGCAAGACGTTCTGTTTCTTCAGAGTGTTCCATTATCAATAAATGTTTAAGTGTTTGTGTTCATTATACTTTTTACAGGTCATCTAAGCTAAAAAAGTTAGCTGGTTCTTCTTCAACAGGTTCCTTTGCTACTTTTACAGGCTCTCCTATATATGAGAATAGTCCTTCTATATGAGCTGTTAAAAAAGATTCTAACTTTATTGTCTGTGTAATTGTAGATACATTTGTATTTAAATGCACATGTGTTGATGTTACATCTGCAATTGTATAGACTACAGGAAGCTTACCTACGGTAAATTGTTGACCTATTAATTTGTAAAGGTGTTCAGTTGTCATAAGTTAATTATTATAACGTGATTAAATGACTATAACATAGAAGAGAGCCCGCGTCTCTAGATGCCAACGCGGGTTAATACTCTCTTCATGCTAACCCTCACCCTGATTATCTTTATCCTCCTCGTCATCTGGAGGTATGCTAATTGCAGGCATGCCATAATAGTCAATCATATAGAAAGGAAGACCTGAATCTTCTACTTCCTGCATGAATCTATCGTGTTCATCCTGCATAATTTCTTCTCTTGATTTTCTTGCTAATCCCATGGTGGTGAAGGGTTTAAAGGTTATCTTGTATTAATACTCCTTGTATGGAGTCTATATGTATCGTGTAGGTTGTATCAGATATAACTGATCTCAACTTAACAGAATCCTGGTTGATTATCTCTAACATATACTCTACTTTCAGACCTCGCGGGTTATCTCTCTTATAGAGTACATATAGTAGATAGATAAGTAATAGAAGTTCTAATAGATAGATAGTGTCCCTCCTAATCATAAGTGCTTAGTTTGATTGTTGTTATAGGCATCTAAATATATAGTCGTGTACAGTGACAGAGGTGTGTAGTACGTTAAGGACATAGAAAAAAGTAGGGGGGTTTGACCTACCTGATACTCAGACAGTTACACCCCCTTACTTAAAGTAAAACAAAGGTTATTCACCCTTGTTTTTCAGATTATCTATAGCACTTTTAGCTAAAATATCGCCAAAATTACCACCATATTGTGCTACTAAACTAGCTTGCTTATCAAACTCGCTCATATCAGGCACAACATTCCCATTACTTGTGATTAACAGGTTACCCTCATCACCAATGAATCTTGTAGTAAACCATAGTGGTTCACCTTCTTCAGACTCTCTGTAATAGTCCCCTTGCGCTTTCTTAAACGCCTCTAAATCAGACTTTTGACCTGCTACTGCATAGACAAACGTTGCATTACCATTTTTACTTCTGTAAGTACGGATTGATTTTACTTTCAACATAGCTTTGATGTTTTGATTGTTAGAAATTGATTCCTGACTAAAAGGGAAATTATGAAAAGTTAATTAACGTAAAGGTTTAAGTAGAGATAGATAACCTCCTGGTTTACAATCCCTTACTCTTACATTACGGCATAACCCCATAACCTCCTGATCTACATTCTTGCAGTCATGAACCATGATTCCTGAGAAAAAGGGAAATTATGAAGAGATATAGGTTTTTAGTATAACAGTTTTGTATCAGTCTTTGCTGATAAAACAATTTTATTGCTTATATTTGTATCAGTCATTACTGATAAAACACATGAAAGGATATAAAAACATAAAAGATAAGAAGCTTACAGCTGGAGATATAGCTAAGCTATTTGGGTATAAATCTGCTAATGCTTTTAGGAATAGTACTGCTTATCATAGGATATTGAAAGGAGTAGATAAGCTTATTGATACGTTATCTTAGGCGCTTATTATTGCCCTTACCATTCCTAGCTCTATTAGTTTTCTGTGCCTCCTTCTTAAGGCCATCTTTACCATGGCTCATATCTTTACCATCTTTATTACCATAGGTACCTGCACTCCTGTTAGCTTTGTTAAGCTTGACACGATACTTCTTCCTTTCAGAGCTTGAGTGGTACTCTGTGTTATATGCATCTTTCTTAGCTTTAGCTTCAGGGTTCTCCTGAAAGTACTTAGCTGACTTACTCTTACCTTTCTTGGTACCTGCTAGGGTGTTACGTTTACTTGCCATATGACTAATATACAAAAAAAAATCCATTTATCTCCTGATCTCCGTGTAGCAATGATAGATAGGATGATAGTAACTTCATCTTGTGTGTCTACATAGGGAAATTATGATGAGATGTCCTGTCCCTTGTATCATCTCCCCTACTGTGGATAATATAAAAAAAGAGAAGAGGGCCTAAGCCCTCTCTCAAACCTTACTATTATTCAGGTTTGTCTCCCTTCAACTTATTGATGCCATCCTTAGCAAGGATATCACCAAAGTTGCCTCCATACTGGCTAACAAGAGATGCCTGCTTGTCAAATTCTGACATGTCAGGCACTACGTTGCCATTGGAGGTAATCATTAACATCCCTTCTTCGCCAATATAGCGAGTAGTGAACCACAGGGCATTACCTTCTTCATCTTCACGATAGTAATCGCCCTGAGATTTCTTGAATGCTTCAAGTTGTTCTCCTGCGTTAACAGCGTAAACGAATGTTGGGTTACCTTTCTTACTTCTGTAAGTTCTAATACATGTTACTTTCATCTTAATAAAGATTAGAGTGTTAATAATTTAAAAAAGAAAGGGGATAAACCCCTCTCTATTACTACTTACAGTTTCCCGTAGTAGTTATTTGGTATAACTTTACCATTGAGTAACTTCCCTATAACAGGGTGTTTACGTGCTCCATCAGCACGACGAGTAGCAACCCATTGGTTAACTGTTACACATTCAACATTGTTACGGCTGTAGTTAAAATCTCTTTTCATGATACACATTTTTAAAGTAAATAAATTAATTAAAGAAAAAAAGGGAATAAATCCCTCTTCTTAACTGTAATTCATCGTGTAGTTTACAGCAGCACATGCTAGATATGCTATACACTTAGCTGACTCCATATCCCATTTAGCAATGATGGTATACTGTAATCTATCAGGTTGAATATCTCTATAGCGTGTCAACCCACGCTCTATAGCTTCCCATTTAGTTTCAGCTAATACGTGAAACTTTAATGAGTAACTAACTCCGCTGTTGTTTACAGCGTTAACTTGTAAATGAAAGTACTTCTTCATAGTATATAATTTAAAAAGAAAAAGGGATATTACATCCCCTGTTCTGTTTCCATTTGAGCTACTTGCTTGTCGATATACTTCTGAAGTTCTTCTTTAAGCTCTGCTAGTGCATAGTTAGCTCCATCTTTATACGCCCATTCATACTTTAATACATGACCTTCCTCTTCATAAGAGTCATTTTGCTTGTTAATCATACCAATGATTGTAAATACAGTTTCTATATCCATAATAAATAATTTAAAGAAAAAAGGGGATTACTCCCCCTTTCATTAAGCAACTTACGATATAAGAGTATTCGTGTTGCCTATGTTCTTAATAGGTATAGCATCAATGAGCTTACCATTCATATTATAAATGCGCTTAACAGCGGTATTATTACTGTACAGGATAATACATACTGTTACCCATGCATTGTCAATCTTAGCGATTGTTGGTTTTAGTGTTTTCATACGCTTTAAATTAAATTAATTAAAAAAATAAAGGGATGAAAATCAACTACTTAGCTATAGTTACTTAAAGTAAAAGATTATGTAGAGATTGTTAACACTCTGAGTAGTACTTATATGTGAGTGGTACAGCTCCTGTTATTCTCCTCCTCCTCCTCTGTGTGTGATGATAGTAACTTATCCTTAAGGATTCAAAGAGAAATTATGTAGAGATAATATATCCCTACATAACATTCTTACATGTCTTCGTGAGCAATGCGTATAGCAATGGTCACTGTTGCCACCATGATGGTGAGTTGTACTACCCATCCTATGATGTCATACTTTGCAATGTCCATTACTGCACCCATAGTGAATACACATTCTACGAATAGTACTAGCAGTAACCCTACTGCTATGTACTGAATTGTTCTTACTATTTTCATATGTTTTATTTAAAGAGAAACAGGGCTATGCCATTACGACATAACCCTGTATTCATTAGAATGGTAACTCAGGTAACCCATCAAAACGTGGTGCAACCACATTATGAGCCTTTATCTTAGATTCCATAGTAAACCATTCTTGCACTACATCTTCTCTCAACCACTTATCAATGATGGCTCTTTGAGTAGGTGAGCATGACTTATTATACTTACCAAACATCTGCTGCACATACCACATGTCTTTATTCCAACTAGACTGTATAGCTAGAGTGAATGGACTCTCACCAATCTTACAGTGGAAGTGGAAGACACTTCTTTCTACTGCACTATTGAGGTAACTATACACACAGTGTGACATCTCACTACCCTCTACAAACAATCTCTTGTTGTTAGATATGAGTTCCATGCCTGGCATCAGTGGTGCAGGTGAGCTATAAGCATAGTCAATATCCTTCATAGTGCTCATCTCAAGTTCACGTATATCACGTGACATTTGAGTATGCACTTGACTAAGTCTATTTTCTGACCATGTAGAGTCAATCTTTCTACCAAGGATGTTAAGCTCACGACGCATGTCTTCAGTGAAAGGTGTTTGATACCACGCAAAGTCATTAACCTTCTTACCATTCAATAACATATCAATGGTAGCTTCAACATTACTGACATGAGATAACAAGTCATGATACTCACTTAGAGTGTTCTCAAAGTTGATAGACTGCTTACTTATTCTAAACAGCTTAACCATTGATGATGCTCTATGGCTTATCTTCATAGGCTTCCACATAGTAGAGGTCTTAAGATAGCTACGCATGAAATCTTCACCATTAGTAAGTCTACCTTTCAGTACTCTAGCTAGTAGTGACTTAGTCATGAAGCCATGAAACTCTACAGCCCATTCAGCTTGTTGAGATATTAGCAATGCTTCAATAACCCGTCTAGGTATTTGACTCATTGATGTACCTCTCCACAAGTGTGTACCCTTACCAACTGTCTCAGCAGGATTGAATGTTAACCCATGCTGATTAGTGTGTCTAGTGAACAACTTACCTGTGCTTGACAGGAAGATTGTGTACTTGTCACGTGTGAAGTAGAACTTATTGTCCTCACTCCACCAAGCTTTCTCCACAAGGAAGTGTCTGTGACTACCACTACCATAGCCATGGTCAGTTACTTTTTGTGTAAAGTACTTTAATCTTTGTACTTCAACAGGCAATGCTTGTTCTGCCTTAATCATTTCGAGAGTCTCTTGCCCCCAGTTATAAACTAATTCCATTTCGTTTTAGGATTTAGTGGATGATATTTCTTGCAGGTGAATATCAACTACCTTTAAAGAAAAAAAGGGACTAAGTGTCCCTTCATTAATTACCTATTATAGCGCCAATAAGCTATAATATCCGCTAAACATCCTAACTCACCAATAGCAAATAGGTAAATGTTCCCAATCCAAAGTGCATGCACCATGATGCAACTCATTACGATGATAGACACCATAAATAGTAAATCTGCTTTTCTCATAATAATTATTTAAAAAGAAAAGGGGAATCCCCCTAATCTTTACTACGATTATACACTTCAACCATAAGTCTGTCGTGTAAGTCTTCTAATCGTTTCAACTCTGATGTCATGTACTCACGTACCTTAGAATTATTTGGTATACCATCGTGAGTAAATGAGAACTTTATACTGAATATCTCAACCTCAGTGTCATACAAATGATTCAGTAACTCATCGCGTTTTAAGTCTTTAATGACTTGGTCTGTTAAATGTTCCATAATAGTTATTTAAAAATAAAAGGGGATTTCTCCCCCTTATCTTAGTTGCATACAGTGTCTAAGCGCTCATTCAGATATGTAACTATCTCACGTAGCTGTGATGTAGACATTTCTAAAGAGTCACATGTATAGTATTCCATTTCAGGACCACAGCACTCACAGTA
>Ga0209668_10000315_pt1 | contig 19907 bp, 13 predicted proteins | sample FrelakmetPLP11PL_FD_187150 | JGI IMG/M metagenome (GOLD analysis project Ga0209668, IMG submission 187150) | Freshwater lake sediment microbial communities from the University of Notre Dame, USA, for methane emissions studies - PLP11 PL (SPAdes)... | ecosystem: Environmental > Aquatic >... | reverse complement strand
AAGGGATCGATGCTGCTTTCCCCGAGCTTCGAATTGTGTTCCGCGAAGAACTCGCTGCCGGGCTCGCCGCACCACAGCTCGGGCGCGGGGGATGCCGTGGGATGGCAGTGCCAGCGGTGTGCGCCACGCTCGAGCTGGTTGAGCCGCCGGCACAGCTCGACCAGATCCGGCCGCGGCTGGCGCGTCTGCCCCGGGATGTCGAACCACGAAGTCGTGTTGATCACCAGGCGGGCGCGCGTGCCCTCCGAGCCGCGCACGAGCACCAGCGCGCGATCACAGTCCGTGGCGCTGAACAGCGCGTGCCGACCGGGATCGCTGCCGGGCTCCAGCGTGCACACGAACAGGTCGAGGTGCACCATGTCGTCCCTGAGGCCCGCCGCGAGGCGCTCCTTGTCGGCGCGCAGGCGCTCGACGGCGGCCGTCCACAGCTCCGGATAGGGCAACGGATCGCTCTCCAGCATGCGCGGCAGCTCGATCATGAGATCGTTGGCGATGCGTTCGTGCTTGGCGTGACCCTGCTCGCCTGCGTAGCGGCTGTGTCCGGCGAGCCCGAGGATCAGCATGTCGAGCGCGAAGGCGCGCTCATCACGGCCGCGGAACATGTCGCCGGATGCCGCCGTGGCGAGCAGGAATCCGGCGTGTTTCCGGGCCAACTCCGGTTCGCGCAGCGCAAAGCACGCCAGCATGCCGTCGGTGTCGTAGTGGTTGTTGACCAGCACGCCCGCGCCGCGCGCCAACTGCTCGCGCTCCGCCTTGGGCAGGGCCGCGAAGTGCAGCGCGATACCGGTCGAGAGCTCGTGTTTGAGGCTCGCGGGCGTCGCGTTGCCCGGCCAGTGCGAGAGCTCCAGCACGGCACCGGCCACATGGCCGTCAACCGCGATCGCCGGCTCCTCCGGCGCGCGCTCAAGCATGCGGATCGGATAGGAAGGGCCCACCGGGATCAGCCGTTGGTCTTGATGCCCTTCTCGAGCTTGGCGAGGTTGTTGCGCGAATCACGCTCCGCGATCCTGTAGAGCTCGCGCTCATCCGGCTTGAGATCCTTGCGCTCCAGCAGCACCTTCGCGCGCGCGTTGGCCTGCTTGTACATCTCCTTGGCGCGCTCGAGATCGCGGTCGAGGTAGTAATGCAGCATCACGGCCGTGTCGTTGAGATAGGCCGGATTCTCTGGTTCGAGGGCTAGCGCCTTGCTGTACAGCTCGTAGGCCTTCTCGCACCACTGCATCGCGCGGGCGCGCTCCTCGGCGTCTTCCGAGCGGCGCGGGCCCTCCGAGGCATCGCGATAGAACAGGCCCGCGTTGTTCCAGTAGCGCGAGATCTGAGGGGCCGCGAGGGCCTGGATCTCGCTGAACATGCCAGCTTCGAGGTTGCGCTCAACCGCGCACTTGCCGATCAGGAAGTCCAGCACCGCCAGATGGCGGCCGGGGTTCTGCGCGACGGTGACCACGAGGTCATCCTTGTTCTCCTCGTAGTGGCGCAGCACGGCCGTGATCGCGCCGTTGTAGTCCTGCCGGGAGTAGCGCGAGAGCGCGATGTAGAACCACGCGTTGTAGTACTGCGGCCACTTCTTGACCGCGCCCGCGAAGGCCAGCTCGGCCTGCTCGTACTGCGCCTGCTCCAGCCGCGCCCAGCCGAGCCACCACAGGAGCGTCGCGTCGCCGTTGTTCTCCGGGCCCCAGTTGGTGACGAAGTTCGCGGCGCCCGCATCCAGCGCGGCAAGGAACGCAGCGGGGCCATCCTTCTCGAACTGCGCGTTCATGCTCTGCAGCACGGTGCCGATATCGACGGTCGAGGGGTCGAGCCCCAGCGCGAGCCCGAAGCTCCTGACCGCGGCATCCTTGTTCTTCAGCCAGCAGCAGAGGTTGCCGAGCTTGCCGTTCGCCTGCGCGCGGAAGGAACGGTCGATCGGCAGATCCGAGCCCTTGAGCAGTTCCTCGACGGCCTGAAAAGCCGCTTCGGCGCGCTTGGCATGCTCCGCGGCGGCGGCCTTGGTCTCTTCCTTGCCCTGCGCCGCCACATACTGCGAGAAAGCGATCTGCCCCAGCAGATACTGCGCCTGCGGCGACTTCGGCATCACCTTGACCGCCTCGATCGCCGCAGCACCGGCCGTGTCGAGCTCCTGCGTGAACCAGGCAGACTCCGCCAGCGCGTACTGCGCGTCCCAGTACTTGCCCGCATCGGCGGCGACGGCCTTCTTCAGGTATGTCACCGCATCCGCGAAGTTCATGCCGATGATCGCGCCGCCGGCGTTCTCCGTCACGCGCTGCTTGCCGACGGCGTGGAACGCCATGCCGTACAGGTAGTCGATCTCTGCGCCCTTGTTGTCCTTCGCCAGGGCATCGATGGCATCGAGCGCCTCGTTCGTGCGACCGGTCTCAAGCCAGGCGCGCAGCACCCACATGCGCGTGGCGAGCTTGCCGCCGCCCAGTGCATCGGCCTTCTCGAACAGCGGCAGGGCTTCGCCCGCCTTGCCCAGCGCCAGCAGCGCGCGACCGTCACGGATCAGCTGTTCGCTGGTCTCCTGCGCGCGAGCGCTAGAGCCGCCCGGGGCGGCGGCGCCGGCCGACAGCGCGGCGGTTGCGGGAGCGGAAACAAGGCACAGGGCAAGCAGCGTGGAGATCATGGTTCGAGTGTTTCGAAGCGCGGAATTCTAGCGCGCGCAGGGTGCGCCCCAGCGCTCGGATTCCTGTACGCGCGGATCGGCGCCGGAGTTGAGGGCCGTGCGGCAACGTTCGAGGAATCCGCCCGGGCCCACCACCTCGGGGCGGGGGTCGGGCCCCATGCCCCGGCAGCGCTCCAGATGCACCAGCGCCGCCTGCGCGTCGCCGCGCAGGGTCAGCAGCAGCACCCCGAGGTTCTGCTCGGCATCGCCGATGGCCGTCTGCAGTTCCTCCAGCTCACGAGTCTGGCCCGCCGCCTCCAGCTCGGGCAGGCGGGCCTGTCCCAGCTCGATGGCCCGCTCGAAGCAGCGTTGCGCGGTTTCGGGGTCGCGCTGCAGGTAATAGGTCAGGATCACGCCGGCATCGTTGACGACGCGCGCGTCCTCCGGGCTCAGCCACGCGGCCGACTCGTACGCGCGCCAGCTGCGCTCCATCAGATCGCGCGCGCGCAGGCCCAGTGCGTCCGCGGTCTCCCGCTCGCCGCGCCGGCACGCATTGCGCGCGTTGAGTTCCATCGCGACACCCAGGTCGCGCAGGAAGAAGCCGGCGTTGTTGGCCCAGTCGGGCTGCAGGGGAGCCAGAGCATTCAGGCGCTCGTAGATTGCGCCGGCCTGCGCCAGCGCCAGGAGGCTGGCGCTGCTGTCGGGATCCTCGATGCCCTTGGCCCAGCGGCTGCCGATCCACTCCAGTGCCTTGAGTCCGCTCGCCACGCGGAGATCGCCGCGTGCCAGCGCGCCGGGCTGCGCCGCTTCGAGATCGATCAGCGGGCGTTCCGCGCCGACCCAATCGCCGGCGTGGATCTGCGACCAGACGGCGGCGAGCTGCGCTTCGATCATAGGCAGCGCGGCGGCCTCGGCTTGTCCGGGTGCGAGCGAGCAGAAACGCTGATACTCGCGCATCGCCAGCGTCAGATAGGCGCGGCCATCGCGTTCGCCGAGCACCTGTTCCACGCCGGCATCGAGCGCCGCCTGCGCGGGAAACCAGGCCGCCAGCGCAACGCGCGGATGCGCCGTGCTCCAGCGCCCGTATTCCTCGATCAGCCGGTCCGGACCGCCCAGACTGAGGCACAGCCGCGCCGCGATGGCGTGCAGCTGTGGCTCCTCGGGCAGCCACTCGAGGCTGCGCCAGCAGGCAGCCAGAGCCACGCCCGGCAGTTCCGTCGCAGCGAGCAACTCCGCGCGAGTGCTCCAGGCCCAGGCATCATAAGGTGCGAACCCCAGCCATTCCTCCAGCGCAATGCGCGCGCGTGCTGCGGAGGGCGCCAGCTCTTCCTGTGTGGCTCCCGTCTCGGCCCGCATGCGCCATTCCTGAACGCTGGCGCGCGCGCGCTCACGCTCGGCCTCCCCTTCGGGGCCGAGGCGGCCCGCCAGCGCGACCGCGCGCTCGGCGGCCTCGCGAGCCGGCAGCGGTGCCGCCAGATGGGAGGAGACCTCGGCAAGGCGCGTGAAGACGCGCGCCGAGGGCAGCGCGAGGCTGGCCTGCGCGAGGTCCTCGCGCGCACTCACGATCAGCGCTTCGTCACCCCATGCGCGCCCGACGCGCCAGCGCGCCTCTCCGCGCAGCGCCAGCAGGCGCGGACTGGACGAGAGGGTCTGGGCCGTGCGGTCGAGCCGCGCCAGCGCGGCGGGCGCATCGCCCGAATCCAGCAGCGCCAGCGCCTCGTCAAGCTCGCGCGTGCCCAGCCGTTCGACGAGCAGATCTCGCGCCCGCGCGAGGTCCGCGGAATCCAGCGCGGCACGCAGCTCGCTGCGCAGTTCCTCGTCGCGGGGATCGGGAAGCGCCACCCGCTCGCGGCGCAGCAGGCCCTCGATCGCCGCGCGGTCAATCGGGCCGGGAAGCTCGGGGAACAACGCCGCCAGTCGCTGCTGCAGGAGTTGTTCCTGAACTTGGTCCATGGTCGCCGGCTCGGGGGCAGAGCGTCCCGGACCGAGGCGGCAGCCGCCGAGTGCGAGCAGCAGCGCCAGGGCGGAACGGCTCACGAGCCGGCTGGGGCGGGGGAGGGGTTTGGGCATCGCGTTTGGTTGGCCGGATTGTAGTTATTCATCCCGCGGCTTGCGGTCACTTGCCGGGAAGAACCGACAGCTTCCGGGCGTCCCCCCCTCCAACCCCGGGCGCCGAACTGCTAGCCTCGCCACCGGCGTCCCATGACCATGCGATCCAAGCTGCTCCTCCCGTTGACGGCGCTGAGTGCGCTGTTGCTCCCTGCCTGCGACAACCCCGCATGTGTGTTCAGCGGCGACTGCTTCGGCGGGGGCGGCGAGGCGCTGGGTACCGGGGTCGCGAGCCTGCCCGCCGACGGGGACTGGGTCCTCACCGCTGTGCCCAAGCTGCTGCGCTTCGCGCCGAGCGGCTCCAGTGCCGTCGATGCGCGCACGCCGATCGTGCTGTTCTTCAGCGAGACGCTGACCTCCACGGGGCTCAGCAACGCCTTCGAGATCGTGCAGGACTCGCTCCAGCAGTCGCTGCCCGTCACCGCCGTGAGCATCGCTGACGGTCGCGGCGTGCTCGTGCTGCCGGTGGCTCCGCTGCAGGCCGGCGAGAGCTACAGCGTGGCCTTCCGCGAGGGCGCGCAGATTTCCGACCGCACCGGACAGACGCTGCCGATTCCATCCAATCGCGAGATCCTCGATTTCACGGTGGCGGACGAGAACCCGCTCGAGCCCAGCGTGGTCGCGGTCTATCCCGAGGATGGCGACGCCAACCAGAGTGCGACGGGCGAGATCGTGGTGGTGTTCGACCGTCCGATGGATTCGACCACGGTCGACACACTCTCGTTCACGGTGACGGCCGATGGCGCGGCGCCAGCTTCCAATCCGGATCCTGCGCCGCTCTCGCTGGCGGGCGGTCTGCAGACGGACAGGCGCGTCTACCGTTGGCGCTCGGCGCAGACGCTCGGCCAGAACAAGCTCGTGCGGCTGGCGCTGTGCGAGACGCTTCCGATGGCTGACGATGACGGCAACGAGCTTGCGGCGGTGAGCTTTGACTACCGCACCGCCCCGTTTCCCGCGCCGATCAGCGCCGCGCTGACTTCCGATCCGGATGATGCCATCGGCACGCAGGCGCTCAGCGGTCCGGCGGATCTCGCGCTGGAGGTGACGTTTGCGGGCGCGCAGGCCGGCGATCGCGTCGGCGTGTATGTGTTCGGCACCAAGCCCGACACGCTGGAGGATCCGCCGCTGATCGCCATCGCGCGCGAGATCGCGCTGGTCGATCCGTTCGACTCGATCACGCTGACCGCGGACGAACTCAACCTCGTGAGCTCGCAGAGTCCGCTCAAGCCGCGCTTCGCCGAAGGCGAACTGGCCTTCGCTCTGCAGCTGCGAAGGGGAACGATCAGCAGCCCGATCACGCGGCTGGATGTCAAGCCGAGCCAATCCGGCGTTCAGAATCCGGTGCTCGACGTGACGCCTCCGGTGCTGCTGGGGTTCGGCAACACGGGCACCAACACCGGCACTCTGGTCAGCGGCGAGCGCGATCTGGTCGTCGTTGCCCGCGCCAGCGAGAGCTTGCGTGCGGCGGCGGTCACGACCTCGCTGGGCGACAATTTCGGCGGTGAGCCGGGTGTGCCCGAGGTTGCCGGCAGCCATTCCAGCGGCCTGTTCGTGGCGCAGCCCGTGCCCGTCGGCATGCTGGATCCTGCGCTCGGCGCGCTGCCCTTCCAACTGACCATCTACGACCGCGCGCGCAATGCAACCGGTCCGATCTCGGCGAGCTTCCAGCAGCGCGGCAGCGTCGGGCCGGGTGCGCCCACCGGCGCGGATCTGTCGGTGCGCGTGTTCGACGCCCGCTCGCTGGCGCCGATCGTGGGGGCTTCGGTCTACACGCACGAGGATCTCTCCGGCCTGCTGGTGGGGGTTGCCAGCACGACCACCGGCGTGGGCGGACTCGCCACGATCAAGCCGGCCGTGTTCAGCGAGACCGTGCTCACGGTCGTGGCCGCCGGCTACGAGCTGTTCACGTTTGATGGCGTCAGCTCCGACCGGCTCGATGTGCTGCTCGAGCCTGAGCTGGAAGCCACGGCCAGCACCAGTGGCAAGGTCCGCTCCGCCAACCCCGAGCTGTTGCTGTACACGGGCCGCGTGACGGACTCGCGTGGACGCGAGCCGGACGGCATTTTTCAGCCCGTCAGCACCTGCACGTTCCAGCCGCAGGCGACCAGTTACGAGTGCCCGTATCCGAGCTTTGACATCGAAGCACGGCAGGTCGGTGCGCAGACTTCGCTGGCGTTTTTCCCGCTGCCCAGCGCGCTGCTGTTCACGCCCGCAGCCTTCCTCAAAGCTGCTGACCTGATCTATCCGCTGCCGGGCATCAACCCGGGGCAGGTTCAGCTCGTGGACCACACGTACACGCAATTGCTCGATGATGCGGGTGTCGATGCCCTGGAACTGCCGCTGGAGTTCCCGCCCCAACTGCTGAGCACCGTCAACTACCCGGTTATCGACGGCGAGATCACGGTCAGCGTCGAGTCGCGCTCCCCGGGCATCGTGGGCACGATTCCCGTGGGCATCGGTCAGGCGTTCCCGGCAGGTATTCCCGATACATTCGCGGTGCGGGCGGCCTACCCGGGGGCCGCAGGCGGTTTCGCCGAGCCGGAAGGCCGCTGGGTGGCGAACGGGTCCATCGACGCTGACCTGTTCCTGCGCGTGCGAGCCAGCGATGTCCCGGGCAACATCGGCATCGCTCGCCCGCGCCTGTCGGATGCCAGCGTGGCGATGGATCTGCCGCTGCCTCCGGGGCTCGGCGCCAGCCCCATCGCGCTCGACGGCGGTCGCGGAGCCTACGTGCTGTCGTTCACGGACCTGCACGATGACACCCGGCCGGAAACGGGCCTGTACCGCGTGGTCGTGACCGACGCCGATGACAAGCGCTGGGTGATCTGGTCGCGCGATCTGCCGGACGCGCAGGGGCCGGAGTTCCGCGTGCGCCTGCCTTTCGTGGGACCCGGGGGCAGCTTCCCTCTGGCCGGCGGCGACCTGTTTGCGCTGGTCAGCCTCTACGCCTATCCAGGGCTGGATCCGGCCGATTTCATCTACAGCGATCTGGAGCGCTTCTACACCCGCTTCGCGCTCTCATCGCGCCTGCAGCTGACTCCTCCCTGAGCCGCGGCGCGAACGGGGGGAGTCAGGGCGTGTCCCCATGCGAGACATCGGCCCAAGACGATGGATCTTTGCCGGCGCGGGCCCTAGAATCCGCGCCCTACAGCAACGCGAGCGCATCCGCGCACCCGAGGGGGTCTCGAGGTGGCCGTGCTCAGCGTTCGCATCGGAGGCATCCCCTTGTCGCGCTACCTTGCTCTGGTTCCGTTCGTCGTTCTCGCCGCTGCCTGCAATCAACTGCCTCCGCGCCGCGGAGCCGATGTGCAGACGCAGACCGCAGCCACGCTGCGCACTGCGGATCCGGTGGAGATCGTGATTGCACCGGTGGTCGACGCGCGCACCCAGAAGGGGCGCGAAATGGCTTTGCCGACGAGCAATCTGCGCGCCGCTCTGCAGACCGGACTGGTGCAGCGCCGCTACAGTCCGCTCAACCTCGATCTGGTCGACACCAAAGTCGTCAACGCCGCCTACCGCCCCGGCTCCCTCGATGAGCAGGCCGTGCTGCAGCTGACGGTGGAGCGCTGGGACACCAGCCTGTGGACCGTGCGCCAGAGCATCACGGCGACGCTGGATGCGCGCCTCCTCAGTCCGACGGGCGCGGTGCTGTGGAGCGGCCGTCTGGAGGACACGCGCTTCGACTTCGCGGACATCAAGGACCAGTTCACCACCGAGACGGCCCTGATCCGCCACGCCTGCAGCAAGGTCACGACCGAGCTCCTGGCCGCCCTGCCGCCGCGCGAGCCCCGCCCGGGCACTGTCGACGACGCAGGCAGCGCGTCCGCACCCTTGAAGTGAGGCGCTTGCCTCGGCAGGGGGGCATCGGTTAGGCTCTTCGCCCCTGAAACGGTTCGCAGGGCCCTCGCGGGCGCTCGGATCGGTCCCGGCACGCGAGCAGGATGGTCCTGCACTCGGGTCGGGGCGCACCCGGATCCATCGAGGCCGCCGCCCGCGGAGAGCCCCGGGGTCCTGGGCAAGTACCCAGAAAGCCAACCATGACCAAGTCCGAAACGATTCAGAAGTTCGCCCAGTCCAAGGGCGACACCGGCTCCCCGGAAGTTCAGATCGCGCTCCTGACCGAGCGCATCAACCACCTCACCGGCCACCTCAAGACGCACAAGAAGGACTACACCTCGCGTCGCGGCCTGCTGGTGATGGTCGGCCGCCGCACCAAGCTGCTCAAGTACCTGCGCACCTCGCAGCCCAACCGCTACGCCGCGGTGGTGGAGCAACTCGGACTGCGCCGCTGATCCCGGTTCCGGAGCGGGGATCTCCTCCAAGAGCGGCCCGGACGAAAGTCCGGGCCGCTTGCTTTTTTTTGCCGGGCGCCTTTCGACTGCATGCTTTTCTTTAGGGCGTGCAATCGCCATAGTGTTGGCCTCAACAACAACACTGAAGAGTTCTGAAACAATGAAATTCAATCATGTACGCGTAGAGCGTGAGATCGCCGGAGTGCGTCTCGTGCTGGAAACCGGCATCGTCGCTCGTCAGGCCCACGGGGCCGTCATCTGCACGCTGGGCGAGACCATGGCCTTCGCCGCCGTTTGCTCCGGCGCCGCCAAGGCCGATGCGGACTTCTTTCCCCTGACGGTCGACTACCGCGAGAAGACCGAGGCTGCGGGCAAGATCCCCGGCGGCTTCTTCAAGCGCGAGGGCCGTCCCACGACCAAGGAGACGCTGACCATGCGTCTCATCGACCGCGCCATCCGCCCCATGTTCCCCGAGGGCTTCTACAACGAAGTCCAGGTCATGACGCACGCGCTGAGCTATGACGGTCGCTACAACACCGACATCGCCGCGATGATCGCGGCCTTCGCCGCCACGCGCATCTCGGGCCTGCCGGTGCAGGAAACGCTGGGCGCGGTGCGCATCGGCCACCTCGACGGCGAGCTGATGGCCTTCCCGACCGATGACCGCCGCCGCGAAGAGTCGAAGCTCGATCTGGTCGTCGCGGGTCACCGCAACGGCATCTGCATGGTGGAAAGCTCGGCCAAGGAGCTGACCGAGGCGGAGATGCTGCGCGCGCTCGAGATGGCGCAGGATGTGATCCTGCAGATCGTCGAGATGTGCGAAGAGCTCAACGCCAAGGCCGGCAAGGAGCCGATGGTCTGGGCCGCGCCGGTGCGCGACGAGAAGCTGTGGAACGAGATTCGCCAGTTCGCCTCGGCGCTGGACGTTGCCGTGTTCACGCACGGCAAGCACGCGCGCTACGCCGCGATCGATGCCATCAAGGCCGACTGCGTCGAGAAGCTGACCAGCGGCATTCTCGATGAGGAGCAGAAGGACGCCACCACCAAGGCGGTCAAGTCGCTGTTCGGCGAGCTGGTCACCGAGCGTGAACGCGAGATGATCCTGCAGGGCAAGCGCACCGACGGCCGCAAGCTCGACGAAGTGCGCGAAATCACGATCATGCCGAACTTCATCCCGCGCCAGCACGGTTCCGTGCTGTTCACCCGCGGCGAAACGCAGGCACTGGTGTCCTGCACGCTCGGCACTCCCGATGACGAGCAGATCATCGACGGCCTGGAGGAGGAGTACAAAAAAAACTTCTACCTGCACTACAACTTCCCGCCGTACTCGGTGGGCGAGACCAAGCGTCTGGGCGGCCCGGGCCGCCGCGAGATCGGCCACGGCATGCTCGCGGAGCGCGCTCTGGCCGGCGTGATTCCGCCCAAGCAGGGCTTCCCGTACACGATCCGCATTGTCTCGGACATCACCGAGTCGAACGGCTCCTCGTCGATGGCCTCGGTGTGCGGCGGCTGCCTCGCGATGATGCTCGCGGGCGTGCCCGTGGCGCAGCCGGTCGCCGGCGTGGCGATGGGACTCATCACGGACGGCAAGCGCAACGTGATCCTGACGGATATCCAGGGCTCGGAAGACCACCATGGCGACATGGACTTCAAGGTCGCCGGCACGGGTCGCGGCATCACCGCGCTCCAGATGGACCTAAAGGTCAAGGGTGTCACCCGCGAGCTGATGCAGCAGGCCCTCGATCAGGCACTGCAGGCCCGCAAGCACGTGCTGCGCATCATGCTGCAGGCCGTGCCGCGCCCCAAGCGCGAGATCAGCGAGTTCGCGCCCCGCATGGAGGCGATCCAGATCCCCGGCGAAAAGATCGGCTTCCTGATCGGCCCCTCGGGCAAGAACATCAAGGCCATGCAGGAGAACTACAAGGTCCGCATCTCGATCCTCGACGACGCGGGCAATGTGCAGGTCTTCGGCAACGACTCCCGCATGGTCAAGGACTGCGTCGCCGCGATCCAGGCCATGTGCGAGACGCCCAAGATCGGCGCCCGCTACAAGGGTTCGGTCAAGAGCGTGCGCGACTTCGGTGCCTTCATCGAGATCCTGCCGGGCGTCGAGGGCCTCTGCCACATCTCCGAGCTGGCCGAGGGCTACGTCGAAAAGGTCACCGATGTGGTCAACATGGGGGATGTGCTCGAGGTGGTCGTGATCAACGTCGACGATCGCGGCAAGATCAAGCTGAGCCACAAGCAGGCCGCCGAACCGGCCGCCTCCTGAGGGCCCGGCGCTGCTGCGGCCATCGAACCGCCCATGGAACCGCCCATGGAACCGCCCGGCGGGCCGCAACGGCCCGCCGGGCGGGTTCGTTGGGGGGGGCAAATGACAGTCGGGGGTCTGTTTTGGGCGATTCTGGGTGAGGTGGGGGGCGCAAGAGAATTTTGGAAAACACTGGTCACGACCCTGCCCCCTTTTGCTATACACGAATCGGATACTTCGTCATGAACGCCCTCCGGACCCCCCTGAGCCTCTTCGCGCTGCTGGCCTTGGCCGCACCGATGCTGGCCAAGAGCACGGCTGTAGCAAGCGCTGCATGTGCCGAGGGGCAGGTTCTTCAGGTCCTCGACCCGCAAGCAAAGGGCTGGAACGTCGACAAGGCCGACAACATCTGCGGTCTCGATGACGGCAAGATGCTCTCGAAGCCTGCGAAGGTCGATTTCGACACGCTGCTCAAGGCGACTCCGCAGTGGAAGAAGATCCAGGATGAGAAGATCGATCCCAACTCCCCTGAAGGGATTCAGCTGCGTCAGGAGGCCGTCAACAAGGTCCGCGACGCCTGCGACAAGATCCGCATTCAGGACGGCTACTGCTCCGTGTGGAAGACGATCTCCCACTCCGACGGTCGCGCCGTGAGCGACATCACGGATCTCGTCAAGGCGCAGCTCTGAGGAGGCGCGACCCGTGATGCGAACGGGAAACAGCCCTTTCCAGCCGAGGGTGGCCTGCACTCGCGCTTTGCTCGGTGCTTCCTTGCTGTCGGTTTTTCTGCTGCCGGGCTGTCAGACTCCGCAGCAGAATTCGGAGCCCAAGTCCGAAAAGAGTGAGCAGCAGCTGACGCTCGAGAAGTTCCGTGAGCTGCTGGCGAAGGGTTCGCTGCAGCCCGTGCAGGAGACCGAGCAGGATCCCTACAACCGCACTTCGCCCGACATGGACGAGGATGTCTTCGGGCGCGCGGCAGAAGAGGCTCGGCAACAGCTCGACAAGCCCCAGTCCCAGCCCGAATCTGCACAGCCCGAATCCGTGCGGACGGAGCCTGCGCCGCCAGCTTCTGCGCCCACAGAACCTGCGCCCACAGAACCTGCGCCGAACCAGCCGATCGGGGCCGGGGTGGCGGTGCCGAGCTACGAATTCCCGCAGAATCCCTACCTCGAATTCGGCAAGCGCATTCAGGTCTGGCAGGACGCAGGCCTGATCACCAAGCCCTTCCCGCTGCGCGTGGGAACCGGCAAAAAGCTGCTCGATCTGCTGACCGCGTACGGCAACTTTCCGATCTGGAAGCCGGAAGAGGGAGCTCAGACGCGCGACAAGGTGCGCATCGACCTGCTCGAGAAGTGGGACATGGAACTGCTCTCCGACACGCGCGCCGTAATGGTCAACGAAGGCAACCCCGTGCCGATCGCCGACTGGCTCGTGATCACCAGCGGCTTTGAGCAGCTCAAGGAAGTCGAGAGCTTCATCAACATCTTCGCGGCCGGCGTGCCGCAGATCGAGATCGAAGCCAAGATTGTGGAAGTCACCACCAGCGACTCGCTCGATCTCGGAGTGCGGCCGCTCGATCTGTCGACGCCGATCTTCGGCTTCCCGGATCATACCTTCGTGCGTTCGTTCACTTACAACCTGCCCAACGCCTCCAGCATCTCCAACGCCGACTCGCTGCTGACGCTGAGCTCGGTGCAGAACAGCTTGGAGTTCAATGCCGTGCTCGAGGCTCTGGCGACCTTCCAGAACGTCGCGATCCAGTCGCGACCGAAGATCGCTGTGCGCGAAGGCGCGCGCGCCGACATCCAGAACACGCAGAAGCTGCCGTACTACTCGGTCGGCAACATCGCGCCCGACGGCAAGGTCGCCGCGGGCCTGATGTTCGAGGAGGTTGGCATCAAGCTGTACGTGATTCCGCGCGTAGTGGGCACGCGCACCGTGGCGCTGTCGATCGATGTCGAGGCTTCGCAGGAGTCGGGCTCCGCAACGACCTTCACCCTGCAGAACGGGCAGACGATCTCCAACCCGATCATCACCAAGCGGAGCGCGCGCACGGTCGTCTATCTGGAACCGGGCCAGGCCGTGATCCTCGGCGGTCTGATCTCCGAGCGCAAGGTCGAGCAGGAGAACAAGGTGCCGTTCCTGGGCGACATCCCGCTGCTCGGCTATCTGTTCCGCTCCAAGCTGCAGCGCAAGGAGCAGAGCAACGTGCTGTTCTTCATCCGGCCCCGCATCCTGCAGGGCTCGGACCTCCACCGGGAGTTCTAGCCGCTTTCCGGGAAGAATCCGGCCTTCCGATCGTCGCCCAGCTTCATGCAATCCGCCGCCCTACGCCGAACCCGCATCCCGCAGCATGGCCGCGGGGGCGCCGCGCTGCTGCTGGCGGTGCTGCTGTTGCTTGTGCTGGTGGCGATCGTGTTTCAGATCAACGTCTCGACCAGCACGCAGGCCCGCGTCGGCCGCAACGAAATCGGTCTGGCGACGATGGACATGGCGATCGAGTCCGCGCTGCTCGAAGTGTCCGACAAGCTCAAGATCGACGCGGAGGGCGCCAGCGATTCGCAGGGCTCGCAGCAGCCCGCCGGCGGCGGCGCTGCGGGTGGCATCCCGGGAAGCGATCCTGCGGCAGGCGGAGGGCAGGGGCAGAACTCGGGAGACAACGCTGCGGCCTGCGACTCGCGCCGTGACGAATGGGCAAGGCCCGCCCGCACCGAGATCAACGAGATCAAGCTGCGCATCCTGATCCAGGACGAGGATTCCAAGCTCAATGTGCTCAGCATGCTCACTTCGGACGAGAAGGAGGCCAAGGCGGCCTTCGATCGCGTGGTGCGCGTGCTCGATCTGTGCCGCGAGGGCACACGCATGGACATCGACTCCTCGGATGCCGAGGAGATGGCGCAGGCCATGCTCGACTACATGACCAAAGGCGCCGCCGACCTGACGCGCCCCAAGCAGCTCTCGGCCAATCCGGAGCAGACCGATCAGCGCCTGCCGCGGTCGTTGCGGGAGTTTCAGATTCTGTCTCCCTTCGAACCGCAGCATTTCCGCGACTACCGTGACGAGGACGGCGTGCGCGTGCACTCGATCGAGAGCTTCCTCACCGTCTGGAGTTCCGTGGTCGTCGTCGAGGATTCGCCCACGGCCTCGGCCGCACTCGCGAGCGCACAGGGCAGTTCCGGCAGTTCATCCAGCGGCAGCCGCACCGGATCCTCGGGCGCTTCCGGCAGCAGCTCTTCCAGCGGCCAGAAGGCCGGCTCTTCCAGTACACAGACGGGGACCGGCCAGAGCGGCCAGACCGGCACGAGCAGCGGCGGCAGCACGCAGGGCGGCACAGGCCAGACCGGCAGCGGTTCGACAGGCAGCGGCCAGAACGGCACGGGCGGCACCGGCCAGGCCGGCGGTGGACAGGGTGGCAGCGGTCAGGGCGGCTCGGCCAGCCCCGGTGGCTGGCAGGTCAATGTCAACACCGCCCCCGTGGCCGTGCTCAAGAGCCTCTTTGACGATCGCGAGGTGCCGCAGCGCTTCTGGGATGAAGTGATCGAGTACCGCAACCTCCCCGAAGAGGAAGAAGAGGATGCCACGGGCGACTCGGCCGCCACGGAGGAGGAAGCGGAGCCGATGCTCGACGAGTTCGGTCGCGAGATCGTGGAATACCGCATCTTCGAGTCCCTGCAGGAACTCGAGGAGGTCGAGGGCTACACCGATCTGCCGTCCGAGGCCAAGACCAGGATCCAGAGCCTACTGACGGTCACCTCCAACGTATTCACCGTGCACGTCATCGCGCGCCGCGTCACGGGCGAAGAGGATGAGAGCGTGCTGCTCGATGACCCGCGCAGCATCGAAGACGCCGAGGAGAAAGGCAACGCGCTGGTGCGGGTGGTGCGCTCGGTGCTCTGGCGCCACACGGATGCCGAAGAGAGCATGGTGATCACGCCGATCCTGCGCTGGGAAGTGCTCGATACGGTGCCCGTCGAGGTCGTCGACTACCCGGAAGAAGACCGCTAGCCGCTTTTTGCTTGTCGCGACCCCTCGGGGAGCGCGAGAATCGGGCGGCGCGAAGGTGTTCCAAAGCCACCCGCGAGCCCCCCTCCTTCCTCCCTCGATCCAGCGATCCTTCGATGCCGTCTTTGAGCGTTTTTGGTGCCCAGTGGGGTGATGAAGGCAAGGGCAAGCTGATCGACCTGATGGCCAAGGACGCCGACCTCGTCGTGCGCTACCAAGGCGGTGCCAACGCCGGGCACACGGTCGTCGTCGGCTCGGAGAAATACGTGCTGCACCTGATCCCTTCGGGGATTCTCAACCGCGGCACGGTCAACGTGATCGCCAACGGCGTGGCCGTCGATCCGCTGAAGTTCCTCGAGGAAGTCGACGGACTGCACAAGCGCGGCATCGCCGTCGACGGCGGCAACCTCAAGCTCTCGGCGCACGCGCACGTCATCTTCGAACACCACCGCGTGATCGATCAACTCTCGGAGCGCTGGCGCGGCGAGGGCCGCATCGGCACGACGGGACGGGGCATCGGTCCCTGCTACGCCGACAAGGCCGCGCGCACGGGCCTGCGCATCGGCGACCTGCTCGACCCGGCCGTCTGCCGTCAGCGCCTGCGCGCGGCGCTGGCGGAGAAGAACGCCCTGATCGAGCGCGTGCACGGCAGCACGCCGTTGGATCTGGAATCGCAGCTCGATCGCTACTCGATGCTGGCCGAACGCCTGCGTCCCTTCGTGTGCGACACGGGGGCTCTGGTGCGCCGCGCCGCTCGCGAGAACAAGCGCATCCTCTTCGAGGGCGCGCAGGGTGCGATGCTCGACATCGACGGCGGCACCTATCCGTTCGTCACCAGCTCGAACACCGGCGCCAACGGAATCTTCTCCGGAGCGATGTTTCCGGCGAAGCACCTCAATCGCGTGATCGGCATCGCCAAGGCTTACTGCACGCGCGTGGGCGAGGGGCCGTTTCCCAGCGAGCAGGACAATCCCACCGGCGAGCGCATCCGCAAGCAGGGCAACGAATACGGTTCGACCACCGGACGCCCGCGGCGCTGCGGCTGGTTCGATGCCGTCGCGGTGCGCTACGCCATGGAGGTTTCGGGCGGCGACGGCCTGATCGTCACCAACCTCGATGTCCTGAGCGGATTCGACTCGATCCAGCTCGCGGTGCGCTATCGCCTGCCGGGCGGTGAAGAGCGCCGCGAATGGCCTGCGGATCTGCCCAATCTCGACAGCATCGAGCCGGTGTACGAGACCTTCTCGGGCTGGAGCGAGGACATCACGGCCGTGCGGCGTTATGCCGACCTGCCGCAGCGCGCCAGAGACTATGTCGAAGCGCTCGAGCGCGAGATCGGCATTCCGGTGCTGATGCTCTCCGTGGGACCCGAGCGCGATCAGGTCATTCCGCGCGGGGCACTGATGCCATGAGCGTCCGGGGTGATTCCTCGGCGCCGCCCTCGCGCGCGGACTTCGGCCCCGCCTTTCCCGCGCACATTGCGATCATCATGGACGGCAACGGCCGTTGGGCGCAGGCGCGCGGCAAGAAGCGCGTCTTCGGTCACAAGGAAGGCATCGCCTCGGTGCGCGAAATCACGACCGAGTGCGCGCGGCTGGGCGTCCAGAGCCTGACGCTGTACGCCTTCTCCGCGGAGAACTGGAAGCGTCCGCCGCTCGAGGTGCGCTACCTGATGCAGCTCCTGCGGCTGTTCCTCGTGCAGGAGCGTCGCACGCTGATGGACAATCAGGTGCGCCTGGGCGCGATCGGCCGGCTGGACAAGCTGCCCAAGGCGGCGCGCGAGGAACTCGAGCGCACCATCGCGCAGACGGCCGGCAACCGCGGCATGCTGCTGCGCCTGGCGCTTTCCTACGGCAGCCGCAGCGAGATCGCCGACGCCCTGCGCCGCATCGTGAGCGAGGCTCGCGCCGGCCGGCTTTCTCCCGAGCAGATCGATGAAGAATCGCTGCGCGGCTACCTCTACGATCCGCACACGCCCGATCCGGATCTGTTGATCCGCACGGCCGGCGAGCTGCGCCTCTCGAACTTCCTGCTGTGGCAGGCGAGTTATTCCGAGCTGCATGTCACGGACTGCTGCTGGCCGGAGTTCCGCGCCCCGCAGCTGCATGAGGCGCTGCGCGCCTACGCGGCGCGCACCCGCAAGTTCGGCGGCCTCGAGCCGCGCCCCTCCGCGAATGGCACCCCCGCTTGAGAAGATTCTGAAGCGCACCGCTTCGGGCGGCTCGCTGGTGCTGGGGCTGTCGCTCCTGCTCGTGCTCAACGACCGCAGCGAGTCGGGGCTTGTGCTGTGCTTCTCGATCGCGGCCGTGCTGATGTGCGCCGTCTTCGAGCTGATGCGCATGGGGCGCGTGAGCGAGCTCAAGGCGGGGCTGGCGTGGTACTCAGGCGCGGCGCTCTCGCTGCTGCTGTTGTTCAGCGCGCGCGAGGAGCACATGGCGCGCCCGCTCGCCGATCACCTGCCGCTCGCGCTCTCGGCGGGTCACCGGCCGAGCCTGTGGTTCGAGGCGCTGTGCATCCTGCTATTCACGCTCGCGGTGCACGGCCTGCAGCGCTCCCTCGGCGTGCTGGTCGCCGCGGCCTTCGCCGCTGCCTGCATCGTCTGGTTGGCCTGGCAGCCGCTGGATCTGGGGGCCCGCCTGGTGCTGCTGCCCCTGCTGTGCGGGCTCGTGCTGCTCGGAACGCTGCCGGCGCTCGTGAGCCAGCGTGCGCTGCCGGCGCTGTGCGCGGTGGGGCTGCTCGCGCTGTGGCTGCTGCCGGCGCTGCCGGTGCTGGCGTGGGTGCATGCGGCTTTCGGCACCGCGGCGCTGGTCTCGGTGCTGGCCCTGAGCAAGATCGGCGACACGGCCGGGTACTACGGCGGGATGAGCTTCGGCAAGCGGCATCCCTTCCCCGGACTGAGCCCGGGCAAGACCGAGTGGGGCTGCGTGGCTTCGCTGGTGGCGGCCACCTTGCTGGGCGGCGTGCTGGCGTTGACCGGGGTACTGCCGGAGCTGGTCTGGGGCTGGCCGACCGGTTTCCTGCTGGGGGCCGTGCTCAATCTGGCCGCGCAGGCCGGTGACCTGTTCGAAAGTGCCATCAAGCGCCGTGCGGGCGTCAAGGACTCCTCGGGCGTCTTCGGCCCCTCCGGGGGCCTGCTGGACCAGCTCGACAGCCTGCTTTTCTCTCTGCCGATGGCCGCGGCGACCTGGCCTTTCCTCGTTGTCTGAAAGGCGGACCTGCGGTTCTCGCGTTCGCGCGGTTGACAGGTTCCCGCTTCGCTTGGATGCTGGAACCTGACTTGACCGAGATCACGATTCCGCTGCGCTCCCACGACGAGGCGATCCTCGTGCTTGGTCCCTACGACCGCTATGCCAAGCTGCTGCGTCAGGATCTCGACATCGAGATCTTCACGCGGCGGGGCAACCTCAAGCTGAAGGGTTCGGAGGAAGGCGTCGCAGAAGCCCGCCGGCGCATCGAGCATCTGCTCGGCAAGAGCCGCAAGGGTCGTGAGATCGAGGGTGCGGAGATCGAGGCGATCCTGCTGGATACGCAGTCGCCGAGCACGGCCGTGGAGTCGCCCACCGCCCGCAGTCCGCTGACCCGCTCCGCTCCTGCGCGGCAGGGTTCGGCCTTCCGCCTGCCGCAGGTCCGGGGTGCCGCCGAGTCGGGTCCTCAGCACGCCGGACGCCTGCACGCGCTGCCGCTGGTGCACACGCACAAGCCGACACCCGTCGAACCGCGCACGGAGAACCAGCGCCGCTACCTGGAGGCCATCGAAAAGAACCCGCTGGTCTTCGGCATCGGTCCGGGTGGCACGGGCAAGACCTACCTCGCGGTCGCCGCGGCCGTGCGTGCACTGCGGGCGGGCACCTGCCGCCGCCTGATCGTGACGCGCCCCGTGGTCGAAGCCGGCGAGCGGCTCGGCTTCCTGCCCGGCGACGTGCAGGCCAAGCTCAATCCGTACATGCGCCCGATCTACGACGCGCTCTACGATCAACTCGACTTCGAGGAGGTCGCACGGCTGGAGGAGAGCGGCATTCTGGAGATCGCACCGCTGGCGTACATGCGCGGCCGCACGCTGAGCCATGCCTTCGCGATCCTCGACGAAGGCCAGAACACCACGATCTCGCAGATGAAGATGTTCCTCACCCGACTGGGGGAGGGCTCGCGCATGGTGGTCACCGGCGATCCCACCCAGAATGATCTGGAGCGCGACCAGCGCAGCGGCCTGCTCGATGCCGCGGCCCGTCTCAAGGGCTGGCAGGACATCGCCGTGATCGAGTTCGGAGCGCGCGACATCGTGCGGCATCCGTTGGTGGAGCAGATCGTGCGCGCCTACGAAGCGCCCGCACGGCCGCAGGACCCGCGCACTTGAGCTGTCGGCGGCTCTCGATCCACTGGACCTGCGCGCGACGCCCCTTGAGCGATGCGGCCGTCCGTGACGCCGTGCTCGCCGCCCTGCGCCACACGCGCCGCAGGCTCACCGAGCTCAGTGTGGTCTTCGTCAACGACAGCCAGCTGACCAGCCTGCACACGGCATGGCTGCAGGATGAGACGCGCACGGACGTGATCACCTTCGACCTGTCGAGCGGCCGCGAGCGGATGGGGGAGCTGTACGTCAGCGTGCCCTGCGCGTACCGTCTGGCCCGCGAGCGCGGCGTGGCCCCGGCGCGAG
>Ga0209668_10000314_pt1 | contig 19915 bp, 7 predicted proteins | sample FrelakmetPLP11PL_FD_187150 | JGI IMG/M metagenome (GOLD analysis project Ga0209668, IMG submission 187150) | Freshwater lake sediment microbial communities from the University of Notre Dame, USA, for methane emissions studies - PLP11 PL (SPAdes)... | ecosystem: Environmental > Aquatic >... | reverse complement strand
TCTCAAGGCAATTTCCGATGCGCTCGCCGCCGGCAGCCAGGTCGCCTCGATCCAGATCCTTTCGCACGGTGCTCCCGGCCAGTTCGCCCTCGGCAACCAGTCCATCTCGGCCGACAACGTCGCCACCCTGAGCGATACCCTGCACGCCTGGGCGCCGCAACTCACCGCCGATGCCGACATCCTGCTCTTCGGCTGCGGCGTCGGCGCCGGCGAATCAGGCCGCGCGCTGATCACCGCACTCGCCGCCGCCACCGGCGCCGACGTGGCGGCCAGCACCAACGACACTGGCGCAACCAGCGCCGGTGGCGACTGGAAGCTCGAAGTCAGCACCGGCGCCATCGAAACCGGCCTCGTTGCGATGAGCTACGAAGGCCTGCTGGCCGATGCCGCACCGACCGTGACGCTGTCCACTGCCACGATGGACACCCTGCTCGGCGGCCAGTTCAGCTTCACCGCCAGCTTCACCAACACTTCCAGCCAGGTCGGCTTCGCACCCTTCATCGACCTGATCCTGCCGGCCACCGGCAAGGATGGTGGCGGCGCCGAAATCGACGACGGCATCACCTTCGTCTCTGCCACCTACTTAGGGCAGCCAGTCAAGGCCTATACGATCACCTTCGATGCGGCGGGCAATGCGACCCACCCGCTGGCCAAGGACATTACCGGCGCCGCAGTCATCGTCAATGCCGCCGCTTACGGCGCCCGGGCCGGCGACCAACTGGTCGTCCTCGAACTGCCCTACGCCAGCGTATCCAACGGCCAGCCGGCCATTCCCGTCGTCATCACCGCCCAATTGAGCAACCTCGCCGACACCGCAGGCTCGCCCGACCTGACCGTCAAGGCGCGCGGCGGCTTCCAGTACGGCAATGATTCGGCCAACAACCCGACCGTCGACCCGTCGCTGATCGAGGCCGGCACGCACAGTCTCGTCGTCCATCCAACCGTGGTGACACTGACCTCATCGGTCAACATGCCGGAAGGCGAAACCGCGACCGGCCCGAATTTCGAGCGCACCATCACGGTCACCGCGACCCCGGCCCCAGGCCAGACGCTGACCAACGTCGACGTCACGCAAGCGCTGCCGGACACCATCCGCATCACCGGCATTACCCCGGGTGCCGGTGGCACGGTCACCTCGCTGACCCTGGCCAACGGCACGGTCATTACGAATCCGTTCGCTATCGGTCTGGTCCTGAATGCCAAAACCTTCCTGAGTTCCTACACGGTTCACTACGACACGCTTAGTGCGCCGGCCACCAGCACCGTCAGTTTCTTTGTCGCCGAAGACGATTTCGCCGGCGCTTCGGTGCTCGATCCGCTCACCGGCAATGACCGCTCGATTACCGTCACCGCCCCGACCGCCAGCGGCGAATGGTTGCCGCTCGACCCGCGCGACCGGACGCCGGTACTCGACCCCGATACCGGCGCGGTCATCGGCTACACGCCGGATACCATCACCGGCACCGGCAGCGACTCGACCTTCGTCGCCAAATCGGTCACCCTGCGCAAGCCCATCGCCATCGCCAGCGACACCGGTTCCGCCGGCTTGTCGCCCGAGGACACGCTGCAATACACGCTGGAAGTCGATCTTTCCGATTACTTCGCGATCGGCAAAACGCTGCTTGGCGCCGGCAGCCTGACCATCGCCGACAGCCTGGGCGACGGCCAGACATTGGTCGCCGGCACACCGACGCTGACCATTTATGAAAAAGGCAACACCTACGTCATCCCTTTATTGGTTGCCGCCGGCACCCCCGGCACCAGCGGCACGGCGTTGACCTTTGATATTGCTGAGTCGATTCGCGCCAGCGATCAGGTTAAAGGCGGCGCGCTGGTCGGCGACCTGCGCTTCGACGGTGACCTCGAAGGTGCGACCCGGGCCGTCATCACCTATCGCTCGGCGGTTGCACAGACCTACCTGGCGACCTATCCGCAACCGGAAATCAACGAAGGCGACGCGATCGGCAACAAAGCCACGGTCAGCGGCTCCCTGCTCGATGACCCGGTCTCACTGACCGGATACACAGAGGAGGACACATCGGCCGCCTCGCTTACCGTCCCTACCCACACCATCCAGACCTCGATTGTTACCGTCAACGGCTCGGTACCTCCAGCCAACGTCGAACTCAAGCCGGGTGATGTCGTCACCTTCAGGATGTCCTACGACCTGCAGACCGGCGACTACGAAAACTTCTCACTGACCAGCTATTTGCCGTTGCCGCTGTTCGATCTTACCGGCCTGTCGCCGACCCAGGGCACGGGTGTGGGCCAATGGGTTATTGGTGCAGGTAACACCAACCCTGACCCGGTCAACTCCGTCACAGTCGGCACTGGAAACTCTCTGGTTTTCAATTTCGGCAGTTACGTCAATTCCGGGACGGCGGGTTCGAAGGTCGTCGTCGACTTCACGCTGCAGGTCGGCAACCAGCCCTTCGCCGACCAGCGCGCCTTGACCGTGCTGGCACAGTCCGATCAGTTGACCACCATTCCAACCCAACAACATTTGGTTTCCAGCGGCGTCGTCAACATCACTTCAGTCGCCGAACCGGTGCTCGCCATCAAGCACGGCGTAGTCTCCGTGGGCGCCGGCAGCGGCGGTCTGGTCACCGGCACGACCGGCACCTGGGCCGCAGCAGGAACCGGTGGGGCACCCTTCACCGGTAGCGTGACCGACCTCGCCGCCATCGACGGCAACGTAACCAACATTGACGCAGCCGATCTCGTCCGCCTCGCCACCGCCATCGAAAACACCGGCGGCCTCGGCGCCTACGACGTCACCACCACGGTGACGCTACCGATCGGTCTTTCCTTCGCCGGCGGCAGCCTGTCCAGCGCCAACGTCAAGGTCTATCGCGGCGACGGGACGGCACTGGTGTTCGGCACCGACTACAGCATTTCGGGCACCACCATCACCTTTCTCGACAACGGCGGCCCCAGCCTGCTACCGGGGCGCAGCGGTACCGCCAACGACACCAGCGGTGCCAACCTTGTCGTCATCACCTACGACGTCGTCGCCGCCAACACGGCCGCCGCCAGCCAGAACTTCGAGACTGCCGCCGCCCTGACCAACTACAGCAGCGTCAACGGCGGGCCGGATTTCACGCCGGTCGACCTGACCGACAAGGCAGCCCAGGCGATTGCCGCCCCGGCTCTGATCAAGGTGTTCGCCGGCGGCACGCTCGACGACAGCGACTCGAGTTCGCCCAGCACCAGCGGCGCCGATCTGGTGGTCGGCGAGAGCATGCTCTACGACATCGTCGTCACCCTGCCCGAAGGCGTCACGCAGAATCTACGCCTCGACGACCTGATTCCTGGCGGCCTGCAACTTGACACCAGCTTCAACAGCAACAACGGCTACCAGTTGATCACCACAGTCGCCGGCAGCGCCGCACTGACTGCCGACTTCGCCGGCAGCGTCACCGTTTCCGGGATTGCCGCAACGCCATCCGGCACGCTCGGCGCCGATGGCGTCGATGCCCGCCTGACCTTCAGTGCCGCTGGCGCCACCGGCGACAACGTCACGACCAACAACAGCTTCGTCATCCGCGTCCGGTTGATCGCCGGTAATGTCAGCAGCAACCAGGCCGGCGTCAACCGTGCCAACAGTGCCCAGGTCATCTATACCGACCCTGACGGCGACCCTCCGCCGGCCACCCCGACCGCCATCGACCGCACCGTCGCACTGACCGGCAGCCAGCCGTCGATCACGATGCGTGAACCGACCTTGCAACTGACTCAGTCCGCCGTTACCAGCAACGGCAATCCGGGACAGGTCGACGCTGGCGACACGGTGACCTACACCATCACCATCAGCAATGGGACGGGCAGCAACGACTTCTCCGCCTACGACATCAGCTTCAGCGACGCCCTGCCGAGCGAGCTGGACAGCATCGTGCTGCAGTCCGTGGTCTTTGCCGGTGGCGCAACCAATAACGGCGGCAGCGATTTCACGCTCAGTGGCCGCAATCTGACAACGACCGCCGGCGCCAATATCGACATTCCCAAGGGCGGTTCGATCACGCTGACGGTGACCGGCATCGCCAACAGCACCGTTGCCAACGTCTTCAGCTTCACCAACACGCCGGAAGCCCGCTGGACCAGCCTTGATGGCACTACGTCGACGGCGCAGGCCAACGAACGCACGGGTGCCGATGGTCTGCTCAACAGCGGCAGCCTGAACGATTACCGGCAGATAGCTCCGCTCGTCATCGAGGTTATTTCCGGCTCCAGCATCAGCCATGTCGGCGGCCTTCCAGACACGCCGGCGGCGTCGCCCACTGATGCTGATCAGTCCGTTGCTGTCGGTGAAATCATCCGCTACCGCGTCGCGTTCGTTCTGGCCGAAGGCACCACCACTGGCGCGACGATCAAGATCGCGCTGCCGGACGGACTGTCTTTCATCAACGACCCGAACACGACAACCATCGGCCTGATCGCCAACAACGCGATCACCAATGCCGCCGACCTGACCACCGGCGCCAACCCCGACGTCACCGGAACCAGCATCACCAGCCGCTCGCAAGCCCTGCTCGCCGCCGATCTGTCGAACACCATGACGGCGGTGCTAAGTTCATTCCGCATCGACACCGGCAATCCACGGGAAATCGTCATCAGCCTTGGCGACCTGACCAACAACGATAGCGATCCCGACAGGGAGGCGATCTATCTCGACTTCAACGTCCGCGTCGACAACACGACGGCAGTCGATACCAGCAAGAGCCTTGTCACGTCGGCGAAGCTTTTTGCCAATGCAACAACATTCCTGGACAAGACGGATCAAATTGCCGAAAACGTCGTTGAGCCGACAGTCACCAATCTGACCAAGACCGTCACCGCCTTTGACCCGCGCCCCGGCCTTGCCACCGGCATCGCCACAGTCAGCATCGATTTCACCAACAGCGGCGACGGTATCGGCTACGACTTCCAGCTGACCGACGGCGGCTTCGTGACTGGTGCCAACTACACGGTCAGCACCGTGATCATCGGCGGCACCAGTTACGCACCCGGCAGCCTTCCCGCCGGCGTTACCGCTTCGACCTCGGCAGCCGGCATTACCGTCGATTTCGACCGCCTCGCCCAGGGCGCCACCGTGCGGGTTGTTTACACGGTTGAAGTCGCCAATGGCGTTGCCATCGCCTCGACCAATGCAACCCTGAAGTGGTCGAGCCTGCCGGAAAGCTTCACGACCTACGCCGGCTCGACCGTCGGCGCCGACGCGACGGCGAGCGGCGAACGCGATGGCAGTGGTGTAACGACAGCCCCCAATACCTATTACCGTACCGAAGGCGCCGGCCTGGGGCTCATCCGGGGCACACTTTGGGACGACACCGCTTCCACCGACGCCAGCACCACGCCTGACGGTCCCGGCCTCAGTGGCCAGACAGTCACGCTGACCTGGGCCGGCGCCGATGGCGATCTGGCAACAACGGCCGACAACCTGAGCTTCACCACGACCACCGACGCGAATGGTGCCTATGTCTTCGGTGTCCTGCCATCCGGAAAATTCCGCATCGACACGCCGACTACCGTCCTCGCCTATCCGTTCCCGGGCGACACCGACGATGCGAAGGTCCGCATCGACAGCGATGGCGCCCCGCTGGCAACGATCACGATTTCCGCCCTCGGCGAGGCGTCGACCGCAACAGCGAATGCCGGCTATGTCCGCGTCAACGATGCGCCGGTCAATACACTGCCCGCGGCCCCGACCACGTTCGAGGACACTTCCTTGAACATTACCGGCATCAGCATCACCGATATAGATGCCGGCACCCTTGTCATGACGGTCAAGCTCTCGGTTGTAAACGGCAAGCTCGACTTCACAACATCGCTTCCTGCCGGCGTAACCATCGACAGCGGTGCGCTCAACTCAGCCAGCGTCATCATCAAAGGCAGCCAGGCCGACCTCAACACAGCGCTGAACACCCTGCGCTACACCCCGGACCTGAACTACAACGGCACCGACACGCTGACCGTCGTCACCAACGATCTCGGCAATCTCGGCGACGCCAATGGCGATCTGCTGGTCAATGCGGCCGACGCGCTGACCGACACCGACCGCCTGACCATCAATATCACCCCGGTCAACGACGCGCCAAGCGCCAATCCAGACTTCGGGCGGGGACTGGAAGCCGGGGGCAAGAACAACGACGTTCTCGGCTATCCCGCCGAGGGCAACGTTTTGAAGAACGACACCGACGTCGACCTCGCGGACAACCCGTCGACCGAGGTCCTTTCGGTCACCCTGGTTCGCCTCGGCTCGAGCGGTAGCGATGTTGCCGTAACCCCAACCGGGGCGGCGGTGATCGGTACCTACGGCACACTGACCATCTACAGCAATGGTTTCGCGCAGTACGTCATCGACAACAACAATCCTGCCGTCGAGGCCCTGCGCACCTCCGGCCAGACGCTCACGGAAACCTTCACCTACACGATGGCCGACAGTGGCGGCCTGACAGCGAGCGCGCTGATCACGGTCACCATCCAGGGCAACAATGACACGCCGGTCGGGGTCGATGACGAGGGAACCGCCTATGAAGCGGGTGGCGTCGCCAACGGCACGCCGGGCGGTGTTGACAGCTTCCCGAATGTCCTCGCCAACGATACCGATGTGGACAGCGTCGCCAACGGCGAAACCAAGAGCGTTACCGGCATCCGCTACAAGAAGGAATCGTCGACCTCAGGCACCATGATGGGCGTGCCACCCGGCGGCAGTGCAACGGTCGCCGGCAGCTACGGGTCGCTGACCATGAATTCCGACGGCACCTATACCTATGCGGTGAACCAGGACGCCACTGCCGTCCAGCGCCTGGTCGCCGGCGACGTGCTTTATGAATACTTCAGCTATCTGGTCACCGACACCGACGGCCTGACCGACACCGCCCAGATCAGGATCACGATCAACGGCGCCAACGACAACCCGGTGGCCAGCGATGATCAGGCCGCAGCCCAGGCCGCCTCGACCAACGGCAATGCCGCCGAAAGCAACCCGACCGGCAATGTCATCCTTTTCCCCAGTCGTCCCGGCAATGTGACCGACCCCGGTGGAAATGGCGTCGATACCGACGTCGACCGCACCGATCAGCCCAATAGCAATCTCGTCGTCGATGGCATTCGCACGGGAGTTGAAGGTGCGGCGGTTCCAGTCAACGTGATAGGCGGTACTACCTCGGTCACTGGCACCAGCATCACCAGCAGCTATGGCACGCTGACGATTGGCGCTGACGGTTCGTTCTATTACGACGTGGATAGCACGAATCCCGCAGTCATCGCCCTAACGCCTGGCGCCACGCTGACCGATAGCTTTACCTATCAGATCAAGGATACGGCGGGCCTGAAAGACCAGGCACAGATCAACATCATCGTCCGTGGCGTGAACGATCCTCCGGTGGCGCAGAATGTCGTCGCGCTGGCCACCGAAGCGGGCGGCATCGCCAACGGCACGCTCGGCCTGGACCCGGCCGGCGATGCCATGGCCAACGACTTCGACCCGGACGGCGACCCAATCAAGGTCACACTGATCCGTACCGGTTCCGAAACACCGCCGCCTCCGACGGGAACTGCAGTCGTCCCGGGCGGCACAGCCGTTAACGGCACCTACGGTACGTTAACGATCAAGCCTGACGGCACCTACACCTATGTCGTGAACAACAACAACGCTGCTGTCGAGGCCCTGCGTCAATCCGGCGACACGTTGACCGAGGTCTTTACCTACACGATCAGCGACAACGCGAGCACGCCGGAAACTGACCAGGCCGAAATCACCGTCGTCATCAGCGGCCAGAACGACAACCCGGTGGCTATCCTCGATACCGCTACCGCCATCGAAGCCGGCGGCATTGCCAATGGGATTGCCGGCTTCAATCCGACCGGCAATGTGCTGACTAACGACACCGATGTCGATGCCTACGGCGAAACCAAGAGTGTCACGGCGGTCAGCGGAATAGCGGCCGGTGCAGTCGATGGCATCACCACCGGCAGTTACGGCACGCTGACGCTCAACGCCAACGGCGGCTACACCTACCTGCTCGACAACAACAATGCCGCAGTGCAGGCACTGCGCACCAGCGCCAACACGCTGACCGAAGTCTTCACCTACACCGTCAGCGACGCCTTGGGCGCTACCTCGAGCACCACGCTGACGATCACCATCCAGGGCGCCAACGATACGCCGGTCGCCAGCGTCGATACGGCAACCGCCGTCGAGGCCGGCGGCATCGCCAATGCCACGCCCGGCGTCAATCCGACCGGCAATGTGCTGACCAACGACAGCGATGTCGACAGCGTCACCAATGGCGAAACAAAAGTCGTCACTGCCTTCGTCAACAGTGCCAGCGTTTCCGGTACCGTCGGCAGCGCGCTGGCCGGCAGTTGGGGCAGTCTCACCCTGAATGCAGATGGCAGCTATTCGTATGCGGTCAACAACAGCAACGCCACCGTGCAAGGCTTGCGAACGACGGCGGACACCCTGACTGACGCCTTCACCTACACCATGAAGGATGCCGCCGGGGCAACCGCGACCACTACCTTGAGCGTCACTATTCGCGGCGCCAACGACAATCCCACTGCGATCAACGACACGGGCACAGCTGTAGAAGCCGGCGGTTTGAATAATGGCACTCCCGGCAGCGATGCGACCGGCGACGTCCTGTTCAACGATACCGACCCTGACAATCCTGCCTATGGCGAGACCAAGACGGTGACCGCTGTCCGCACCGGCACTGAGGCCGGTACCGGCACGTCGGGCACGGTGGGAGTAGCGCTGGTCGGCACCTACGGTACCCTGACCCTTGATGCGAGCGGCAACTACAGGTACGTCGTCGATAACAACAACGCGACCGTTCAAGCGCTGCGCACAACGGCCAATACCCTGAGCGAAACCTTTACCTACACGATGCGCGATACGGCAGGTGCGACAGATGTCGCGCAGCTGGTTATCACCATCCAGGGCGCCAACGACACCCCGGTGGCGCGCAACGACTTTGCTGTGGCCTGGCCGCCCATCGTCGGCAGCCCCAGCTCCGGTCGCGACCCGAGCGGCAACGTGCTCACCAATCCGCTGACCGGCGACACCGATGTCGATGCCGGGGACAGCAAGACCGTATCAGGTGTCAGGGCTGGCACGGAGGCCGCCGGCGGCAGCCTGACCACGGTCGCATCCGGTACCAACAGCGGTAGTGGCGAACGAATCAACGGTACTTACGGCTGGCTCAACATCGGCGCCGACGGCAGCTACCTGTACCAGGTCGACTTCGTCAGGACGGCCAGCCTTGCTCCAGGCACAGTGGTCCAGGACTACTTCAGCTACGAGTTGAAAGATACCGGGGGCTTGACCGATCTCGCGCAATTGACCGTGTTTGTTCGCGGCCGCAACAACCCGCCGGTAACCGCACCATTGGTGATCGAATCAGGCCTGGAAGCCGGCGGCGTGGCGAACGGAACGGCGGGCTTTGACCCTTCGGGTGACGTAACAACGAGCAACATCGACCTTGAAGGGGATCCTCTAACGATCACTGCTATCCGTACCAGCGACGTTAACGGTAACGGAACAGCTGGAACAATCGGGATGCCGTTAGCGGGCAATTATGGCTGGCTGACACAACAGGCGGATGGCACCTTTACCTACGAGATAGACAATAACAACCTCGCAGTTGAAGCACTGCGCTCCAGTGGTGACACACTCCGCGAGCTATTCATCTATACGGTTTCCGATATCTACGGGGCTAGCGCCGAATCAAGCATCCTGATTGTCATCAACGCAGCCAACGACAATCCTGTCGCCGTTGCTGACACTGGCACCGCTGTCGAGGCTGGGGGTGCTGCCAACACCACGCCTGGCAGCAATGCTACTGGCAACGTGCTGACCAACGATACCGACGTCGATGCCTATGGCGAGACCAGGGCGGTCATGTCGGTTTCCGGCGTTGCCGCGGGTACGGTCAACGGCACAACCACCGGCAATTTTGGCAGCCTGACCCTGAATGCCGACGGCAGCTACACCTACACCGTCGACAACACCAACCCGGCAGTCGAGGCACTGCGCCTGGCCAGCCAGACGCTGACCGACACCTTCACCTATGAGGTCATCGATGCGGCCAGCGCCACCGCCACCGCCACCCTGACCATCACCATCCAGGGCGCCAACGACAACCCGGTGGCCAGCGACGACATCGGCGCGGCGACCGATGCGGCCGGCCCGCCGGTCACCACCGGCAACGTCCTGCCCAACGACAGCGATATCGATGGCGGCGACAGCAAGACGGTCGTTGCCGTGCGCACCGGGGCCGAAACGGGCGCCGGTAGCGCCGGCAGCATTGGGGCCAAACTGCAGGGCAAGTACGGAACGTTGGTGCTCAACGCCGACGGTTCATGGCGCTACGAGGTCGATACCACGAACCAGGACGTTCTCAACGCCGCCGGTGCCGGGAAAGTATTGAGCGATGTGTTCACCTACACGATGAGCGATACGGCCGGCGCTACCGACCAGGCGCAACTGACAATCACCCTCGACATGGTTGCGCCGTATACTGAAACTGGGACGTTGTCGTTCTTCAGCCGCGAAACAGAGAGCGGCGGACGGAGCATCCCCTTGCCGAACGTCGAACCGATCACCTTCATCCACCAGGTGGTCAGCGCCATCGACCGGCAAATGCGGATTTCGAACACGCGCAATGATGGTACCGATATCACCCAGGAGGCGCCGCTGGAAATCCGCTCGATTTCGCTGGGTGCCGGACTGGGCCTGGATCCGGATCAGTTCGTCGGCCGCGCGGTACAGCAAAGTCGCCTGGTGAGCAAACTCGACAGCCTGCAGGTCGAAGCGCGCCAGGGGGTCGTTTCGCTATCCGCCGATGGCCTGCTGGCCGATCCTTCGGTTTTTGTACCTGATTCCCGGCTGATGATCGAAGCCGCCCCCACGCCGCGCGACAGACTCGTGCTGCGCACCTCCAGCGCCCCGTCCTTCCGCGAACAGTTGGAACTAGCCGCGCAGCGTTTCCGACCGGTTACGGTAAACTCCCATCCCGCGCGCATTCCGGGTGAAATCCATCACATTTCATGATCCGCCTCCGAACCATGACCAGAACAAGAAAATCGCTTCCGCTGTTGCTCGGTACCGCCGTGTTTCTCTCCGCCTGCGGCTCCTTGACGCCGACGCCTTATACCAAAGACGAGATCAAGGATCGCGTGACCAGCGACCGCTCGAAGATGTTCTCCGACCAGGAACCGGTGACCGGCCCGATCACCTTCCACGAGGCGGCTGCGCGGGCGCTAAAGTACAACCTCGACTACCGCCTGAAACTGATGGAAGGCGCGCTGGCCACCAGCCTGCACGACGTTTCCAAGTTCGACATGCTGCCACGCCTGGTCGCCGGCGCTGGCTATCTCGGGCGCAACAATGTTTCCGGCGGCGTATCGGAGGGGATCGATGTCAATACCGGCAGACCCGACGGCACGATCAGCCTGCGGCCATCGACCGCTGTCGAGCAGTACCGGCAGATCAGCAACCTGACGCTTTCGTGGAGCGTGCTGGATTTCGGCGTTTCCTACTATCGCGCCCAGCAGAAAGGCGATCAGATACTTATGGCCGAAGAACGCCGGCGCAAGGTCATCCAGAACGTTCTGCAGGATGTACGCAACGCCTACTGGCGTGCGCTCGGTGCGCAGCGCTTGATCATTGAGGTCAACAGTCTGATCGCGCGCACCAGCAAGGCGCTGGAAGCTGCGAAGAAAGCCGAGGATCAGGGCCTCCTGCCGCGTCTGCAGGCGCTTTCGTACCAACGCGCCCTGCTCGACGCAGTGAGTTTGATGAACCTGCGCCGCCAGGATCTTGAACTGGCTCGCGCCGAACTGGCGGCGCTGATGTCGCTGCCGCCGGGCACACCGATGATTCTGGCGGACACCGAGGATCCGATCGTGTCGACGCTCCCCACTGACATCGAGGCGCTGGAGCGCATGGCACTCGAACGACGCCCGGAAATCATGGAGGAGTGGTATCGTAAGCGCGTCACCGCGAACGACATCAAGATCGCCAAGGCGCAGGTCTGGCCGAACCTGAGCATCGAAGGCGGCCCGCTCTACGATTCCAACAAGTACCTCTACAACAACAACTGGGCCGAGGCCGGCATGCGCCTCTCGCTCAACCTGCTCAAGCTGTTGCAATGGCCGGCGCTCGAAGAGGCACAGCAAAACCAGGAGAAAGCCGACGACATGCGCCGCATGTCCTTGTCGATGGCGGTCCTGACCCAGGTGCACGTCGGCAAGCAGCGCTACGAACTGGCGCTTTCCGAACTGAAGTTCGCCGACGACATCATGCGCGTCGACGGCCGCCTGCTCGATTATGCCAAGGCGGCTTCTTCGACCTCGGTTGACTCCGAACTCGAGGTCATCCGCGCCGAAGCGCGCTCGCTGCTCGCCCGCTATCAGCGCCAGGCCGCTTACTCGAACGCCCAGGCCGCCTGGGGCCGGCTCTACAACTCGGTCGGCCTCGATGTCATGCCGGAAGCGATTTCCAGCCATGACGTCAAGACGCTCGCCGCCGAGATCAAGCGGACAATGGCTGAATGGGAAACGATCGGGCTGCGTGCTCCGGAGGCACCAGCCATTTCCAAGGCACCAAGTTAAGCTGATGCGCTTTCTCGTTCCCTTCGCGCTATTTCTCTCGGCAGCGGCGCTGGCCCAGAGCCCGCCAGCCGCTCCCCCGGTGGCTCCACCGCCGGCCGCCAAAGTCGCGCCGGCACCCGCAGCGGTGGCCGACGCCAATGCCATCCGCGTCCTGCTCGCGCCCGAACTCGAAACCACGCTCGTTGCACAAATGGCTGGGCGCATCGAGGTGCTGAATGCCAGCCTCGGCCAGCCGGTGGCCAAGGGCAAGTTGCTGGTCGGCATCGAGTGCGGCGAGTCGCAGGCCCGCCTGCGCATGGCGGAAGCGGAACTGGCCTCGGCCCGCGATACGCTGACCGGCAAGACCGGCCTCAAGCAACTCAACGCTGCCGGCGACCTTGAAGTTTCGACGGCGCAGGCTGCGGTGGACAAGGCAAAAGGTGCTGTTTCGCTCGGTCGCGCGCAGGTTGCCTACTGCTCGCTCGCCTCCCCCTTCAACGGACGCATCGCCCGCATCTACGTCAAGCAGCACCAAGGGGTGAATGCCGGCGCGCCATTGCTGGATCTGGTCAGCGATGGCCCGCTCAAGCTGCGCCTCAACGTGCCATCGAACTACCTGCGCCAGTTGAAGGTCGGTACCCCCTTCGACGTCGCCGTCAATGAAACCGGCAAGACTTATCCGGCCAAAGTCACGGCGATCAACGCCCGCGTCGACGCCGTCGCCCAGACCGTCGAACTCGAAGCGCGGATCGACGGCAAGCCGGCCGAACTGCTGGCCGGGATGAGCGGCATCGCCCGTTTTCCGTTCACGCCTTGAGCGAACAGGCCCTTCCGCACCCGCAATTGCTGCTCGCTGTCGCCGCCCTCGAGGAACGGGCGCGCGCGGCAGATTCGCTGCAGGCACTGGCCTTCTCGATCGCCAACGATGCCTACCCGCTGCTCGGCTTCCGTCAGGCGCTGGTCTTCGATGCCCGCGACGAACCGTGGACAATGCTCGCCGTCTCCGGCCTCGCCCGGCCGACCGAGGATTCTCCCTACCTGGTCTGGCTGCGCCGAGCCGCCGACTGGCTGGCCGCCCTGCCAAAAACCGCAACGGCGACCTGGTTTACGCCCGACACAGCCGACATTCCTGACGATATCGCCGAAGGCTGGCAGGAATGGTGGCCGGCCGGTTTATGGTGCCTGCGACTGGTCGACCGCAGTAGCCGGGTCATTGGCTTCGCCGTCTTCCTGCTCGATGCCCCGCCGGCGGAACCGATCGCCGCACAGGTCACCCGCCTCGCCGGCACCTGGGGCTATTGCTGGGCCGCGCTGGCCGGCGACAAACCGCGCTGGCACCTGAAGCTGACGCCGAAACAGCGCAAGCTCACGCTGCTGGCCGCCGCCGTGCTGTGCCTGATCCCGGTCAAGCAGACGGCATTGGCCCCGGCCGAAGTGGTGTCGCAGGATGCGCTGGTCGTTGCCTCGCCTCTCGACGGCGTGGTCAAGACCTTTCATGTGGCACCCAACCAGCCGGTACGCAAGGGCGAAAAGCTCTTCTCACTCGACGACACGACGCTGCGCAACCGGCTTGAAGTTGGCCTAAAGGGCGTCGGCGTCGCCGATGCCGAACTCAACGCGGCCAGCCAGCGCGCCTTCGACAATACCCAGACGCGCAACGAGATCGCCGTGCTCACCGGGCGCGCCGAGGAACGCCGCGCCGAGCTCGCCTCCATCCAGGCCCAGCTCACACGGATCGAGGTGCTGGCGCCGCGCGACGGGGTGGCCGTCTTCGGTGATACCAACGACTGGATCGGCAAGCCGGTGACCACCGGCGAACGCATCCTGCTGCTCGCCGATCCGGCTCAGCCGGCGATGCTGATCAACCTGCCGGTGGCCGACGCCATCGCACTCGACGTCGGCGCCCCGGTCAAACTCTACCTGACCACGCATCCGCTGACTTCGCTCGACGGCCGGGTCACCGAAACCAGCTACCAGGCGCTGACGACGCCCGACGGCATCGCCGCCTACCGCCTGCGGGCCGCCTTCGACGGCCGGCCGGAGGAAGCGCGCCTCGGCCTGCGCGGCACTGCCAAGGTCTATGGCGACTGGGTGGTGCTCGGTTATTACCTGCTGCGCCGGCCGCTGGCCGCGCTTCGGGAGTGGTCGGGGCTGTGAACGCGGCGGCCGCCATGCAGCCACTGCCGGCGCTGCGTGAGGACCTGCGCATCGCCGAAGCCGCCCCCGAAGCCGACGGCGCGCCGGCCTGGGTGATCGAGGACCCGGTGATCAACCGCTTTTACCGCATCGGCTGGCTGGAGTTCGAATGCCTGGTGCGCTGGGGCGCGCCGCCCGCGCAGATCGTCGCGCAGATTGCCGAGGCCACCCCGCTGCACCCGGAACCCGAGCAGGTGCTCGCCCTCGCCGAATTTCTCGACCGCCACCAGCTCCTGCGCCCAGGCCGCGAAGCCACCGACCGCTTGGCCGCCCGCTCGGTCGGCGCGCAATGGACGCAGTGGCGCTGGTGGCTGCACCATTACCTGTTCTTACGCATTCCCGTGGCCCGCCCGCAGCGCCTGTTCGCCCGCATCGCGCCCCACCTCGGCGGCCTGTTCCGCCCGGAAACGCTGTGGGCCGTCCTGCTGTTGAGCAGCCTCGGCCTGCTGCTGGTGTTCCGCCAGTGGGATGCCTTCAGCCGCGCGGTGGTCGATTCAATTTCGCCCGAAGGACTGTTCGGCTTCGCCTCGGCGCTGGTCGTCGCCAAGACCCTGCACGAACTGGGACACGCGCTGGCGGCGACCCGCTTCGGGGTGCGCGTGGCGCACATGGGCGTCGCCTTCGTCGTCATGTGGCCGATGCTGTACACCGATGTCGGCGAATCATGGAAGCTGAAATCGCGCTACCAGCGCCTGACCGTCTCGTCCGCCGGCATCCTCACCGAACTGGCGCTGGCAGGGGTGGCGACCCTGGGCTGGGCGCTGACCGATCCCGGCTTCCTGCACACCGCCTTCCTCTACCTGGCGACGACCAGCTGGGTACTGACGCTGGCGCTGAACCTCAGCCCCTTCATGCGCTTCGACGGCTATTTCATCCTTTCCGACCTGCTCGATTTCCCCAACCTGCACGAACGCTCGTCGGCACTGGCGCGCACCGCCCTGCGCCGCAGCCTGCTCGGACTCGACGACCCATGGCCGGAGAAATTCCCGGCGCGCCAGCGTCACCTGCTGGTCGCCTTCGCGCTGGCCACCTGGCTTTACCGGCTGGTCGTCTTTCTCGGCATCGCGGTTGCGGTCTACCTGTTTTTCTTCAAGATTCTCGGCATCTTCCTGTTCGCCGTCGAAATCGCCTGGTTCGTGGTCCTGCCGATCTGGCGCGAACTCAAGGTCTGGTGGGAACGGCGCGCGCAGATCGCCGCCGGCCGCCGCGGGCGTTTCGCGCTGCTTGTCCTGCTCGGCCTGCTGCTCGTCGCCATCCCCTGGAAGACCGAGGTCAAGGGCTACGGCCTCGCCCATGCCACCCGCCAGCAGATCGTCTTCAGCCCGCTCCCGGCGCAGATAGGGCGGATCGCCGAGTCCGGCCCGGTCGCCGCCGGGGCGCTGCTCGCCGAACTCGACGCGCCCGACATCCGCCTGCGCGGCACCCGCAATCAGGCCAGCCTGCGCGCGCTGGATTCGCAACTCACCGGCCTCCAGGCGCAGGAACGCGGGATCGAGCAAGCCAGCGCCACCGCCGGCCGGCTCGGCGAACAACTGGCCGAGATCCGCTCGACCGACGAGGAACTGGGCCGCCTCGCCCTGCGCGCGGAATTCGCCGGCCAGTGGCTGGACACCGACCACCAGCAGCAGGCCGGCACCTGGGTCGGCACCCGCACGCCGCTCGGCATTCTCGTCGACCCAATCGGCTGGCAGGTCGATGCCTATGTCGAGCAGCACGATGTCGACCGCCTGAAGGAAGGCGCCGCCGCGATCTTCTATCCCGAACACAGCCTCGGTGCAGTGCACGGCAAGGTGGTCGGCATCGACACGACACGCGTGTCACGCATCGCCCACCCGGTGCTGACCACGCGCCACGGCGGGCCGATCGCGATTGCCGCCCACGGCGAGGAACTGGTCCCGGCCGAGCCGCGCTTCCGCATCCGCATCGCTCTCGAATCATCGCCGCCGGTGGCGCGCGAAACGCGCGGCAAGGTGGTGATCGACGGCGAACGGCGCAGCCTGCTGGCCATCGCCGCCACCGGCACGCTGGCCGTACTCGTCCGCGAGAGCGGCTTCTAGGGCTTGTCCGACGCGGGCGGTTCCGCCGGCGCGGCGAACCAGTCTTCCTTGTTCACAACGACATCGCCCTTCGGCTGCAGCACGAAGTGCGGCGACATGATCTGGACCCCATAGGTGTTGAACTGGTCCTGGATGTGCGAGTGCAGTTCGGAAAGTATCTGGATGCGCTCGAGCGGGCGATCGACGTAGGCGTAGAGCTCGTATTCGACGTAGTAGTCCTGCAGGGCCTTCTGCATGACGAAGGGCTTTGGCATCGCACGCAGTCCCGAGGTTCCTTCCGCGGCTTTGATCAGCATCGCATGCACCTGGCGCCAGGGCGTGTCGTAGCCGATGGTCACTGTCGTCGAGATCAGCGCTCCGCGCTCGCCGAAGGCGCCGGTGTAGTTCTTGATCGGGCTGGACACGAGGACTGCATTGGGAATCGTCACTTCCTCGTTGCGCATGTTGATGATCTTGGTCGACAGGGCGCTCATTTCCTTGACCACGCCCATCACCTCGCCAACGCTGACGAAGTCGCCGACCTTGAGCGCGCGCGAGTAGATCAGCACCAGTCCGCTCATCATCTGGGTGACGACTCCGGCCGAACCAAGCGTCAGCATGAAGCCAAACATGACCGACAGCCCCTTGAACGATTCGCTGTCGGCAATCGGCAGGTACGGGTAGGCGATGGCGATGCCGACGCCCCAGATCAGAACGCCGACCAAGCGTCGGGTCGCATGCGCGGTGTCCTTGTGCACCCCGGGAATCAGCGAGCGCCCCAGCGAAGCATTGTCGAATATATTGCCGGCCACATCGTTGGCAGCCTTGGTCAGAACAAGGACGACAGCGACGGTCAGCAGTCCGGGCAGAGACGCAATGGCGCTCTCGCCGATCTGCTCAATAATATCGATCAGCAGCCTTGAAAGGCGCTCGGAAAATGGCTGGGTCAGCGGAAAGTTGGCCAGCACATAGGTGAACCAAAGATAGGCCACCGAAAGCCACAGCGTCACCAGCACCAGTTGCGCTACCCGCTTGACCAGCAACCAGCCCTGCGCGGCCCAGCGCAGTTTCGCATCGGTCTCGGCGCTGGCTGAATGGATACGCTGTTGCAGGCGCTCCAGCACAATGGACGTTGCCCTCTGGATGCCCCACAGCAGCGCGAACATGACGGCCGTGGCGAGCAGCGACAACAGGACGCCCTTGACCACGACGGTGCCGTGTCCCTGCTCAATCAGGGCCCCGATCGCGCCCTCGAAGCGTTTGCCGACCTGTTCCGCCACTTGGTCGAGGCTGAGTTTCTCGCCTTCGTCGAGATCCGCTTCATACAGGACGAAAATGTTCCGGTCGCCGATGTAGAAGACGACACCCTTGCGATTGTCGATGGTCAGGTGAACGCGCGATATTGGCGCGGACAAATCCCGCTCGTCCATTTGCCGGAGCCGTTCGTTGATCCGCTTGACGCGCATTTCCGGGGATGCACCCTGTGCCGCTGTGCGCAACGTGACGATTTCGCGATTGGCGATGCTCAGCACTGCTTCCGGACTCGCCTCGCCCTTGGCGAACGACTGCCCGGAAACCATTGCAAGCGCGAGAAAGAGGATTAAGCGAAGCGTTGACCCAAGGCTGTTCATTGCGGATTCTCCAGGCTCAGAAAACCTCGACCGAAGGTAGTCCCTCGACCACTTCACCGATCACCGAGACATGCGAGAAGCCCTGCTGCAGGAAAATCGACAGCACCTCGGTTACCGTCTCCGGCGAGCACGAAACCAGCAGCCCGCCCGCTGTCTGCGGATCAGTCAGCAAGGTCCGTTCGTTGTCGCCGAGGTTTTCCGCAAGTTTCACGTCCTGACCGAAACTGCCCCAGTTGCGCCGCGACGCGCCAGCCTTGTAACCCGCATCGATCAGTTCCATCGCTCTTCCAAGCAACGGCAGCGCGGCAAAATCGACCCGTGCGCCCACCTTGCTGCCCCGGCACATGCCGAGAAGGTGGCCGAGCAGGCCGAAGCCGGTGACATCGGTCACCGCATGGACACCGTCAAGACAGGCCAGCACCGGTCCCGGCGTGTTGAGCTGGGTGGCGCTGGCGATCATGACGTCGTAGTCGCTGGCGCTCAGCGCATCCCGTTTCAGCGCCGTGCTGTACACGCCGATGCCGAGCTGCTTGCCCAAAATCAGCCGGTCGCCGGGGCGGGCGGTGCCGTTGCGCTTGAGATGAGCCGGATTGACCAGGCCGACCACCACCAGCCCGTAGATCGGTTCCATCGAATCGATGGTATGGCCGCCGGCCACGGGAATGCTGGCCAGCCGGCAGACCGATTCGCCGCCCTCGAGCACCTTGCCGATGGTTTCGAGCGGCAACAGGCTGACCGGCATACCGACCAGCGCCAGCGCAAAGAGCGGGGTGGCACCCATGGCATAGACGTTGGAAATTGCGGTCGTCGCCGCGATGCGCCCGAAATCGAACGGGTCATCGACGATCGGCGTAAAGAAGTCGGTCGTCGCGACGATCGCCTGTTGCGCACTGAGCTGGTAGACCGCGGCATCGTCGCTGTTTTCCTTGCCGATCAGCAACTGCGGCGGAACGATGCCCGGCTTGATGCCGGAAAGTATCTTCTCGAGGATGTCCGGGGCGACCTTGCAACCGCCGCCGCCACCGTGGGTTAGCTGGGTAAGTCTGACCTGCTCTGCTGACACGGCTGTTCTCTGCTGATGTTGTTATGGCGCAGAGTTTAACTCACTCGGCATCGAAGCCCGCATCCTGGATCGCCGCGACCAGCGCGCTGCGCGCAACGACTTGCGGATCGAAGGAGACCCGCGCCTCGGCCGCCTCCAGCGAAACCTCGGCTGCCGCCACCCCCGGCAACGCGGTCAGCACGCCGGTGATGTTCTTGACGCAACCCTGACAACTCATGCCGCCGACCTTGATGACTATGGCTTCCATGTCCTACTCCTTGCCCACGAACGGATGTTTCTTGAGAAATGCGACCAGTTCCTCGGGCGGCAGTGGACGGCTGAAATGGTAGCCCTGCACCAGTTCGCAGCCCATGCCGCGCAGGATCGCATATTGCTCCCTGGTTTCGACGCCC
>Ga0209668_10000313_pt1 | contig 19922 bp, 16 predicted proteins | sample FrelakmetPLP11PL_FD_187150 | JGI IMG/M metagenome (GOLD analysis project Ga0209668, IMG submission 187150) | Freshwater lake sediment microbial communities from the University of Notre Dame, USA, for methane emissions studies - PLP11 PL (SPAdes)... | ecosystem: Environmental > Aquatic >... | reverse complement strand
GCATGGTCGAACAGGATGGAGCGCGAACTGGTCGTGCCCTGGTCGAGCGCGAGGATGAAGCGCGTCACGGCGGGGTTTCCCGGGGCTGCAGCGGATGCGCTGCGAGCCACGCATCGAGCTTGCGCTCGCTGCCGGGCGGCAGGCGCAGGCCGAGCTTCGTGCGGCGCCAGAGGATGTCCGCGGCGGTCTGCGCCCACTCCTCGCGCCGCAGGTGATCGACCTCGGTCGCATACAGTCCCGGCAGGATCTCTGCCCCGAGGTCGGCGAGCCGCCTGCTGCCGTTGATCACCCGCTCCATGCGCGTGCCGTACGCCCGCGCGTAGCGCAGGCGCAAGCGCTCGGGCAGCCACGGATACTGCCGCGCGGCCTGCACGGCAAAGGCCGCGAAGTCCGCGCGCGGCATGTCGCCGCCGGGCAGCGTGGCCTGCGCCGTCCACGGCGGCCCGACGTGGCCGAGGCGTGGCGCGAGGCGACCGATTACGTCCTCGGCCAGCTTGCGGTAGGTGGTGATCTTGCCCCCGTACACGGAGAGCAGCGGCGGCGCGCGGTCGTCCATCTCGAGCACGTAATCGCGGGTGACGCTCTTCGGGTCGTCCGTGGACGCCGCGAGCAGGGGTCGCAGCCCGGCGAACGTCCAGACCACGTCGGCGCGCGTGAGGTTCTTCGGGAAATAGCGGTTGGCCATCTCCAGCAGGTAGTCGATCTCCTGGTCGTCGATGGCCGGGTTGGCGAGGTCGCCGTCGTAGTCGCGTTCCGTCGTCCCGATCAACGTGTAGTCGGTCTCGAATGGGATGCCGAAGACGACGCGGCCGTCGGGCGCCTGGAAGAAATAGGCGAAGTCCTGCTCGAAGACCCGCGGCACGACGATGTGACTGCCCTTGATCATGCGCGGATGGTGGCGCGCCGGAACCGGCGTCGCTGCGTCGAGGAACTGCGCGACCCAGGGGCCCGCCGCGTTGACCACCGCCCTGGCGGTCACCCGCACCTTGCGGCCGTCCGCGTGCTCGAGAGTCGCGTGCCAGTTGCGGCCGCGGCGCACGAGTGCTGCGCAGCGCGTGCGCGGCATGACCGCCGCGCCACGCTCGAACGCGTCGCGGGCCGTCAGGATCACCAGCCGTGCGTCGTCCACCCATGCATCGGAGTACAGGAAGCCCCTGGTGTAGCGGCGGTCGAGCGCCTTGCCCGCAGGATGAGTCCGCAGGTTCACCGCCTCGGAATCCGGCAGGATGCGCCGCCGTGCGAGATGGTCGTAGAGAAAGAGCCCGGCACGGATCATCCAGGCCGGCCGCAGGTGGCTGTCGTGCGGCAGCACGAAGCGCAGCGGCGCGACGATGTGCGGCGCGGCGGTGATCAGGATCTCGCGCTCGTGCAGCGATTTGCGCACCAGCTTGAAGTCGTAGTACTCGAGATAGCGCAGCCCGCCGTGGATCAGCTTGGTGCTCGAGGACGACGTGTGCGCGGCGAGGTCGTGCTGTTCGCAGAGCAGGACCCGCAGCCCGCGGCCCGCGGCGTCGCGAGCGATACCGGCACCGTTGATGCCGCCACCGACGACGAGCAGGTCGTACTCGGCGGCCACGGCGCCGGCGCGTTGCGCTGTCTTATTCTTCACGGGTAAATCAGGATGTCCTGGCGCTCGTCGCGCCAGGCCCGCTCATCGGCATGCGCTGCCGTCTCGAGATCCGCCGCGGTCGCCGTGCGATCGTCGACCCACTCGCGCAGCAGCCCGCTGCCGTTGATGAGGTCGATGGCGAGGCGGTCGTGTTCGTACTCGTACGGAAAATCGCGCCACAGGTCGTAGCCGTCGTGGACCCGGCGCAATGCCTTGAACGCCAGCGCCTGCAGCCGCCACGGCCGGAACCCGTCCTGATCGTAGGCGCTGTCCTCGACGTGCACCTGCAGGCCTGCACACAGGCGACCGGCGTGCTTGTGGAAGGTGGGTTCGAACCAGCAGGGCCGCAGGCGGCAGCCGTCGAGCCACTGCGGCGCGATACGCTGCATCGCCGCCACGATGCGCGCGATGTCGAGATCCGGCGCCCCGAACAGTTCGAGCGGCCGGGTGGTCCCGCGCCCCTCCGACAAGGTCGTGCCCTCCAGCAGCACCGTGCCCGGGTAGCAGCGCGCCATCGACAGGTTCGGGGCATTGGGGCTGGGATTCACCCAGCTGCGCTCGCCGAGCGGCCAGCCGAAACCCGGCGCGCCTTCCGGCTGCCAGCCCTGCATCTCGATCACCCGGTAATCGACGTCGAGGCGGAGGTGGCGGATGAACCAGCGGCCCATCTCGCCGAGCGTCAACCCGTGGCGCATCGGCATCGCGCCCGCGCCGACGAAGCTCTCCCATCCCTTGCGCAGGGACAGGCCTTCGACGGGCCGCCCGATCGGGTTCGGCCGGTCCAGCACCCAGACCGCCTTGCCGTGCTGCGCCGCCGCTTCGAGTACGTAGCGCAGCGTCGTGATGAACGTGTAGATGCGACAGCCCAGGTCCTGGAGGTCGACGAGCAGGACATCGAACGTGTCGAGCATCGGCGCCGTCGGCCGCCGGACCTTGCCATACAGGCTGAATACCGGGATGCCGAGAGCGGGATCGTTGAAGTCCGGCGACTCGACCATGTTGTCCTGCTTGTCGCCGCGCAAGCCGTGCTGCGGCCCGAAGGCGGCCGTGAGGTGCACGCCGGGAACCGCGGCCAGTGCGTCGAGAGAATGCGTGAGGTCGGCAGTCACCGAGGCCGGATGCGCCAGCAAGGCGACGCGACGACCGGCGAGCGGTGCGCGCAGCGCCGCATCCTCGAGCAGGCGGTCGATGCCGAATTTCATGCGGACTGGCTCCTTATGGCACTGGCGAAAACGTCGCCGCTGCCATCGGCCGGAGTACCCACCTGCAGCACGAAACCCAGCCGGTGGTGGAAGTCCGGCAGCGCGGAGGGATGCGTCAGCGCCCAGTAGCTGAGGTGGCCGTCGGTCTCCTCGACGACGGCCGCCAGCCCGGCGCGCAGGACCGCACCCGGCGGTGGCGTCGGCAGTTCCTCGAGGTACGTGACGGCCACCAGCGTGAGACCGCGCCCGGTCGGGCGAACCGCGACGCGCGGCGGTCGTCGTACCTCGATCGGCGCCATGCCGCGACGATAGCCCACGAAGCCGTACATCGCCCACTCGCTGGACGGCGAGAAATTGAGTTCGCAGTACGCGTCGCCCTCGGGCAGGGCCGCGAAGATCTCGAAACACGTGTGGCGCCAGAGCTCGTCCGTGCGCTGCGCCTTGCGCAACGGCGGCAGGACGATCCGCGACATGTCCGCATCGACGTCGAAGCGGACGGCCAGCTTGCCAGCGCCGGCCAGGCGCGCGCTGGCGGTCACGCTGCGCACGGCGGCCGTGGGCGTGGACGGATGGCAGGTCAGGGCGACGGTCTGTGGGGCTGTTGTTCTCATCGCCGCAATTCTATCCGGCTTGTGCGCCGGATCTCAGATGGGTTGCAGCAGGCTCGGGTCGGGGCGCTCCAGCCAGCGCAGCACCCCCTCCGCAAAGCGCTCGCATTCCCCGATCGCGCGTTCCCAGGCTGCGATACGTGCGGCGTGGTCCGGGCCGTAGCGATAGAAGTCCTGCCGGTCCGGCAGCTTGCCGTTCGGCAGCGTCGCCAGGAAGGCGGGTGACGGTGCAACCAGCAGCACGTCGGCGAGCCAGGGATGCCCGCGCGGTGCCTTGCGCCAGGGCAGGTGCTTGTCGAGCCAGCCCGGCGTCACGTACTCGTTGAAATGCGGGTAGAAAACGATACGCGGCCGCGGGCCCGCGCGGGTGATCCCGGCGTACGGAAACAGCAGGTGGTAGTCCACGAGCGCGCCGTCCCAGTAGTTGCCCGGCGGGGCCCCGGGGATGTCGCGGACCGGGGTGCAGATCAGCGGAATGCTGCCCGAGGCCAGCAGCGCCTCTTCCTCGTTGGCCGGCTGCAGGGGCACCCGCACGAGATCGAACGCATCGTGGGGCCCGGTCAGGAACGAGGGTTCACCAGCCTGGAACAGCACTCTCTGCAGGAAACCGGCGAGCCGGTCCCGCGACCAGGCGTTGCTGAGGACGGCGCGCCCGAATGCCAGCCGGGATTGCGCCGACTGCAGCGGGCCGCGCGCCCGGGCCGTGACGATCGTGAGCGACACGCCGGGCCGGAGTTGCAGGGCATGGCCGCCGAGCACGGCCTGCGCGATGCGACGGCATGCGCCAGCGACGTCGCTGGGCGTCGGGCGCCCCGCGTAGTTCTGGTCGTGGACGTAGGCGTGCTGCATGCGATCGAGCGCTGCCACGGCATCCGGTTGCGCGAGCGCCGCCATGCGCCATGCGCCAACCGAGGCGCCGATCAACTCGATGGAGTTCGCCCGCGACAGCCACTCGCGATGGAGCAACTTGTCCAGCGGCACGAGAGCGAGGCCCTTGGGCCCGCCCGCCGCCGCAGGGATGCAGGCGATGTCCGCGGGCACGAGCCCGTTGGCCCGCACGTGCGCGACGGCTCCCGGACCCGCCCGCAGCGTGAATGCCGGTGCGTTCGTCATGCGCATCATCGTCGTTGCCGGCGGTGGCGATGGCAAGCGTCGGGGAGTTCAGAGCAGGTCGCGCAGGCGGAACCAGGCCATCGCCAGCACGAGGGCCGGCGTGCGCAAGGCCCGTCCTCCGGGGAAGACCCGGTGCCGCAGCCTGCCGAACAGGTCGAAACGCTCCGCCTGGCCGGCAATGGCCTCCGCGCACAGGCGCCCGGCCATCCCGGACATCGCGATGCCGTGGCCGGAGAAACCCTGCAGGTAGTAGACGTTGGTCCCGAGGCGGCCGAGATCCGGCGCACGGTTCATCGTGATGTCGACGTAGCCGCCCCAGACGTACTCGAGGCGCGTGTCGGACAGTTGCGGGAACACCTTCAGCATGCGTGCCCGCGTGGCGCGCCCGGAGTCCGCTTCGTTGATGCCGGAGTAACTCACGCGGCCACCGAACAGCAGCCGGTGGTCCGCCGAGCCACGGAAATAGTCCAGCACGAAATTGATGTCGGCGACAGCGACGTTTTCGCGCATCAGCGAGCGCAGGCGCGTCTCGCCCAGGACTTCGGTGGCGCACACGTAGGTGCCTACCGGCATGACCCGCCAATTGGTCGGCGAGCGCAGTCCCTTGATGTACCCGCCGCGGCTGAGCACGGCAAAGCGCGCCGTCACGCAGCCCGTGGGCGTGTGCACGCGCATTGGCTCGCCGGGCTCGACCTCGCTGACCGGCGAAGCCTCGAAAATGCGCACGCCGGCGACCTCCGCAGCGGCGGCCAGCCCGAGCGTGTAGTTGAGCGGGTGCAGGTGACCGCTGCCGGAATCGTGGAGCCCGGCGACGTAACGCCGGGTCGCCAGCAGCGACTGGATTTCTTCCCGGTCCATGAAGCGCAGCGACCGGTAGCCATAGTCGTCCTCGAGTTCGCGCTGCAGGCCCAGCAGTTCGTCGCGCTGGCGCGCCTTGACGGCAACGTGCGCGTGGCCCCAGTGCAGGTCGCACTCGATGCGGTGACGCTCGACGCGCGTGCGCAGCCAATGCAAGGCCTCGATGGAGACGTCCCACAGGGCTCGCGCCGACTCGCGCCCCACCTGCGCGGCCAGGCTCGACTGGCTCGCGCCGTAGCCGAAGATCGCCTGCCCGCCGCTGCGGCCCGACGCACCCCACCCGATGCGCCGCGCTTCGAGCAGGATCACACGATAGCCACGTTCCGCGAGTTCGAGGGCAGCCGCGCACCCCGCGATGCCGCCGCCGACGACGCAGACGTCCGCCGCAGCGTCGCCTGCAAGCGCCGGCCGTCGCGGCGAGGGATTCGCGGTGGCGGCGTAATAGCTCGCGACGTGTGTCATGCCGGGCCACTGTATGCGAGCCGGCGGCGGGCCGGACTAGCGGAAACCCGCAGCGACTCGATTCCGGCTACGATCTCGCGAGGGGCGGTGTGCCCGAGGAACGGTGTCGCCGATGATTCCCATCCTGCCGATCGTGGTGTGCGCAGCGGCCGTCGCCGGCCTGCTCGTGGCAGAGGCGCGCGGTTCGCAGCGAGGCCTGTGGCTCACGAAGCCGGTCGCATCCCTCGCCTTCCTCTGGACGGCCTTCGCGGTCGGCGCCCTGGAATCGGTCTATGGCCGATGGGTGTTCCTCGGCCTGGTGCTGTGCCTCGCCGGCGACCTGCTGCTGATTCCGCGCGAGCGCCCGGCCGTTTTTCGCGCGGGCGTGCTGGCTTTCCTCCTCGGGCACGTGGCGTACGGCGCCGGATTCCTGACGCAACCCATCAGCGGTGTCGGGCTCGTCGCCGCAGGCGCGTTGCTGGCGGTCACGCTGGCGGCGCTGTGGCGCTGGCTGTCCGGATCGTTACCCAGCGACCTGTCCGGCGCGGTGCGGGCCTATTTCGTCGTGATCGGCGTGATGGCGACCCTGGCCTGCGGCGTCACGGCGGCCGGGGGCCCGCTCGCCGTCGCGGCCGGGGCGCTGGCCTTCGCGGCGTCCGACGTGTCGGTGGCGCGCGACCGCTTCATCCGCCACGAATTCCGCAATCGAGCGTGGGGCCTGCCGCTCTACTACGCGGCGCAGGTGTTGCTGGCCCTCACGCCGGCGTGGCTCGGGGGCCAGTAACGAAAACGGGGCCGGTCCAGGGAAGGACCGGCCCCGGCTGGGTCGTGAATGGCCGGGCTTACTTGGCCTTGCCGTTGAGTTCCTTCAGCGCCTCGTGCAGCTTCTTCTCGCCCTCGGACGTCTTGCCCTCCTTGCAGAGCTTCTCGCCTTCGGCGCGCATTTCCTTGGCCTTGCCAGCGTTCGCCGAGTTGGCGTGCACGCCGACTTCCTTGTCGAACTTCTGCTGCAGGGCCGCGCAGTCGGCGGGCTTGGTGGCCGTGGTCGCCGCAAAGGCGGCCGGCGCGAGGAGGGCAGCGGCGGAGGCGGCGAGGATCAGGTTGCGGATCTTCATGGTCGTGTCTCTCCAGTGTCTGTGTCGGGATTCGGTTTCGTTGCGTCCATCCGGGGCCTTCCCGGATGGAGCACATGACACCATGGCGATGTAAGCAGAATGTTTCGCCGCCCGGCCTGTTCGGTAACGGCGGATTTCCCGGCGGTCCGCTGTAACATTCCGTTACACGATATCCGGCGGGGAACCCGGCACGGCCGGTAGGGTCCGACCCGGGGTGGCCCCGCCCGCCTGGCTACGCATGGACAACACTCCGCACATACTGATCGTCGACGACGACCGCGAGATCCGCGACCTCCTGTCGCGGTTCCTGACCCGCAACGGCTGCCGGGTCAGCGTGGCGCGCGAGGAGCGGGAGATGCGCAAGATCCTGCTCGATTCCGGCATCGACCTGATCGTGCTCGATGCCATGCTGCCGGGCAAGGACGGCTTCACGATCTGTCGCGAGCTGCGCGCGACCGGCAGCGTGCCGATCATCATGCTCACCGCCGTGGGCGACGAAACCGATCGCATCGTGGGCCTCGAGATGGGGGCCGACGACTACGTCGCCAAGCCCTTCAATCCGCGCGAGTTGCTCGCGCGCATGCGCGCGGTGTTGCGCCGTTCGTCCGCGACGCACCGCCCCGAAGAGACGGCGACGGGGCTGCGGCGTTTCGCCGGCTGGACCCTGGACGCCGGTCGCCGACAGCTGCTGTCGCCCGAGGGCGCGCTCGTGACGCTGTCGACCGGCGAGTTCGACCTGCTGCTGGCCTTCGTCGAGCATCCGCAACGCACGTTGAGTCGCGAACAATTGCTCGACCTGGCGCGAGGACGCGGCCCGGCGCCCTTCGATCGAAGCATCGACGTGCAGGTGAGCCGCCTGCGCCGCAAGATCGAAGCGGACCCGCGCGCGCCCGAGATCATCGCGACCGTGCGGGGCGGGGGCTACCTGTTCACGGCTGCGGTCGAGCGCGCATGAGGCGCCTCCTGCCCGACTCGATCGCCGGCTGGGTGATCGTGGTGCTGATCAGCGGACTCGCGGTTTCGCAGGTCGTCACGCTGGCGGTCAACTACAACAGCCGCACGCGGGCCGCCACGGTGCTCGAGCACTTCCGCCTCGCGGAACGCATCGCCGACGTCGTGCGCCTGGTGGGTGACGCGCCCGAGGCGCAGCGCCCTGCGTTGCTCGCCTCGTTCAAGAGCGGCACGCTGCGCGTCGCCCGGAGCGGCGACCCCGCCGTCGACGGCCCGGAGACCCAGGACGCGCGCGCGCAGCTCTTTTCGAGCGTCATGCAGGCTGCCCTCTGGGACGTGCCATGGCAGACGCTGCGGGTGTCCTTCACACCCGCCGCCGCCGCCGGGACCGCCAGGGCGTTGCCGGGCGGGCGTCCGAGCGATCGCACGACCAGCGTCGGGCGCAGCATCGACGCGATCCTCACCCAGCACGCACGCGTCCCCGTCCTGCAGGTGGCGCTGCAACTCGACGACGACTCATGGCTCAACTTTGCCGCGCCGTTCGTCGAGGTGCCGGAGGGAGTACCGGCCACGTCCCTGCTCATGCTGGGCCTGGCCGCATGCGTGGTGGTCGCATTGTCGATCTGGGCCGTGCGCCGCCTGACCGCGCCGCTCGAAACGCTGGCGCGCGCCGCCGAGGCGCTCGGCTGCGACGTGCATGCGGCGCCGCTGCCGGAGAGTGGCGCGCGGGAGCTGCGGCAGGCCACCCACGCCTTCAACCTGATGCAGGAGCGCCTGCAGCGCTTCGTGCGTGATCGTGTGCAGATGACGGCGGCGATTTCGCACGACCTGCGCACACCGATCACCCGGCTGCGGCTGCGGGCCGAATTCGTGGACGACGAGGAGCAGCGCCGCAAGATGCTCGACGACCTGGACGACATGGAGGCGATGATCGACTCGACCCTCGCCTTCGCTCGCGAAGAGGCGAGCACCGAGGCGATGGCCAACGTCGACCTCGTGTCGCTGGTGGAGAGCGTGTGCGAGGACCGCCCGGCGGTGACGCTGGAAATCGGCTTCGGCGTGGAGTCGCGACTCCTGCACGTCTGCCGGCCGCTCGCGATCCGCCGTTGCCTCGCGAATGTCGTGGACAATGCGGTGAAATATGGTCGCAGGGCGCGCGTACGCCTCGACGCATCGCCCTCGAGCGTGATCCTCAGCGTGGACGACGACGGCCCGGGCATTCCGGAAGCGGACCAGGAACGGGTCTTTGCGCCTTTCGAACGACTCGATGCCTCGCGCAACGCCGAAACCGGCGGCACGGGTCTCGGCCTGTCGATCGCGCGCACGATCGCCCGGGCGCACGGCGGCGACGTGACGATCGCAAATCGCAGCGCGGGCGGGCTGCGGGTCACCATCGCGCTGCCACGTTGAGCGAGGGGACGCATGCTGCAACCGACCGAGACGTTACCCGATGTTCCCCGCAAGCCGCCCCCGTGGGACTTGCGCGGATCGGCGTGGATCATCGCGCTGAAGCTGCCGGCCGGGTCGCCGGCGCGGGATGCGTTCCTGCCGCCCGGCATGGCGGGGCAGGGGAGGAGCCTCGTCTCCCTGCTGATGTACGTCGACTACGTGGAATCGGGGTGCGGCCCGTATCGCGAACTACTGTTCATTCCGGGCGCGTATCCGTTCGAGGACGGCCGCCGGCATTTCACGATCAGCCGCATCGTGGTCTCGACGTGGGACAGCGTCGTCAACGGCCGGGCCAACTGGGGAATTCCCAAGGACCGCGCCGACTTCATCGTGGAATCCGGCGCGGCGGGTACGCGCGAGGAAAACATCCGCGTGGTCGCCGAGGACGGGCGCGACATGTGCTCGCTGCGCTTCGCGACGCTCCGCTTCGCGCCGCGCCTGCCGTTTCCGGGCGGCCTGCTGCCGCAGCGCGTGCGCACGCTTGCGCAGCGCTTAGACCGACGAACGTTCTATTACGCGCCCGCATCCAGCGGCTGGTTGCGGCCGGGCCGCCTGCTCGAGTGGCGCTTCGACGCGCAACTGTTTCCGGACTTGAGCGCCGGGGCCGTCGTCGCTGCCTTCAAGGTCGAGGCATTCAAGATGCGGTTTCCGATGGCGGCGATTCGCGGTTGATTGACGGACTCAGGGTGGTATAAATGTGCATGATCGACAGGGTGCGCACCGTCGCAGCGTTGGCACTGTTGCTGTTGCTGGCGGCATGCAGCTCGACGCCGTCGCGTGTGCCCGTGCCGGCTCCGGAACTGCAGTTGATCGCCGCCGGCGAACTGGACCTGGCGCCCGAATGCGCGGTGCAGCCCGGGGCCATCTACCGCACGCACTACACGGTCGGGACCGATGGGCGGGCGAGCGTGGCCGCGCCAGCGCAGCCGCACGACTGCGTGGAACGATCGCTGTCCCGGTGGGTGACGACATTCCGCTTCGTGCCGCCGGCCGCGCCCACTGCGACCGCCATCGACTGGATGGCGACCGTCGCCCGCCGGATGCCCTGACCGGTCTCAGGCAGACTTGTCCGCCACGCCCGCGCCGGTGATGGCCGCTTGTGCTGCAGCCAGCCGCGCGATCGGCACGCGCGGCGCCGAGCACGAAACATAGTCCAGCCCGATCGAATCGCAGAATGAGATCGACGCAGGGTGCCCACCATGCTCCCCGCAGATGCCGACCTTGAGTCCGGGCCGGCTGGTGCGGCCCCACTCCACGGCGAGCGCCATCAGTCGCCCCACGCCCTTCACGTCGAGGACCTCGAACGGGTTGTCCTGCAGGATCCCGCGCTCGTTGTACATGGGCAGGAACTTGTTCTCGGCGTCCTCCCGCGAGAACGAGAACGTCGCCTGGGTGAGGTCATTGGTGCCGAAGGAGAAGAACTCCGCCACCTCCGCGAGATTCCCGGCGCGCATGCAGGCGCGCACGACCTCCACCATCGTGCCGAACTTGCACGGCGCGCGCGCACCGTAAGTCAGCTCGACTTCCTTCTGCACGGCGGACATGTAGTCGCGCACGAGGTTCAGTTCCTGGGCGGTGCAGACCTGCGGGACCATGATCTCCGGATGGACCTCGATGCCGGCGCGCACGCAGTCGGAGGCCGCCTCGAGCACGGCGCGAATCTGCATGGTGTAGATCTCCGGGTACGTGATGCCGAGCCGCACGCCGCGGTGGCCGAGCATCGGGTTCACTTCGCGCAGCGCTCGCGCCTTGCGCAGGACCGCTTCCTTGCGCGCGATGATCGTGTCGATCACGCGCGTCTCGCCGAGGTCGCGCAGGGTCGACGGGATACGGCTGTCGGCGATGGGTCGCGCGGCTTCGGTCAGCACCTCCAGGCCACGCGCTGCACCGCGCAGGTCGTGCAGGCGCGCGATGTCGTCCTCCAGCTGCCGCTCCGTGGGCAGGAATTCGTGGATCGGCGGGTCGAGCAGCCGGATCGTCACCGGATGGGGCGCCATGGCCTTGAAGATGCCGACGAAGTCCGCGCGCTGGATCGGCAGCAGGCGATCGAGCGCAGCGCGACGCTCCGCCGGGGTATCTGCCACGATCATGTCCACGACGATGGGCAGTCGATCGGCGGCGTTGAACATCCGCTCGGTGCGGCACAGGCCGATGCCCTTCGCGCCGTAGCGCAGGGCGCGCGCCGCGTCCTCCGGCGTGTCGGCGTTCGCGCGGACCCCCAGGCGCGCGTGCTGGTCCGCCCAGCCGAGCAGCTTCACCAGCGCCGCCGAGAAATCGGCCTCGACCGTCGGCACTTCGCCGCGGTACACGCGTCCGTTGCTGCCGTCGATGGTGATGACGTCGCCTTCCTTGATGACCTGGTCGCCGACGAACGCGACCCGCATCGCCACGTCCACGTGTATGCCCTCGGCGCCGGCCACGCAGGGTTTGCCCATGCCGCGCGCCACCACGGCCGCGTGCGAGGTCTTGCCGCCGCGGCTCGTCAGGATGCCCTGCGACGCGAAGAAGCCGTGGATGTCCTCGGGCTTGGTCTCCTCGCGCACGAGGATGACCTTCGTCCCCTGCTTGCCGAGCACCTCGGCACGGTCGGCGTCGAACACCGCATGGCCGCTCGCCGCGCCGGGCGAAGCCGGCAGGCCCGTCGCCAGGGGCTCGCTCTTGTGTCGCGGATCGAGGCGCGGGAACAGCATCTGCTCGAGGTGCGCCGGGTTGACGCGCGTGATGGCCTCCTCCCGGTTCAGCAGGCCTTCCTCGTGCATTTCGACGGAGGTGCGCACCATCGCGGTCGCGTTCATCTTGCCGTTGCGGGTCTGCAGGCAATAGAGCGTGCCGCGCTCGATCGTGAATTCGAAATCCTGGATCTCGCGGTAGTGGCGCTCGAGCCGATTGCGCAACTCCACGAGCTGCACGTAGAGGCCCGGCATCTCCGTGGCGAGATCCGCGAGCGGCTTGGGCGTGCGGATGCCCGCGACGACGTCCTCGCCCTGCGCATTCGTCAGGTATTCGCCGTAAAGCTGGTTCTCGCCGGTGGCGGGATTGCGGGTGAAGCCGACCCCGGTCGCGCTGTCGTTCCCCATGTTGCCGAAGACCATGGCGACGACGTTGACGGCCGTGCCGTTCGCCATCGCCGGCGTGATCTTGAATTCCCGTCGGTAGTCGATGGCCCGCTTGCCCATCCAGGAGTTGAAGACTGCCTTGATGGCGATCTCCAGCTGCTCGTACGGATCCGCGGGGAAGGGACGCCCGGTGTGCCGTTGCACGACCTGCAGGAAGCGCTCGCCGATTTCCCGCAGCTCGTCCGCGCCGAGCATCACGTCCAGTTTCACGCCGACGCGCGCCTTCACCGCGTCGAACTGTTCGTCGAACAATGCATCGGGTACGCCGAGCGCCACCTTGCCGAACAACTGGATGAATCGTCGCCATGCGTCATAGCCGAAACGCTCGTTGCCGGTGTGGCGGATGAGCGCAGCCAGCGTGGTCGAGTTGAGGCCGAGGTTGAGGATCGTGTCCATCATTCCCGGCATGGACATGGCCGAGCCGGAGCGCACCGAGACCAGCAAGGGGTCGTCGCCGCCGCCGAAGCGCTTGCCGGTCTGGTTCTCGAGCGACGCCATGTTGGCGCGCGTCGCCTCGAGCAGGCCGTCGGGCAGGTTGCGCTGTGCGTCGGCGAGGTAGGCGAGGCAGGCTTCGGTCGTGATGACGAACCCGGGCGGCACGTTCAGTCCGATGCGTGTCATCTCGCAGAGGTTCGCGCCCTTGCCGCCGAGCAGCATCTTGTTGTGGCCGTCGCCTTCGGCGAATGCATAGACCCATTGGCGTGTGCTGGTGGTCATCGTGTGTCCTCGCCGCCCCGGTTCGTCGGGGTCGCAGGACCCAAGAGATACAGCCGCGCTCACCCGCGGAGAATACGTAAATGTGGGGGTCGCGCCGCGAGAAAGCGCAGCGGCGGCCTCGGCGCCGCGAGGTCGGGCCGGATGCCCGGCCTCGGGCGCCCCGCAAGGATCAACCCACGGACCGCGTCGTGCTGCGCTCCGCATGCAGCGCCTGCAGCCGTTGGCTGTCGATCTTCCTGACGGCCTTCTCCAGGGTCTTCTCGTAGCACGCGCGGTAGTCCTGCTGTTCACGCAGCTGGTGAATTCCCGGCTGGCCGCCGCAAGCGCGACTCGCCGCCGCCGACAGTCGCGCGTACAGCGCCTGCGTGCCTTCCGGGGTGGCGAGGTTCAGGTCGGCATAGCGCACGACCACGTCCTGGTGATTCAAGGGCGTGTCCACGCGTTCGGTACCAGCCTGGGCCGACAGAGTGAAGAGGAGGGCGGCCGCGCCGAGGGCGAGCGCCTTGGCGGCGCCGGGCATGCGACGGTTTGCTGAGTTGCTCATGTCCTTTCTCCTGTCCTGACGTGTTGATGGCGTTCGGTCATCGCGCAGTCAGTCTGATGCGAAGTCGGGGCGCGTGATCACCGCTTCGTCGACCATCGAAGACGCCTCGTCGCAGGCGCCGCCCCTTGTGCACGAGTGACAGGCGCGCGACCATCCCGGTGAAGGCGCAGCAGGGAGACACCGGCCGATGAAACTAACGCTCGGAATGATCGGGCTCGGACGCATGGGCGGAAACATGAGCCGCCGCGTCGCGCGGGCTGGCCTCGAGGTGGTGGCCTGGGACCGCGCCGCCGAAGCGCGCGCGGCGATCGCAAGCGAACCGCGCGTCACCGCGGTCGAGACTCTTGCGGCGCTCGTGGGCCTGCTGGCCGCGCCGCGAGTCGTGTGGTTGATGTTGCCGGCGGGGGCGCCGACCGAGGACACGCTCCGCCAGTTGTCGGGACTGCTGTCGAGAGGCGACGTCGTGGTCGATGGCGCCAACGCCCTGTACAAGGACAGCCAGCGCCATGCGAACGAGCTCGCCGGCCGCGGCATCGGCTTCGTCGACGCCGGCGTGTCCGGCGGCGTGTGGGGTCTCGACAATGGCTATGGGTTGATGGTTGGCGGCGATACTGCTGACGTCCGCACGATCGAGCCGATCCTGCGGGCCCTCGCTCCGGCGCCCGACCGCGGGTGGGTGCACTGCGGTCCGGCAGGGGCTGGTCATTTCACCAAGATGGTTCACAACGGCATCGAGTACGGAATGATGCAGGCGTATGCCGAAGGGCTGGCGCTGCTGCGCGCCAAGGACGAGCTGCAGCTCGACGTGCCGAAGATTGCGGAGGCGTGGCGTCACGGCACGGTCATCCGCTCGTGGTTGCTCGATCTCACGGCGGAGTTCCTGGCGGAGGATGCGGCGTTGGAGTCGATCGCGCCGTTCGTCGCCGATTCAGGCGAGGGCCGCTGGACCGCCGTGGAGTCCATCGATCTCGGCGTGCCCACGCCGGTGATGACGGTGGCGCTGATGGAGCGCTTCGCGAGCCAGGGTCGGGCCGACTACACGAACCGATTGCTGTCGCGCATGCGACAGGCGTTCGGCGGGCACGCGGTCAAGTCGAAGGCCTGAGCGCGCCGTAGATGTTGCCGCGCACGGCCAGCGCATTTCACCTGGCCCGCGGGTCCGGCGTCGCGTCCAGGGCCGCGATCCGGGCACGAATCTCAACCCGCCGCTGCTCCAGTTCGGAGACGAGTTGAGAGTAGCCCGGTTCGTCGTCGAGACTCCTGAACCACGGCAGCTGCGGCTGCAGGCGGTCCGGCACCGGTACCTGCTTCATCGCCGCCTGCAGGTGACGGACCGCTTCTGCGCGCTGTCCCGAGGCGATGGCCACCTCGGCCAGCAGGAGGTTGTCCGAGACAAGCGGCGCGCGACCGCGGAGTTCCTTGCGCACACGCTCCCTGACGCGCGAGATCAGCGCCTGCGCCTCGCGTTCGCGTCCGGTGGCCTGGTAAATGCGCACGATCGCCGGCAGTGCGCCCGAGCCAATGGATGCCCCCATGAATCCGCCATCGAGAGCCACCTTCTCGAAGTCCCCGGCCTTCGCCAATGCGACGGAAGCTTCATCGAGGCGGTCCTGCACCGCGTACCAGTATGCATCCACGACGTACCGAAAATGGGCCTCCACGTGGGCTCGCTCCGGTGTGGCGATTGCCGCGTCCAGGCGTTTGAAGTCGCCCTTTAGACCTGCGGCCTTGATTTCCGCGGGTGCGATCGCCAAGGGTGAGTTCCCTCGCGCGGCCTTGATTGCATCGATCCGGGCCATGCTCTCGTCGTACTCGCCCACCGCGATCAGAGCATCCAGGGACGCGAGCAGGGCCGTCATCCGGTCACCGCCGGCGCGACCGATCGCGAGGCTCAACTGGTAAGCCTCGTAGGGGTAGCCAGTGTCCGAGCCGGCCGCAAGCGCCAGCGTCCCAAGTCCGTCCGCGTCGCCCTCGAAGACCTTCATCGCGACTGCGAATTGCTTGCCGTAAGCCGCTGCGCCCTGTGTTTCGAGGACACGCGTCAGTTTATTGGCCCAGTCGACGGCGGAGCGGGGGTCGAGTTCAAGTGCTCGCTCGAGCAGGGCATTGGAGTCCGCCTGGCGACCCGGAATGCCGCCGAGCAGGACGGCGTAGTCGTGGGCCACGATCGCATTGTTGGGGTTGAGTTCCAGCGCACGCTTGTACTCTTCCTCCGCGCCGGGTCGTCCGGACTGTCTCAGCAGGTTGCCGAGGGCGCCATGCGCATCGGAGAGCGATGGATCGAGCGCAAGCGCCTTGTACGCCGCCCGTTCGGCGCGCTCCGGCGTGTCGTCGCGAGCGCCGGACTCGGGGACATGCCAATACGACTGTGACAGCAGCAGGGATCTGGCGAGCGCCGCATGCGCCTCGGCGTAGGACGGATCCAGCGCCACCGCCTGCTCCAGGTGGGCCACGGACTCGGCGAGGCGAGAGGACGTTCGTGAACGCTGGGCGGCCAGGCCCAGCAGGTAATGGTCGTGAGCGTCGAGATCCGTCGTGGGCGGTGGACTCGGGGTGGAATCCCCGCGAGCAGCGGGGATGATGGCATCGATCACGGCCGCTGCCAGCTCGGCCTGCACCGCGAAGACGTCAGTGGCCTCGCGATCGAAACTGCCCGACCAGATTTGGAAGCCAGTCGTGCCGTCGATGAGCTTGGCGTTGAGCTTGAGCTTCGCCCCGTCGCGACGCACGCTGCCTTCCAGTACCGTGGTCACGCCGAGCTGGCTCGCAATGGTCTTCGCGTCCTGGTTCTTGCCCTTGTACGAAAACGACGAGGAACTGGCGATGACCCTCAGGCCGGGCACGCGCCCCAGCCTGTCGAGCACCTCCACGGCCAGGCCGTCGGAGAAATACTCCTGCGCGGGGTCGCCGCTGAGATTCTCGAACGCCAGGACGGCGATCGCCGGACTCGCGGGCGGCGGCGGCCTGCCAAGGCCGGACTCCCTCACCAGCAGTACCGCCACGACCACCAGCAACACTCCGATGATCGCGACGTCCGCGTAGCGCCGCTTGCCGTGCACGTTCGGCCGCGCGACGCCCTCCGCCGCCGAATCGCGCGATACCCCGTCGTCGCCGATTTCGTAGAACCACGCGAGTGCAACCGCGACCGGAAATCCGAGGGCGGCGACGACGATGAGCGAGGTCAGGACCCACTTCGGGACGCCGAGGGGATCGAAAGTGACGTCGGCGATCTGCAGCACGAGCCAGGCGATGACCGCGTAACTGGCGGCGACGCGCAATATGCCTCGCTCGCGCAGGCGTGCGAGATAGCCCTGCATCATGACCGGCATTGACCCGGGTACACGCCTCAACTATAAGCGACTGAGAACGAACAGCAACAAGGGCCTGGGAGGGCCGGCGCGGCAGGAGCCGAGTCGTTCGTTATCGGGGGGATATGGGTTCAGCCGCGGGACGTGCTGTGCCTAGCCGCCGGCCATTACCTTGCGCCGGTCCTGGGCTCTGCTGTGCGTTGCAGATCCTGGCGTCGCCGCTTGTCTGTGCGCAGGAGCCGGCCCAGTCGCTCGAACAGATCGTCGTCACGGGGTCGCGTATCGCGCGCCCGGACTTCGATTCGGCCAGCCCCATCTTCAGTATCACCGCCGATGCCTTCGAGCGGCGCAGCGACCTGAGCGTCGATGCCGTCGTGAGCCAGTTGCCGCAGTTCGCCCCGTATCTCGGCAGTACGTCCAACAACCCGGGCAACGGTGGCCAGGGCAACGTGCAGCTGCGCGGTCTCGGCGCGACATCCACCCTCGTGTTGCTCGACGGTCGGAGACTCGTCCCGGCGAACGGCAATGGCGTCGTCGACGTCAACATCATCCCGCCGTCGCTGCTCGACAGCGTCGAGGTGGTCTCCGGCGGTGCCTCGGCCGTCTATGGCTCGGACGCGATCGCCGGCGTGGTCAATTTCAAGCTCAAGGAAAAATTCGACGGCGTGAGTTTCGACGGTGGCTGGGGACAGACCGGTCGCGACGACGGCTCTCAGTACAATGCCGGCATCACGGCTGGACTGGGTTTCGCCGACGGCCGCGGCAAGGCCTATGGCTACGTCGGGTATGCGGAGCGCGACGCAGTGTCGCAGGGCGAGCGCAAGTTCTCCGCGGTGACGCTGAACTATTTCGGTCCCGGTCTGGGGTCCATCGGGCCGCAGGATTCGTTCAGGCCGGGCGGCTCAGCCATGTTCATCGCCGAAGGCAGGACGGTCAACGCGCCCGACCAGCGCCCAAGCCCGGACGCGTGGAATGAGCTGTTCGCGTCTTATGGCCTTCCGCCGGACAGGATTCCTCCCTTGACGAACCTCGGATTCAACGCGGACGGCACCGTGTTTTCCACCGGCAATCGCACCGCGGGTAGCGTGGCGAATTTCCGCGGCGAGCAGGATCCATACCTGGCGAACGACCGACTGTATTCGTACAACTACGCGCCCTGGAACTACCTGCAGCTGCCGCTCGAGCGCGTCTCCGCCTTCGGCCGCGCGTCCTTCGAGTTCGGTCCGGCGGCGGAGGCGTACGTCCAGGCGCTGTATGCGGACTACCAGGCGGATACCGCGCTGGCACCGGCGACGGCGGGTCCCTTGTTCCTGCCGAGGTCGAATCCGTACATTTCCGAGGACTACGCTTTTCTGCTCGATTCCCGCGCCGATCCCTCGGCCGACGTTCGGATATTCAAGCGCCTCGTCGAACTCGGGCCTCGGATTTCATCGACCAGGCACGATGCCTACCAGGTCACGCTGGGTGTGCACGGCGATGCCTTTGGCGGCTGGAGCTACGACACCTACGTGCAGTCGGGCGGCCACGACTCCACGGAATCGCAGTCAGGCAACGCCTTGCGCTCGAAGATTCACGACCTCACCTACGCGCCCGACGGAGGCGTCGCCGCATGTGGCGGTCTGAACCTGTTCGGGCCGGACTCCATCTCCGACGCCTGCGCCGATTACATCTCCGTGGATGCGACCAACCGCGCGGCGTACGACCAGGCCATTGCCGAGGCCTCGCTCACCGGAGTGGCGCTCGCGTTGCCCGCCGGCGACCTGAGCCTTGCGCTCGGCATCATGTACAAGCGGGACGAGTTCCGCTACCGGCCAGACCCAGTCGGAGCCGTCACCCTCCCCATCGACGGCGAGGTGGACATCCAGGGTTTCAGTGCCAGCAAGAAGATCACGGGCTCTGACCACAACACCGACGTCTATGTTGAAGCGCTCGTGCCCTTGCTGCGCGGCCTTACGGCCGTGGAGCGGCTCGAGGCCGGGCTCGGCTATCGGCACTCGCAGTATGCGTCGGCCGGCGGTGTGGACGCTTACAAGGCGGAACTGCTGTACCAGCCCGTTTCCCCCCTGCACGTGCGCAGTTCGTTCCAGCATGCCGTGCGGGCGCCCAGCGTCTTCGAATTGTACGATCCGCTGCTGCCCGTGTCTTACGCGGCGGAAGACGACGGCTTCGGAGGGTTCTTCGACCCCTGCGACGCAAGGAGCACCCAGCGCAACGGGAATGATGCGGCGCGCGTCGAGGCGTTGTGCCTCGCGCAGGGCGTTTCCGCCGTGGCGCTGCCGGGATTCGAGGATTCAGACGGCGTGCATCGCGGCGTCGTCGGCGGCAACCCGGACCTCGGCCCCGAGACCGCGGATACGCTCACCATCGGCTTTGCCTTGCGGTCGTGGTCCGACCATCCGCTGCTGTCCGCGATGCAGGTCTCCGTCGACTGGTATCGCATCGAGGTGGAGGACGCGATCGCCCAGCTTGCGGCGACGGACTATGTGCCCTTGTGCTTCGACGCCCGGACCAACCCCGATTTCAGCGCCGACTACGCCTTGTGCCGCCTGTTCTCGCGCGACGCGACCACCGGGGAAATCGCAGGTCTGCAGGATATCCGGCAGAACATCGTGGGATTCGAGGTCTCCGGCATCGACACGCAATTCGACTGGAGTGCCGATCTGGGACCGGGTCAACTCGGTGTGAACCTGATCGCGTCGTGGATGGACGAATACATCGTGACCAAAGTGCAGGGGCTGCCTTCGACGGACGACGTCGCGCGCGTCGGGGGATTTCTCGGTGCATCGCTGCCGGAATGGAAGTTGAACCTCAACGTTCGCTACGCATGGGGCCCGGTCGTCGTGTTCGGCCAGTGGCGCTACATCGATGCGATGCGCGACCGGTTGCAACCC
>Ga0209668_10000312_pt1 | contig 19938 bp, 16 predicted proteins | sample FrelakmetPLP11PL_FD_187150 | JGI IMG/M metagenome (GOLD analysis project Ga0209668, IMG submission 187150) | Freshwater lake sediment microbial communities from the University of Notre Dame, USA, for methane emissions studies - PLP11 PL (SPAdes)... | ecosystem: Environmental > Aquatic >... | reverse complement strand
TGAATGGCAAAAAAATGTTAAATATTCCGTTTTTTAATCAATATTTAGAGCCCAATGGGTCGACCTACCCTGCAAGCGGTTGGCAGATGTGCGGGGCTTCAAGTGCGGTACTTTCCATCAGTAAATTTGGTAAACTTTCGTATAATACAAATGACGATCATAGTCTTAAAGTTCTTATGTATAAGGATGCAAGAATTGACGGTAATAACCCCAAATGTGGATATAACAAAGGGGGCGCATTCCAGCTTACGAACTATAACTGCAACACTAATTATGCAGGGGGCATTCAAAATTATATTCGTCAATATGGTAACAACAGCACGTTTACAACGAGAATAAGTATGGCCACTATTAAAAGTGCTATTGATAGAGGGCACCCAGTAATATTTGGAATGGGCGATAAATATGATGGTAACTTTGGCCATATTGCGCTTATCATTGGTTACACATATACCGGCAAAATTATAGTTCACGATACCTATACCAATATACAAGGCCTTGGCCGAGGGTGGAGGAGCTATTATACTGGAAAAGCTGTAGAATATGATTTATTCTCTTCTAGGTGGCCAATAAATTATTTGATAGAAGTGTATTAATTAATATGAAAAAAGCATTGATATTTATAATCATAATATCTTGGCTTACTATAACAGGAGGACTGCTTGTCCTCCTGTCTAATAAACCTAAGCCTTTATCACATTTTAAATCGGATAACGTTGCAATCGAATTCGACTATTCTGATAGCTGGAAAGTAACTGTCGAAGGTGACTTTACCGATAATTACTCGGACAAATATATTACAATGGACTATAAAACTCAGCCATTATCAATAATGATTAGAGTTAAAAAGAATATCGCTCCAGTAGTAAGTTCCTCTGTAAGGCCAGTTTGTGAAGATTATAACGATTGTCAATTTACCATCTCTACCATTTCTTATAAATATGATGTCGTTGATTTTAATAAATTGAATTCTAAAATTCCATTATATATTTCAAAAAACGGTGGGATACTAGAATCGTCAGATACAGAAGGGAATGCTCAATTACAAGCAGATACGCTTAAAGCAAAAAACTCTTACTATATTTATACATTAATCAATGGAAAGCTTACAAATCAAATCCCTTTAAACTCAGGAGTCACTTTAGAAATTTCATATCAAATAGATGGAAATTTTAGTAAGGAAAGGCTGCTGATAATAACGCAAGGGATTGAAAGCACTGTTAATTCTATTGGTGGGCAATAGAGGACTCGAACCTCTAACCTATTCAGTGTAAATGAATTGCTCTAACCAGTTGAGCTAATTGCCCGCATATTTAAACATTCAATATGCCGAGGGACAGGATTGAACTGTCGACACTGCGATTTTCAGTCGCATGCTCTACCAACTGAGCTACCTCGGCACAAGTAGTATTATATTTGATTAAAACGTTCTTTACAACCCGTAGGGGTGGAAATAGTTGACTTAAAAGAAGCTTAGCCACATACCAATGATCATTGTAACAATGGCATATACCCAAAAGCGCATTACAACCTTTTCCTCTCTCCAGCCAAGCATCTCAAAGTGATGATGCAATGGAGCCATCATAAAAACTCGACGACCGATAACACGCCTAGAAATACTTTGTATAATGGTACTTCCAAGTTCAATAATAAAAGGGAGCCCGAAGACACCTAATAGGAAGACCTTATCCGAAAGAAATGCCACAACTGTAAGTAATGCTCCTAAAGAAAAAGAGCCTGTATCGCCAAACTGAACACGGGCAGGGGTTATGTTAAAGTACAAATAGGTTACAAGACCCCCAACTATAGTGGCATTAAATAAAGACATTTCTAGGTTTCCTCCAAAATATGAGACGATCAAAAACCCAAAAAAAGCAGTCAGCAAGAGACCAACAGCCAGTCCATCCATCCCATCGGTGACATTTACTGCATTTGTCATTGCCCCGAAAACTAGCATTGCTAAAGGAATAATAAATATGCCAATATTTATGCTATCAATAAAAGGTAACCAAATATAACCACCGGAGGTTATATATACAAACCAACCAAGGACTCCTCCAAGCGCGAGTTGTACTAAAAGCTTCTCATGTGCTCTAAGTCCACTACCGGGATTTGACTCAAATATATGCATAAATCTCTCAAAGACAATCCACGGAAAAAGCACAAAATAAGCAAACCTACGCTTAATACTCTTATGCACTCTTATCAATTTTAAAACCCTCATTATACTTTTTGCTTTTCTTTCTTTACCAAAAATATTTAATAAATCATCAATAGCACCAAGTAGACCAGCAGACATGAAGATAATAATAGCCATAATGGTCTCGGAAGCCTGATTGAACAATAGCGTAATCACAACAACTGGAACAATCACTATAATGCCACCCATTACTGGAGTGCCATATTTAACTTTTCGCTCTTCAATTATAGTGGAAAAATCGACATCAATTCCTCTTATGATTTTTAATCTGTAAAGCAAATTGATTATTGGTATAGATAGTAAGCCGGATATTGTTATGCTAAGTATTAAATAGCTAACGATTTCCTGAAATACATTCATTTAATGGCATTACTAAAATTAAATTCCTGATGCGTTAATTTCTCTAACGCGATAATAAGAGTCTCGTCATTATCTTTAGATGTTTTTTTTACGAGTATATCACCCCATTTTGCTTCATCATCAGAAGTGTATGCAATTATTTTTATACCAGGAACTAACTCTCTCAATTTCTTTGCCAACTTCATCCCATCTTCTAAATTAAACTCCAGCATACTGGAAATAATTGCTATATCTGGAATTAGCCTTTTTGCCTCAATACTCGCGATAATATCTTTAGCTTCGCTTATTGACCTTCCTTTTGCAGAAATACTTAGCCCCATGTTATAGCAAATAAGATCTGCAACCGTATGATAATTCTCATCCTCATCAACTTGAATTATTACTGGGGTAATAGCCATTTGAATATAATTTTAAAAAGAAAGAATTAAATCATGTAATTTATAATTATCGCATTTTGGACCACATTCATCAAATTTCAAATCATTAATTTTCTGATAAACATCTTTGACTGTATCTTGTAATTCTAAATAATCCTGACCCGACAACTCATAGGATTTTTCTATCCATTTTGCATCATCAGATTTACTTGGCTCGACATAAACAATACTACCTTTACTGATATGCCATTTTAATTGTGGGGTATTTTCTATGAGCAACTTGTAAAAAAGCAACTGTCTTTTATAATCTACCGATCTACCTGTGCTATCGGCATTGCCCGTTTTATAATCAATTACTTCAACATGATTTTTATCTTCTACGAATTTAATTAGATCGATCTTTCCCCCAATTGGTATTCCTGACCAGTTTATTTTATAAGCACTCATATTCTTTTCTGTAATTGATCCTTTTGTAAAGGCTTCAGGCTTTTCTTGTAAAAACTGCTTCATTACTTGTAAAGACTTTTCCAATATTGAATCTGCTGCTTCTTTTGTAACGAATTCAGATATTAAGCTTCTCTCAATTGTTGATTTTATTCCTTTCTCCGTTGGTAAAAGAGCGTTCTCGTTAAAATAATTCTGGGTGTATTTTAACGCCTCATGTATTACTGTTCCAAATACTTGTGAGGAAGATTTTATGTGCGGGATTCTTAACAAGGTTTTATAAAAAAAACATCTTGGACACGCCAGATATGAATTTACATGAGTAACTGCAAGTTGTAACTTAGAAACAAGCTCTAGAACATAATCGCGGGAATCTTGTCGGAAGTTAATAACCAATGTATGAGAAAGAATAAATTCCTGTGCTTCACTTACCGACTCCGAAGAATCATTTTTAACAAAACTGATAAATTTCTCATCAATTTCCTTAATAAACTGAGCAGGTTGTCTGGCAGTTTTACCTGTATCGCTTGCCGTCGAATAGAGAATACTGACATGCTTTTTGGCTCGTGTAATTGCAACGTAAAAAAGCCTTCTTTCTTCCTCATTTTCACCCGAATCCATTTCGATATTAAAGATGCCAACTGGAGGTTTTAATTTATCACCCTTAGAAGAATTACTCCATTTTTTATTAACGCAATCAAATAAAAACACATAATCATATTCCAATCCTTTTGATTTATGTACTGTAGATAATTTTACTTTGTCTGTAATCCAATTTGATTCTTTGTCAATGATCCTTATATTGTATTTTTTGTAAATCTCTATATCATCTACAAAATTCTGTAGGGTATATTCCAAAGATTTTTCAGACAAGTTTTTTATTTCTTTATAAAGTCTATTTACTTTGCATATTTCTGTAATAAAATTCTTCTGTGCCTTTATAAATGATAATAAGCCACTCTCGTTTAAAAGCTCATTAAAAAATATCACAGCATTTGTGTTATAAATCTTCACCCTCCAATCCAAATATTTTTTAGCAAAATCTATAAACTTATCTTTCTGAGACAGATTAATACCCTCATAATCACTGTCCAAATCTAGCAAAACCTCCGATATGGTTTTCCTTATCTTTTTTGAATATGTGTTTAACTTAATTAGATCAAAAGAGGGGAGAGCAAGAAAGTTAGATGCTAAAAGCAAAAAGAAGTTCTCGTCGTCGTCAGGATAGATTAAGGCCTTTAGTAAATATATAAATTGCCTAATATTTGTTGATGTGAAAATGTCTTCGCCCTCGTCCCTAGAAGCTGGTATTCCCGCCTTTCTAAACATATCATACATATATTCGATGTCGGCATTATTTCTACACAGCACTGCAATATCATTTACATTAACATTTTTATTAAGTAAATCTTTAACCTTTTTAACCAGCTCATACGCTTCCTGCTCTAAAGTCATAAACTCAAAGACATCTAAAGGTTTTGATTCTTTGTCTGGCCTTGCAATTAAATCCTTGCTGATTCCATCCATTAATTTAACAAGCCTAGACTCGTTATGCTTAATCACAGAAGCAGCAGCATCAAGAATTAACTGATGGCTCCGATAATTATCAACTAATGTAATAATTTTAATATTTTCAGAAAACTTTTCCTTAAATGAAAAAATGTTTTGCGTGTTTGCACCTTGAAACCTGTAAATTGATTGATCGTCATCACCCACAACAAAAATGTTTGGATTTGGAAAAAAACTCCCTAGTAAAAAAATCGCTTCATTTTGCGATGCATTTGTATCTTGATACTCATCTACCAGAATATATTGATACCTTTCTTGATATTCACTTAATAAATCCGGATTACTTTTAAAAGCATCAACCGTATAAATTATCATATCCTCGTAATCATACTTCTGAAACTTGGCTAACTCTTCCTGATAACGTTTAAATATTTCCGCAAAACCTTTTTGCCTTTCTAATAAACCTTTTTTAAAATTTTTATCAAAATTCTCAAAAATTTGCATCCTCAAATTCCTCAGTAGTTTTTTGGTTTCTTTCTCATCTCCATCCACAGATTCCGTACTATATTTTTCGTATTTCATTTTTATAAATTTTACGTAGGGATTCTCATTAAAACCTTTTTGGTCAAAATCCGAAATCAGGCATTTAACATCGGTTTCTAAGAATTTCGTGTAATGCTTTTTCCTTAAATCATGTAATATCCTAGAGAATTCCAAATAAAACTTTTCGTTATTTAGAACCAAGCGCAAATACTCTTCCGGGTGTATGTATTCTTTTTTAATTTTACTTAGTTTTGAGATTATATCCCTCAAATACATATCCGGCTTTGAGTATGGTTTTATATAACTATTTATAGGGAGCTCATTTATTAGTTTTAAAATTAGTTTTACCTGTTCAATTTCTGATAAGGCCTCACCGTCCTTATTTACCTGAGGGAATTCCTCAGGATGAGATGAGATCACCTCATTGCAAAAAGAATGGAAAGTACAAATCTTTACTCTGTAGGCATCTGGGCCAATTATTTTGATCAATGACTCCAACATTGCTGTAACCCCGGCATCCGTAAATGTCATACACAGTATGTTTTCTGCATTCATGTCAGTTTGTTTGAGTATATTTGCTATACGCATAGCAATAACCTTGGTCTTGCCTGTGCCAGCGCCTGCTATTACCATAACCGGTCCGTCTTCGACAGAATCAACCGCCTGGCTTTGATTAGCATTTAACTTGTTGTACTCCTCCGAAAATTTATCGTTTTGCATCCTTGATATTTGTTAATGACGTTTGTTAAGCTATTAGCTGATAATAGATAATAAATTATACAGTTTAGCTTGTGAATAAAAAAGAAGAAATCAACATTAATCAGGAATTGCGTTTTAGCGTTAAGGATTTTAACGCATTTATGAATCAAAACTTCGACTTGATTGGAAATGTAATTGTGGAAGGGGAAATAACTCAATTAAGTATATCCCAAAAAGGAGGAGTGAATATTGTAATAAAGGACGAAAAAGAATCTGCAGTGTTAAATGTTTCTGGTTACGCCCCATGGATAGAAGGAATAAAATTTATTAAAGAAGGCATGAAAGTTCAGGCTTTTGGCAAACCCAATATATGGTCGCAGGCGGGAAGGTTTAGTCTTCAAATATATAAAATTTTGCCAATGGGGGAGGGGGCATTAAAGGAAGTCTATGAGAAACTCAAAGCTGATTTGGAAAAAGAGGGCTTATTTGATCTAGCACGAAAGAGACCTTTGCCTCAATATGTTTCCAGAATTGCTTTAATAACGGCAAAAGACTCTGCGGCGGAAAGTGACTTCTTAAAGATTTTACGAGAGAACACAAATGGAATAAGCATTGATTTTTATCCCGTACAAGTACAAGGGAAATATTCCGAGATGGAGATAATGTCAGCATTAAAATCACTCAACTACAATAATTACGATTGTATAGTCTTAATTCGCGGAGGTGGTAGCCTGGAAGACTTAATAACTTTTAACTCCGAAAGTATTGCAAGGATTATTTTCTCTCTTCCCATCCCAGTTATAGTTGGCGTTGGCCATGAAAGGGATGAAAGTATCGCCGATTTTGTAGCGGATATTAGGGCCTCCACACCATCTCAAGCAGCTTACTACATAATCACTAATAATGAGAATTTTATTAAAGGAATGGACCTAATTTTAGAAAAAATCGGCTCGTTTATTGTAAACAAAATTTCTGGTGAAATAATTAATGCTGAACAAAAACTATCAGTAATTGACAGCCAATTTAATTATAAATTGAAAATATACGATAATATATTAATCAATTCCGTAAGAGCCCTGAATCGCCTTCCAAAAGAAGTTGAAAACGCCATAGAAAAACTAAATAATTATGAAAGACTTGTAAAATCTGTCGATCCACATAGGGTTTTAAAACGTGGCTATTCACTCGTTACTAATAACGATGGTAAGATTATTAAAGACTACACACAAACAGAAGTGAACGAAAAAATTAATATCAAGCTCTACAGGGGCAAATTACTAGTTAATATTTTATCTAAAAATGAAAATGAAAAGTAAAGAAACTATTACAAAAAAACTTTCTAAACTGGATGATATTGTAAAGTATTTTGAGGATACCAATAAGGATTTTGACCTTGATCTTGGTCTTACACAATACGATGAAGCTATGGAAATTGTTCGATCATTAAAGAAGGAATTGCAAAGTTATGAACTTAAAATTCAGGAAATCAAAATAAAATACAACACAGAAGCGGGGACTGATGATTAATCTTTCCGATTTATTCTTTCGTTAATATCAGAAAGCATTTTTTCAAACTCATTACCGACAATACCATGAGCTGTAGCACCTTCTTCTAATGTCTCGTAGCCTGCAATTACACACCCGACACAATGCAGCTCATAATCATAAACTAGAATATCCACAATTTCCGGAAATTTTTCAATCAAATCCTCAATAGGAATATGCGGATCAATCACTTTGGTTTTTTTCTTCTTTGCCTTTATCATTCAATTATCATAACATAATAATATTGTTAGATTAATATGGTAAGAAGAAGCTTTACAAAAATTTCCAGGCAGCCGGCAAAAGCACGCAGTTTATTATCTAAAGGTGACTTCTCGTTTGCCGGCGTTATACTTGGGCTAAGTATTTGGGGAATATTGATGGTTTACAGCGGATCAGTTCTTGTCGCTGTTAAACAAGATCAGGTACCATATTACTATGCTTTAAGACAAACACTCTGGGTAGTATTGGGATTAATTGCTGCGTACTTTACATACAGAATTGACTATCATAAACTCGCCAAACTCTCTCCGATCTTTTTGGGAATAGGCCTAGTTATGATGATTGTAGTTTTGCTTGTGAATATTGATAACTCAGTAAAACGCTGGATTCATTTTGGATGGTTCGATTTTCAACCATCAGAATTACTTAAAATTACATTTTTACTGTACCTTTCAACTTGGCTTGCCAAACTAAAAGACAGACCTAAGAATGCCAAACTTTGGGATGGATTCATTCATCATTTTAAGACTGAACTCGGACCGTTTTTGTTATTACTAGCAGTTGTCTGCTTTCTAATTGTAATACAGCCAGACATGGATACCACAATTATGATTGGACTAACAAGTTTTATTGTATACTTGATTTCTGGGAATGATTTCCTACACCTTATCGGCACATTCTCTACAGGAATAGTATTATCAATTATTGCTACTGTAACTACATTATCGGCCAACTATCGAATATCAAGATTTACAAACTATTTCGACTTTTGGAAAACAGGCGATATCCCTAATAGATACGGCTCCGGTTATCAGCTTATGCAAATCCTTGTCGCGGTATCTTCTGGGGGACTCTTTGGAGTTGGTTTTGGTGAATCACGGCAAAAGTTTCATTATCTTGGAGATACAGCATTTAGCGATACGATATTTGCAATTATTGCTGAAGAGTTTGGGCTAGCCGGGTGTGTTGTAATAATCTCTTTATTTATATTTATCCTTTTAAAAGGATATAAAATTGCCAGAGAGGCTCCTGATAAACTTGGCAGTTTGCTTGCAATTTCTATGGTAACATGGATTACGATTCAAGCATTTTTACATATTGCCGCAAACGTTGCACTTATCCCAATCAATGGAAATACGCTACCATTTTTGAGCTATGGAGGTAGCTCAACACTCGTAAACCTAGCTGCTATGGGCATTGTTCTTAATGTGAGTCGTCATGCAACAAAAGAAAAACCATGATTTTCTAGGGCTGGTCCTATTGATTATATTATCCATAATAATTCCATTAATAATACTAACCTTTGTAATTATTAATAATGATGATCAGGAATTAAACGACGTAATAAAATACGCCACATTACACTCCAATATCATTAACACTGATCTTTATAATACCAAAGAGATTTCACATCTAAACGATGTACGCATATTTTTTTTTATTATATGGACGCTTTTAGTTGCTGACATTTTTTCTATATTATTGCTTCGTAAAACCATACAGGTTTCTTTTAAAAGATATTTCGTTATGAGTTTAGGATTAATTTTAGCTTTGATATTGTTGACACAAATAAACTTTCACTTTTCTTTTGTTGCTATTCATTACATTCTCTTTCCTCAAGGGAATTGGGAATTCATCCCGAATGAATCCGCTATGATTCAACTCTTTCCCGAATCTTTGTTTGTAAATTTCATTAATTTGTACGTTGTAATATACTGTACTATTCAAATAGTATTGTTTGCAATTGTTAAGGTATCTATAAAATTGAAGTTAAAGAAAGGAATTAGTTTTGAATAATAATAAAGCACAATCAAGAATTCTACTTACTGGTGGTCATCTTACTCCAGCTCTTGCGGTCTACGAAAAACTTTGGCAAAAAGGCTACTATAACGTTATTTGGGTCGGGACAAAATATTCTCAAACTTTTTCATTCATAAAGAGCGCGGAATATACCGAAGTGAGAAGAAGAGAAATAAAATTTATTCCAATACATGCCGGAAAAACCTGGATGAAATGGACTAAGGCAACACTATTTAAAGGACTAACAAATTTTTTAATGATACCTTTGGGTTTTATCGAAGCATTCTTTATAGTTCTTCTTTATAAACCAAAACTTATTGTCTCATTTGGAGGCTACATAGCACTGCCATTAGTAGCTTGTGGGTCTTTACTACATATTCCAAGCATTACCCACGAACAGACAATAACTAAAGGGAAGAGTAATAGAATGATATCTGGTTTTGCAAAAAAGATTATGGTTTCGTGGGATACTAGTTTGAACGAATATGACTCATCTAAAGTTGTACTCACTGGAAACCCAATTAGGCAAGAAATACTTAATCCTTCCACAGATATTTATAAATTTAGAAACGATCTTCCGATAATTTATATTACTGGTGGAAATCAGGGCTCCAACACTATAAACTGGAGAGTTTACGAATTTCTTCCTGATCTATTAAAAATTGCAAATGTAATTCATCAAACTGGTCGATCAGCAATAACACATGATTATGAAAAAGCTGTCCAAACATACAACCATCTTCCAAATGAGATAAAGGGCCGTTATGTATTTTTTGATAACATATTTGGACCTGAAATTGGAGAAATTCTCAACAAGGCTGATCTCATACTGACTAGAGCTGGGGCAAATACAGTTTCTGAAATAATAGCTCTTGGGAAATATGCTTTATTTATTCCCATTCCATGGAGCTCCCAAAATGAGCAACAGTTAAATGCTGAGTATGCTGCAAAGTTAGGGAATGGGGAAATATTACTACAACGTGATGATATGAAGCCCAATGACCTATTTGCAGCTATAAAAGAGGCGTTAAAAAATGCATTAACAAAAAGCAAAAAAAGGATACTTAATAATCCCATGCCAGTTTCGGCGGCAGATAAAATCTTTACGATAATAAAAGACGAACTTTAACCCAAGTCACTTAAAAACTGTCTTGTTTGATCACCATACTTAGAATGTTTTAAGTAGTAATGGGTGACAGCTTGAAAATATCTTTCTGGGTCTCCGGTGGTTAACCACCTTCCATCCAATATTTTTACCATTACTTTTGAATTTCTAGCCACCTCTGCAACCGCATCCTGAACCCACAATTCACCATCTTTTCCAATTGCATCGGGTTTTAAATAATTAAAAAGTTTGTGATTCGAAACCATTCGGCCGTAAGACATACAGGTGCTTAAGCCATGTTTTTCAAACTCCTCTAACGTTGGCTTCTCTATCTGATAATCCATAACACCCGACTTCTTTTCTTCATCATATTCTTTAAATTTAACGGTTCCATAAACCCCAATAACCTCTTCTTTTGTTAACTTTACACCAGCGATGACTAAATCAGTATCAGCTTTGTTTTCTTCGTAAAAATCGATCATTTGCTCCAATCCACCTTTATCTCCATCCGGAATAACCATATCATCTCCGAACATTATTACAAAAGGTTCGTTTGGAACTAATAAATGTTTTGCCGAATAAACTGGAGAGCCATTACCATATGGCAATGATGGATCCTGATTGATAACAACAACGCCTTTATAGTCTAATATTTTTTTAACTGGCTCAAATCTAGATTCTTTTCCTTGAGCACGAAGTAATTCCTCAACTTCTGGAGCCGGTTTGTTAAAATAATCCTCTATTAAAGTATTTCCCTCACGAACGACAATAATCACCCTCTCTATTCCTGCATCAATACATTCCTCAACCAAATATTGAATGCTTGGCTTATTAATTATTGGTAACATTTCCTTGGGAATATTTTTTACGAATGGAAGGAATCTAGAGCCAAAGCCCGCTGCTGTTATGATTGCTGTTTTAATTTCCATATTCTTTTTAAATTTATTAAACTAAAGTTATGTAAAAATATATGTAAAATAGTCGAAATCCATTATAATATTTTATAAGTTAAAATCAAAGTCTATGTTAAAAGTTGTAAATACAAGAAGTTGGGAAAAAGAAGAATTTAAATCAATAGAATCTAAAAAGGTGAGGTTTTACCATTGCGGTCCAACAGTCTATTGGAACCAACATATAGGAAATTTGCGCGCAGTTGTATTAGTTGATTTAATCAGACGCAGCTTTTCGTTTTTAGGTTATGATGTAAAACTTGTAAGGAATTACACTGATTTTGGCCATCTGACCTCTGACGCAGATATCGGTGAAGACAAAATGGAAAAGGCGTCTAAGCGCGAATCCTTATCTCCTCAGGAAATTGCAAATAAATATATATCATCGTACGAGAAAGATATTAGGCTACTCAATACTATCGAGCCAACTATACAAGCAAGGGCCACAGACTATCTCCCCCAGATGATCGATATAATCGGTACTTTAATTAAAAAAGGATTTGCTTACTTAACCGAGAAGGCAGTCTATTTTGAGATTGAAAAATTCCCTACTTATCACGCTCTTTCGCATCACATTGCCGAACATAATATTGAAGGTGCAGGGCACGGTGATGCAAGAGATAAAGATAAAAAAAACTCATCTGATTTTGTATTATGGTTTTTTAAAACAGGAGACCATAAAAACGCATTACAGTTTTGGCCATCACCCTTTGTATCAAAAGCTGTAGAAAACGGGAACGGTTTTCCAGGATGGCACATAGAGTGTTCCGCGATGGTACTGGGCACTCTGGGAGAAACAATAGATATTCATATGGGGGGAGTTGAACATATATCTATTCACCACACAAATGAAATCGCTCAATCTGAATCATTTACTGGTAAACCTTTAGCAAATTACTGGCTGCATAATGAGCATTTGATGCTTAATGGGAAAAAGATTTCAAAATCTGATGGAAATATGTATTTGCTTAGTGAAATTACAGATAAAGGATATGACCCCATCGATTTACGGTATTTTTTTCTGCAATCACATTACAGATCAAAACAAAACTTTACATGGGAAGCGCTGGATGGCTCTAAATCTGCAAGGAACCGACTAATCGCTCAGTACAAAAAAAATATTACAGAGTCAAATGCGCAGGGAACCCCATTAAAAGATTATATAAATAAATTTACTACGGAACTTGAAAATGACTTTAATATTCCATCAGCTTTAGGAATGTTGTGGGACTTGGTTCGCTCAGGAGAAAATCCCGCTGATATTAATGCTACAATAGATATAATTGATAGTGTTTTCGGATTAAAGATCCGTGATTACGCTACAAGTACTGCCAATGATCCACAAGTGACAAATAATGAAATACTTAAGTTGATCGAGGAACGTAACAAAGCGCGCGCAAACAAAAATTGGCAGAAGTCCGACGATATTAGAAATATTCTAGAAAATAAATATGATTATAAAGTGGTCGATACTAAAAATAATTAAATTGCTGTTGGTTTTGTTATTGCTCACTTTAGTTCTAGTGGCAATTAAAACGGTAAAACCTGAGGAGATCGTCAACCCTGAGAACCTTACTGACAATATTATTTATACAGATTTAGATTCACCTATAATTGTAAATGCTATTGAGCCAATCTCTGAAATTATTAAAGAAAAGATCTCAAAAATTGAAAAAACACAGACTCGAAACCAGCGAATAAAAAGTCTTGTTTCGTATCTATCTAAGGTCAAATCACCTATTGCCAACGAGCATTATGCTGGATTGGTAATTGATTTAGCCGAAGCAAACGGAGTTGACTACAGAGTTGTTGTGGCATTGATGGGAACTGAATCTGGATGGTGCAAAAAACCCATTTATTACAATTGTTTTGGTTATCTAAATAAGCAAAAATATGCTTCTTTCGATGATGCCTTTAATCATTTAATTCCAAAGATATCACAACAATATCTAATCCATTATGGGTGGGATTTCGCAGGGTTTGTGAGAAGCTACGGAAGGATAGATGAACTTTCTGCATATAATTACGGCAGAAATATGTATAGTATTGCAATTAAATTGTTTTATTAAATTTGCTAGTGAGTGATTTTGTACATTTGCATGTTCATACAGAATATTCTCTGTTGGATGGTGTAACAAAAATTAGACCAATGTTGGAAAAGGTTAAATCCATGAATATGCTTGCCTGCGCAATGACTGATCATGGGAACATGTATGGAACATATGAATTTTGGTCAACATCAAAAGAGTTAGGGCTTAAACCAATATTAGGCTGCGAGATATACCTAGCAAAACGCTCCCGTCTTGATAAAGAAACTGGAATAGATAATATCCGTTATCATATGACTTTGCTTGCTAAGAATAAAATCGGTTATCATAATCTGTTAAAACTTGTTTCATTAGGCCATACTGAGGGTTTTTATTATAAACCTAGGGTTGATATAGAAACGTTGAAACAGTATTCCGAAGGCTTGATCGCACTCACGGGTTGTATAAGTAGTAAAATTAATAGAGAACTGGCCAAGGACAACTACAATGAGGCAAAAGAGCATTTAGCATTGTTAAAAAGCATTTTCTCTGATCTTTATATAGAGACTTTTAAAATCGGAATAAAAGAATTTGATAATTTGTTTTTACTGCATAAAAAACTATCTGATGAAACTGGCGTGCCTTTAGTCGCAACCTGCGATGTACATTATCTGGAACCCGAAGACTATATCATTCAAGAAATTGCATGGTGTATTGGTGATGGCAAAAAACTCAGTGACGAGGATCGTCGGACATTTCCATCAAAAGAATTCTACTTAAAGTCCCCAGAGGAAATGTCCGACCTTTTTAGCGATATGCCTGAAGCATTAGAAAATTCTGTCAAAATCGCAGAAAGTATTGAATTATATCCAATCGAATTTTCGAGAGTTCAGCCAAAATTTGATACAAAACTTAGTACAGAAGAGACTAAGACGCTACTTTCAAAAACTGTTGATAAAATGTTGCCAAATCGCTACAAAAAGCTCACTGCGGACATAAGAACTCGCATTGAGTATGAGCTAGAGATTATCGATCAAAAAGGCTACAACGACTATTTCCTAGTTGTTTATGACTATATAAAATGGGCAAGAGAAAACGATATTATCGTGGGTCCGGGTAGAGGATCCGGCGCTGGAAGTGTTGTATCCTATATTCTAAACATTACAAATCTTGATCCTTTAAGTTGGAATTTGATTTTTGAAAGATTTTTAAACCCCGAAAGACCATCCCCACCTGATTTTGATATTGATTTTCAAGACGATAAAAGGGATCAAATGTTCGCTTATATGAGTAATAAATATGGAGCAGAGAACACATCCTTTATTGGTACTTTTGGTAGGCTTAAAACAAAAGCTGCAATTAGAGATGTTGCTAGAGTAATGGGGATAGATTTATCCATAGCAGACAAATTGTCAAAATTGGTGATAGTCAAATTCGGAAAAGTACATAATATAGAAAAAATGCGAAAAGAATCTTCCGAATTTGATGAGCTTATAAAAAAAACACCAGGCCTTGAAGAATTGGCCCAATACGTTAGCAAATTAGAAAATATAGCTAGGCATGTTTCTATTCACGCCTGCGGGTACCTGGTAACGCCGACTCCAATCACAGATTACGTTCCAGTCCAAATGGAAACAAAAGGTGGTAATAAAAGGATTACGCAAATAGAGGGTGCATATTTAGAAAACCTAGGTTTACTAAAATTTGATTTTCTAGGATTAAGGAACTTAACAATAATTGACAAAGCTCTTAAGCTTATAAAACTAAAACACAGTGTCGAAATAAATATTGACACAATTCCTCTTGATGACAAAAAAACATTTAATCTTTTTAGACAGGGTAACACCACTGGAATATTTCAGTTTGAGTCCGAAGGCATGAAAAAATATCTGCGCGATCTTCAGCCGACAGAAATAGAAGATTTGGTTTTCTTGAATGCTGCATATAGACCTGGACCTATGCAATATATTCCAAACTATATAAATAGAAAATTCGGAAGAGAAAAAGTTACTTATTTAGACAAATGTTTAGAGCCCATACTAAAAACAACTTATGGTTTCGCCATATACCAGGAGCAGGTTATAAGTATCGCTGTTGCCTTTGCGGGATATTCACTTGGTGAAGCGGATATGTTAAGAAGAGCCATGGGAAAAAAGAAAGTGGAAGTTATGGCAAAGGAAAAAGAAAAGTTTATATTAAAATCTACAAATATGGGGCATTCCAAGGACTTGGCAAAAGAAGTTTTTGCCTATCTAGAACCGTTTGCGGATTATGGTTTTAATCGTTCACACAGTGCCTGCTATTCCATAATTTCATATCAAACAGCATACCTAAAAGCACATTACCCGATAGAATTTATGGCAAGTTTAGTAGAAACAGAGTGTGGATATCCAGATAAATTTATAAATATTCTAAAAGAAATTCGAGATATGAAAATCGAACTTCTACCACCAGACGTGAATCATAGCTTTGTACACTTCAACATCGAGAGTAAAAATGCCATTCGTTATGGTTTTGCAGGGATTAAAGGTTCTGGAAATAAGGTCATGCAGAATATTGTTGAAGATAGGGAAGAGAATGGCATTTTCGCGGATTTGGAGGATTTAATATCACGTGTAGGTTCCGAAAATTTGTCTAAAAAAGATATTGAAGTATTGATCAAAACTGGAGCATGTGATTCCTTTGGTTATAGAACACAACTATTAGGAGTTTTACCAATGATATTTGATAAGTACAGTAAATTTATGAAAAGCTCTTCTGGGGGACAATCTGGTTTATTTGATATGCTTGGTGATAAAAAAAGCGGATTTGATAAAATACATCTTCAAAATCTTCCTAAAGAAACAGATTATGAAAAACTTATGTGGGAAAAAGAAATTTTAGGAACATTTATAAGTTCTCATCCGTTACAGTTTTATAATTTTGTATATGCAAACAAAAAAATTGCAAATTTGGAATCAATATCTAAATATTCAGAAAGAGAACGTTTTATAACGTTTTGTATCTTTAATCGTGTTAAAATCATAAGGACAAAAAATGGTTCGAAGCCTATGGCGTTTGTTGATATAGAAGATATGAACACAAAAATTGAAGGTGTTATTTTTCCTACATCATATGTGAGGCTTCAAGATAAAATCCAAGAGATGATACCTTTAATAATTGAGGGGAGTGTTGGAATTAAAGAGGGTAGGATGTCATTAATGATAGAGAGTATTACAAATGTTGAAGATTATTCACTTAATAATCCTTTAACTATCAATATTTGTGACGAGAACAATAAAGAAATTATCAATATTTTTAAAAAAATGGTACAGGACAATGCAGGTGACGTTAAACTTAAAGTGTTATATGGGAATAAGTATGATCCTAAGTCTATTATTAAATTTGTTAACCCAACATCGGAGTTTATTAACTTTATAAAAAATTACAAAAACAATGGATAGACACGAGTTTAAAAAAGAGTTCGGACAAAACTTTTTGCGGTCATCAACATTCCCGAAGATTATGGTAAAAACCTTGTGTCCATTAAAGGAAGAGTCCGTGCTTGAAATAGGCCCTGGAGACGGGAAATTGACCCACGAATTACTTTGTACCGAAAGCAATATTTATGCCGTAGAAATCGATACAACACTTATACCAATTCTGTTAGCAAAGTTTTCTACGAATAATACATTCCATCTAGTCAATCAAGATATTTTATCTTTGGATACTGATAAAGAAGGTAATAAATATTCCGTCATTGGATCCTTACCATACAATATCTCTAAAAAAATAATTAATAAATTTTTACGAGCAAGTGTTAAACCGCGAAAAATGGTTTTTATTATTCAAAAGGAAGTCGCAGATGACTATGTCGCAGAAGCCCCTAGAGCAACATTTTTATCAAATTACGTAAAGCTGTTTTCTATTGCGAAAATTATTAAAAAAATTCCGAGCGGTGAATTTTACCCACGGCCAAAAGTTGACGGAGCTATAATTGAATTTGAATTAATCCCCGAAATAGAAGGGTTTAAAAACATCGTAATAAATCTTAAACAAGCCTTTACACAACCACGAAAAAAACTCAGTTCTAATTTACAATCGACCAAATTAAATAAAGGAGCTATAGAAAAAGAATTGACTGTTTTAGGTTATAACCCAAACGCCAGACCCAGTGAAATAAAATTTGATGACTGGATAACGCTGTCCAAATTGCTTTAGCATCCAACTACAATGAATGACCTAAATATAAGAAAGATTAACATTCCTACACCACACGGGAATATTCAAACGCCATGTTTTATGCCTGATGCAACGTACGGGACAGTAACGGCAGTAACTTTTAAAGATTTAGAGATTATCGGAATACAAGCCATAGTTTCTACCACATTACATCTAGAGCAAAAAATTGGCAGTGATTATTTAGCCAAATACGGCGGTTTACATAAACTAATAAATTGGAACCGACCAATTCTCACCGACAGTGGGGGTTATCAGGTTTTTTCCCTTATACACAGAAATAAAGACAAAAAGCATAATAGAATAACTTCTGCTGGTTGCTCTTTTATTGATAACAGAACAGGAAGTTACAATTTTTTATCTCCAGAAACCTCACAGTATATCCAGCATAAAATTGGTGCAGACATAAGAGTAGTTCTAGATGAGCCAATTATTGAAGATGACACATTAAGTAAAATCAAAACATCCGTAGAAAGAACTACAGAGTGGGCAAAGCGATCAAAAAAAACATTCTTGGAACTAAACGATTTAACCGAGAACGATTTTTTGAATCCAAAAATCAAACGGCCACTATTAACGGCAGTAATTCAAGGTGGTAATAATTTTGAGTATAGGAAAAGAAGTGCATGTGAATTAATAGAAATCGGTTTTGATATATATGGTTTTGGAGGAATACCAAAGCATGATAAGTATTCCTGGAAGGAAGATGCACCAAAAGGCTTTTATCACGAGCTTATTGAATATGTTGCATCACTAATCCCTAAAGATAAAATTCGTTATGGCCTTGGCATAGGATCGCCTGACGACCTATCGTTCGCAATTAAATGCGGTTGGGATATATTTGATACTGTTTTACCAACACGAAATGCAAGACACGGCTACTTATATGTGCATAAAGGGCAGGGGGACAAATCCTATAAAAGCTACGACGTTTTGCATATTAAAACTCAAAATTACAAATTTGATGAAGCTTCCATTGATTCGAAATGTAACTGTTTTACCTGTAAAAGTATATCGCGCGCATACTTAAGGTATCTTTTAAAAATAGGAGGTTCTACAGGTCACAGATACGCGACTATTCACAATTTGCAATTTTATATAGATCATTTAAAATTCCTTATTGGAAATAACGTACCCAGCAATTGACTCACCATGTGAAGCGTTTGGATGATTTTCGGAGTATAACAATACGATTTTCACCTTAATATCAGATAATTCTGGAATATTCGCCAATTGGGGATTAATTGTAAATCTGTAATCGGAACCAGGAACTCCAGGACTTATTTGAAAAATAGTATAACCTCTATGATTATTCGTATATGTTAAATAGTATCCTCCATGTGGCGCTCTATCCCACGGTCTATGAATAAACAGTTCCAAGCCGTATTTTGCTTTAAATTTTTCGTTCGCCACATCAAGTGTTGCGCCTAAAGTACTCGATGTCCAGCATACTCCAGATCCATAGTAATAATGCGGTGGCTGCATATAGCCTATACGAATATTGATATATTGATCTCTAATTATTCCAACTGAGTCCCCGGGTTTAAAAATCGGCATAAGGTTCAACTGTTTCGCTCCCTGCCTTGCATTTAGATACTTCCCATAATAGTAATCATTTGGATGTAAAGGCAATTCCTTAAATGCATTGTTATAGATCATATCTTCATCAACTACAATTCCTGATTTGTCTGTATCAATGTATATTGAATAGTTTTCATCTATTGCGGGTACGATCTTTGCTTCATAATTTGAATTCCTTTCCATAAGGGTGAAATAGTTGTATGTCTGCACTTGTTGTATAACTATGTCTTCACCACCTCTCGTTTGCAGCATAGCAAATTCCTCAGCCGTAGGCTCAAGCTGTTTTATGCCCGCCAAAACCAACGATGCTCTTAGCTCACCATTCTGGAGCCCATTTTTTTCCACAATTCTTATTGCTCCA